>WNFF01000899.1_pt1 | contig 24388 bp, 31 predicted proteins | sample 5400441 | NCBI WGS metagenome assembly WNFF01 (sample SAMN13153345, study PRJNA577476) | soil metagenome | isolation source: 120 cm saprolite under Douglas fir tree site 2 hole 3 replicate 1 | place: USA:California | collected 2015-04-18
CACCGACACCCTCAACTACTTTGGAAGTGCCAATAGCAGGCTTATTGAAGAGGACTTTACCAGAGAGCAACGGCGAGACTTCACCGTCAGAAAAGAAATACTCTTGGAGTTCCCTGACACCACGGACAACAGCGAGATGTACCGCCATGAAATAGCCCTCATTCTTGAATACGGGGCAAATGATCCGTCTAAGGGCTATAATCGAACCCCTAAATTCAGAGGATAATGTATAATGTTCTTCTAGTCTCAAAACCTCGCTCCATATCGTAAACTTGGACAGCCTATGTTATAATTGCCACTGAAAAACTACAAGATAGAGTGAAGGTAGGCTGATGATTGACCCATTTAGCGCGATTTGTCAGCGGTCAATAATTTTGGCTCATCTCCAAAAGAAGTGAGCCTGCTTGCTACGAATGACAAAGGAGATGAGATCATCTGCACGTACTTGAGGTAGCATCATTGTCAACGACTGTATTCCTCGCCGGGATATGTCAGTCCTCTTCCCTCTGAGTTATAATGGAAGCAATTTTCTCGTTCTATTGCTCTACGAAAGCAGCAGGTCAAGGTCAGGGTGAGAGCCTTCTAGAAGGAAGCGTTTCCTCTCCTCTTGATCGAGAAGGTTTCAACAGACGGTGTTCTTTTGCCCGGACCACGATCCAGGCATGCACTGCTCATGTGACGACAGGAAGGACACAGGAAAGTACCATGCCAAGAACCAGAGAAGCTGATGCGATTGAACGAGCCTTTGCTCATGCCTGGATTGTGCATGATCTGATCCCGGATGAAGAGCGAGAGGCGCGCATGCACGCTTTTCGGCAGTGGTGGGGAAGCTTCGAGATCGACGCGTTCAAGCACGCCTTGCAAGAAGGCAACGAGGCGGACAGACTGGTTGCCCTTTTTGCGCTGGGCTATCTCGCGTATGAAGAGACACAAGCACTGCTGGTTCCTTTTCTTGCTTCTTCCGTCCGCAAAGAACGCTGGGCGAGCGCGATGGTGTTAGGAGCACACCAGGATGAACGAGCCTTCGCCTTGCTGGGACAGCTGCTGACGGACCACCTGGAGCCTTTTTCCCCAGCTGCTGAGGAGAACAAGGTCAGGAACATGGTCTTTCAGGCAGAGAGGCGGGCAAAGGAACTGTATGGCACTCCTACCGCTTGGGAGCGTTTCGTTCATCCAGGCCTGGTTCAAATCTGGGGCGAAATGGAGGGGTACCGTGATGAGTACACGTGGTACCTGAGACATCGGCAAACGATTACCAACGTCCTGGGAGCCTGGAATGATCCACGGGCCATCCCCATGCTTCGTCAGGCACTGCAAACATGCTGGGACATTGAACCACGGACCCGTGGTTCTTTGCAACTCCTGCATCAGCTGGAAGACCAACTGGCCCATACCCTTGGGCAGTTGGAAGCCTGGCATGCGCTGGAGGGGTTGGAGACAGCGGGACTTCCCCCGTCGCGTTTCAAACTGGCTCGGATGTTTCTGACCTTTGGAGCGCTTGGGGTGAACCTGCTGCATCTGCAGAATGTGTATCAAGGCAATATCAAGCTGGCCATCGCTGTCGGAACCATTGACGCCGAGGAGGTGACCGAGGTGTTGCGCGAACGATTTGGTCTGGATGAATATCTCGCCCGAGCCAATCTCAACGTGTTTCAGCAATGGTATCAGGAACGCGATGAACTGTGGCAATGGCAGAGGCGTCTTGAGCGTGGTGAGGTTGAGGGGCTTTCGTGGCCCCGTCAACCTTTCAGGGGTGAATGGACCGCCCCACAAGAAGGCGAGAAGCTGGAGGAGATCACACCCACATCCCCAGGAGAACAGCCACGTTCAGAAGGCCCGGTGATACGCAAATTGTCATGACGTGCAGGAGAGCAACACGTGATGTGCAGGACATCCAGTCAAATAGGTGCAACATATCCTGGCCCTGCCTCTACTTGAGTTGGGAGGAGGTGACGCGCGAGGAGAAACACGAAGCACAAACGGAAGAAGAAAGAGATCTGGTGAAAGGCGACATGTAGAGATCAGACGGCATGGAGCAAGCGTTGGCGTAACAGAGGAAGTTTGGCACGGCCATACATCGAGCGCTTGACCAATTTGAGTTTGTGGACTTGGGCCTCGACGGGTCCATTGCTGTAGGAGAGTGTCAATCCAGCAACGACAGCAGCCTTGTCTTTGAGCAAGCCCTGTGCAAAACGACAGAGTTCTGGGATAGAGCTGGCTTCGACTGCCGAGAGCCATAACTCAAAGTCCTGACCACGACGCAGGCGTACCATGCTCATGAACTGTTGTGTCAACGCATACGTCTTTCGCGCTGTTTCGCTTCGCTGGCAGATCAGTTCCAGTTCGGCTTGTTTCTGCGTGGTCAGTTGCTTGGGATCCCGGATGAACAACCAGGTCGCCGTCTTTGAGGAAAAGCGGTCGGCTCCTGTAGCTGGAGCAAGCGTAATCTTCTCCGGGTTGTCTCGAAGAGCCTGCACAAAGCGTTGGACAATCCGGACGGTTCCAGAGAAGCCTTGTGCCTGAATTTCTTCATACAGGTGCCTGGCTTCATGAATCCCATCTTGCCAGCGTTCTAATACATAGGCGGCGTAAGGATCAAAGACACTCCGACGGCGGAAACGGCGCTCATTGGTGGGTGCCGCTCCCCGTTTGAGCCAATGGCGTACCGCCCGTTCAGACATCCCCATCCGCTTTGCCACCTCGCTTTGCGTCAAGCCTTGCGCACGCAAGGTGGCCATCTGCTGATAGCGATCATCACGACTGGCTTGACGTGCCTGATGGGCTTTCTTCACGTGGGCAGGAGTACGCTGCTGCCAGGTGGCTACCGTTGGCAGCCCGCGGGTGCGCTCTTCTGCGGCCTTCTCAAACTCAGAGACTGCTGCTTCTCGCCTTTCGGATTTCCGCACGACAGTGCCCAAGGATCTCCTGGAGCACCTCTGACAGGTTTTTTACGACATGGAAACGATCGACCACCTGCTGCGCTTGCGGCGCGCCCATGGTGGCTGCTTTGGTAAACTCCTTGCCACGATCTCTGCTCACAAATTCTACTTCTGGATGCGCTTGTAACCAGGCTTCGACGGTCGCACTTTCTCGATCAGCAAGCACATCAATAATTTTTCTGCGCTCAAGATCGACCAAAATGGTTCCATAGGTGAAGCGTTTCTTCCAGGCGAAGTCATCAACCCCAAGGACCCGCACCGCTCGTGTCTGCGGAGCAGGCAACTGCATGAGATGGCGTAACAAGGTGGACGGGGTGGTCGCGATGCCGGATCGGTCGGCTTGTCGCGTGCCCATTTGCCCACCTGCCACTAACCCGAGAGCTTGTACGAGCGCGATGAGCCTGCTGGTCATTCGTGCATAGGACTCGACCAGCCCTGGGAGGCGCTCCGTAAAAATTTTGCGCGGACACGTTGGTGTCCCACACACGAATTTGCGTACGGTGAGAACTAGGATCACGTTGCGACCCGCGCAAGGCAGGTCAGCGACGGTTCGTTGATAGCTCCCATGCATGCGAGCCGAGGGCTGGTGGCACTCTGGGCACTCCATACGGGGGGCCTGGCAGGCCACACCCATGACGAGTTCGGTGGGAGAGGGATCAACAGATGTAATGGTGATTTCAGCAGGCAGGTGGAACACACGTGAGAAGAGAGCTATCTCTCTGGGGTCCATTGATAGAATACTCCTGATAGGTAATGCTGATGACATTGTATCAGAAATTTGAGATAGTTGCAGCAAGCAGGCTCACTTCTTTTGGGGATGAGCCGTTTTTTTTTATTATGCGCTTAACAGGCCCCGTTCTCCATAGAATTTCCAGTCCTGGTAGCGAAGAAAGCCATGCTTATCCAACCGCCTGACATACCGGGTGGCAAACAGAATGCGACTGAGCACCGATTCGGGGTACACTGTGCCGGTCGCGCCTCCCAGGACGGCGGCGGGGCTATGACAGCCATCCTCTCGCTTTTCATGTGCGAAGTGTCGCTGCACGTTGTAATCATACATCCATTGCTGGTGAATAGCAGTCATCTCTTCCCAGGAGCGTGCTCGTGCGAATTTCGCGTCCGCCATTTTTCGGACGGTATTGAAGTGCGACTCGACATAATTTTGCCATGCCTGCCGCTTCTCGATCTGCTCTTTTCTCATGCCCAAAGCTGTATAGACGTCCATTGCTTGATTGCTGCGAAATTGCCCACCCCCATCACTGACAATCATCGATGGCGCACCAAAGGCTGAGAGCGCCTCAAAGAGGACTTCCAGATAATCCCAGCCGGTCTGCGTCGCAGAAATCTTGCTTGCCAGGCAGGCCCTTGAGTAATTCTCTAATATACTGATCAGATAGACGGGTTCCGGGAATCCTAAGTTATGCTCTTCAATATATCTGATATCAACTGACCATATCTCCTGCCTGAACCGTGCCTTAAATGGCATCTCTTTGTGCTCGCGCGGGGCTCCCGCGGATTTCGTGGGCAATCCGTAGAGCTTCCGATTGAGAGCCAACAGCCTTCCGCACGTAGCCTGGGAGAGATGGATGCCGATCTGCTCCAAAGCGGCGCGCACGCGATACGCGCCCAATTCAGGAGACTCCCTGACCAACTTCCTTACCTCGCTGATCGCATCCATGCTGGCTTTGCGTGCGGGCTGGTGTGGCGCACTGCTTGGCCTATCATCGAGTCCTGCATAGCCCTCAGCCGCCCAGCGCTTGAGCACTTCATAGACCCGTGCGCGTGACGTTTGGAGGTAATCGCTCATCGTTTTGACAGACCATCCCTGCGTGTGTAGATCGACAATGGTATGGCGTCTCTCATACCCGTCGGCAATCTGAGCGTAGGGGGGATAGCGCCGCCCTGAAAGAGAGGGCTTGGGTCCATCTGCCAGGATACGCTTCACAGTGTGGTCGGACGGCCTGCGCTCAAAGTGCAGAAAACAGATGGTGGCAATCTCATGGGGACGAAAGCCTGGGTGCTCAGCTTTCAAATCGACGATCAGTTGGCGCATCTCCAGTGGGAGACTGCGCCCGGTCTCGGTGGAAGGGGCGCGCTCCTTGTGAAAGAGGCTTGCCATGCCTTCTTGCTCAAAGAGCCGGGCCTGGTGGTACAACGTGCGTTCGCTGGTTCCGGTTTCTTTGGCACGCTCAGCCGCCGTCTCTCCGAACAGGATGACAGGGCGCAGCCGTTCATATTGCTCCTGCTCCGGCCAAAGCGTATAGTGCTGGATTTCTTGCCAATCGTGGGTCCGTTCTCGAAGCTTCCGCTTGCGCGCAGGCATGACGACCACCTTTTCACGTTGTTTCCTCTCTCCTGATTTCTTTGTCGGTTTGTGCCTTTCAAGAGTAACTTCTGCCTGCTTTTCGCGCTGAGCCATAGCCATTTTTGGCTACTGGCTCGTTCTCGCTTTCTGCTTCTTTTCTACATACTTTCCAGTTTTACCCGCAACCGATGAGTGCAAGTATGTGTAGCCCAGGTCTTGAGCAAGTATCATACTCCAGGTACATCAACAGGCGTTCTTCCATCAGGCTACAAAAAGGCTGCCGGGTAGGTTTTTGGCCTCCTAATTTCCAACTGGGAATCCAGCCAGAAATACTCTCGCCAGCGATTTTGAACAGATCGACACCACGAATTCCGTTCTCAGACATGGGAAGCTCCTTGCATCCACGAATTTCCATCTCTACAGAACAGTGTACTCGCTCTACAAGCTCATCGGGATGGTACATAAGCTCAAGGTTCGTCCATTTTGGGGATCAAGGATGAGCCATGGGGTGAAGATTCGAACACCGCCGCGTTCCATCGGTTGAGACAGAACGCGGCCAATGCCTGTCGCGTGGCGACGCGAAGCGAGTAGTCAGAACTGGTGGCGGGTCTGGCCTCTGCCGAATGCGAAGACCTTGGTGGGTTTGACGGAGAACACGAGGTTCGAATCTACGAGAACTCGTTGTTCGTCTTCATCGTAGAGGTAAAAATACCCGTTGCGTACCTGGTATGGCCAGCTTCCATCCCACTTGGTCGCCCACACCGAGGCTAAGCGTTCGAGGGTGTCCTGGTCGGTGATCCGCACGGCGTCGCCCTCAACCACCACGGTGAGTCCCCCTATCTGGTTGTAGCCGGTCGTCAGAATGACGTGCGGGTTTCCACGCAGGTTGACCGTCTTCTGTGCGGTTTCTTCAGCGGTAAAGTGGATGGCCCCGTCGTGCCACACGGAAACGCACGGCGTGACGTGAGGGCGACCGTCGGCCCGCACTGTCGAGAGCCAGAACAGGTCGGCGGTTTCCAGCACCCGACGCGTCTCCTCCCATGGCGTGACCACTCCGTCTGGTCCGCTGTGTCGGGTGTCCAGTGTTGTGATGGGTTCGTTCATCCTCAGAACTCCTTTCAATCGTTCCGTTCCTCTCGCGAGGCGCGCGAGAAGATACCAGTCCATTCTCTTTGCACGAAGGAAAACTGGAAAGGCCAAAAACGACGCGATGCCTCCAAAGGTCAGAATGCTCGCTTCAGACGGAATGTGGGTGTTCGAACCTTCATACCATGGCTCACCCTTGGGCCAAAAAATGGGCGAACCTTCAGCCTATGTACCACGGGAGATCAATTCGTGGCCCTGTCCTATTTTTGATCTCACTTTTCGATGATTGGGGCCGATTTGTTCGAACATTCACCCAATTTACCACCCCCACAGGGGTCGGGAAAAGTGGTAAATAGCGTGAATGTTCGACGATTTTTAAGGTCAATGATAGGAATTCGGCGCGAATGCTTGGAATCGACTGACTCTCTCAACGTGAAGCCGCGCCAGAAGCGGCCTGTTTCACGCGCATGTTGTAAATTCATGGTAACGCCCTGTGGCGTTGATCCAGCTTTTGATCCCATCAGCCGATCAGGTGTGCGTCTGTTTGGCAGCACAGATGAGACAACCTGTGCGTGTGAGCACTCCATATACCGTGCCAACTGCTAGAAAAGAGCCAGAGGATATGGTAGACTGGGATTTAGCAGTCAAATACTGTGTCTGCTAACCATCGAGATCTGGTCTTGACACAAGACCAAAGCTTTTCTGGGGGAAGCGTCGAGCTGTCCTGATCGCGGGAAAATGGGGCTGAAGATAGCAACACCGTGCAGGGAAAGGAAAAATGATCTTTTGAGTGAACGCTGGTTACACGATTACATTGTTCTAGCGCTGAGACTGAACAAGGCTACTCAGCAGAGTACTCCCTACGCACCTGTAGAGGAATATCAACCGCCAGAATGGCATGAACAGGTGCTCCATGAGCCTATTCAACCGGCAGATCTGCTGGTCCGCAACGCTCAGGAGTTACAAGAGACCTTGCCTCTCCAACAGTTTGCATCGCGACGGAGAGCGTACCTGGCGAAGCAACTTCGTGCGCTTGAAACGGTGAGCCGTCGCCTGCAAGGTGAGCACTTTTCGTTGCAAGAGGAGGTCAGACGCTGCTATGATCTCGACGTTGATTGGCTGCCAGAGAGTACCTTCGAGCAAGCCTATGCCCTCTATGAGGAAGCGCTTCCTGGCCGTGACAGCATCGCTGCACGGCTGCATCAATGGCAAGCGTCCTTTACCTTGCCGCCAGAGAAAACCTCTCTGTTGCCCTCTTTTTTTCAGCGTGCCTTAACGGAGGCAAAGCTTCGCACCCAAACGCTTGTTCCCCTGCCCGCTGACGCGCAGACCGAGATCCAGACCATCGTTGATCGGCCTGCACGGGCCATGGCCCGTTACCTGGGGAACCATCGCTCGCGCGTCTATCTCAACCCTGCGGTCCCTTTTCCTCTCACCGATCTCTTCTACGTGTTATGTCATGAAGGATATCCCGGCCATCTGGCGGAGTTTGTGCTCAAAGATGAGGTTCTCATCCAACAGCGAGGATATGTGGAAGAACAGGTGCTTTTGCCTTGCTCGCCACGCTATGGAATCAGTGAAGGGCTAGCCTTGCTTGCTCACGAGATGGTCTTTGCTCCTGGAGAGGCAGAAGCGTGGCTGGCTGAACATATCTATCCAGAAGCAGGCATGCGCTCGGATCACAGCGACCTGACGAAGATCCACCGCGCCAAAGATCTCTTGTTCGGTGTGTCATGCAATGCGGCATGGCTCTTGAGCGAGGGTCGTCCGGATGACGAAGTGCTGGCCTATCTGGTGCGTTACGCTTTGGTGAGCGAAGAGGCTGCGCGTCGTGAACTCGCATCATTACAACGACCATTCAGTAGAGGCAACATCTTTACCTACTTCCATGGTCGACGGCTCCTCTCACCCATTCTCCAGGGACCACAACGGAAGGCTCGCTTGTACCAGTTGCTTACGGAGCAGACTGCTCCTTCCGATCTGTAAGCACTGCTCTCTCAAGATGCGTCTGACGGTGGATTGCAAGGGGAAGTGTGGCGTCATTTTATTACCCGCCGGTTCGTCGAGAGGCGGCAGTGCCGCCTCAGCACCTGTCTCCGAGATCAACCGAAAGACGGTTTTTATTTACAACATTCAAAGGAAGTCACACCAGATCTGGGGCGGTTTCTCCAGGCTCTGAATGGTCGATTCCTCTGTTTCGCGCCGAATTCCTATCATTGACCTCAAAAATCGTCGAACATTCACGCTATTTACTAAAAAGTCTGGCGTACCTCCTCCCGCTTGTCCGCTCCGGCAAGGTCGCCCTTCTCAGTACAGCAAACAAAGCGCTGCAAGAACAGCTCTTCTACAAAGATATTCCCTTTATCCAACACCATATCCAGCCATGCGAGGCGGCACTCGTTAAAGGCATCGGCAACTACGTGTGCCTGGATCGCCTGGAGGCAGAGCGGGCAGAGGGATCACTGGACACCCAGCGATGGGAATGGCGTCGTCTGATCGGGGTGATCGATGATCTCGCTCACGCCTTCGGGGGCGACTTTGAGACACTCGGCTTTCAGCTGCCGGGCGACTTGCGGAGCAGGGTATGTGGAGACAGCGACCAGTGCGCGTGGAGTAAGTGTCCCTCCTTCTGCGATTGCTATGTCCGCCAGATGCGCGAACAAGCGCAGCGGGCGCAGGTGATCGTAGTCAATCACACCCTGCTGCTGCTGGACGCGGTTGCCGAGGGAGCCATCCTGCCTCACCGGGATGTGATTGTGCTCGATGAGGCGCATCATCTTGAGGATGAAGCGACCCGCGCCTTCACCAGGACCGTCGCCTATGCTCATATCACGAGCTTGTTGGCGCACAAAACCCTGCGGGCGCATACTCCCGTCAAACTGCAGGAAGAGGTGCTCCGGTGCGCCACCGGAGTCTGGCAGCAGCTGGAAGAACGTCTGCCCATCACCGGCGCGAACAAAGTGCCGCTGCATCGGCCAGTGCAGGAAGCCATGCGCCTGGCAGCCTACCTGACTGACCTGGTCGCAGCCCTCCGCCAGCAACCACCGTTGTACCAAACAGAAAAAGAAGAGGTCCTCTATCAGAAACTGATCCAGCGCACGCAACATCTGGCGGAGCGCGTGCGCATCGTCTGTGCGGTTGACCAACCAGAGGACCATGTCTATTCTCTGGAGCGCGTCTCACCGACTGGGAACCGCCTCCCTTTCATTGAGGTCTCTGCAGCTCCGCTCGATGTCGCCCCATGGCTCAAGAAGAAGCTCTTTGACAAGTGGCCGACGGTGTGTGCCTCCGCCACGCTCGCGACGGTTGGCCCTCATCCGCTCAAACCGGGAGACACCGGTCCCCACTTTGCCTACTTCAAGAAGCGTGTCGGCCTTGAGCAGCACGAGGCCCTCGAACGCATTTTACCGTCGACCTTTGACTACCGGCACAACGCCCTGCTTTATGTGCCACGTGACCTACCCGAGCCGAGCTACGGGAACAACCAGGCCGCTCAGGATTACATGCGGGCGCTGGCGCAGCGTATGCGCTACCTGGTCAATGCGTCTCAAGGACGCGCTTTCCTGCTCTTTGCCAGTAAGCGGATGCTCGACCAGGTCTATGGGGAGGTCTCGGCACACATCCCCTACCCGGTAGTGCGCCAGGGAGACCTGCCGCGCGCTGAACTCGTGCGCAGGTTCAAAGAAGCGCGGAATGCGGTCCTCTTTGGTGTCAAGACCTTCTGGGAAGGCGTGGACATCCCCGGTGAGGCGCTCTCGCTGGTGGTCATCGACCGCTTGCCCTTTGAGCCGCCAGATGATCCTGTGCACGAGGCACGTGTAGCGCGCATGAAAGCCCGCGGGGAGAACTGGTTTCGCGAGTATGTCCTCCCACAGGTGATCCTCCAGCTCAAGCAGGGGGTCGGGCGGCGGCTGCGCGCGGACGACGACCGCGGCGTCATGGCCATTCTGGACGCGCGCCTGCACACCAAAGGCTACGGGAAAAGCGTGCTTCGTGCGTTACCTCCGGCTCCTCTCGTCACGCGCCTCGAAGAGGTCGAGCGATTCTTCAGCACGCATTGATAGCTCCTCTCGTCGAAAAGATCAGTAGGCCACTCAGGAGAACATCTGTCTCCCACCCTCCTTGGTCTGGCGCGGGAAACAGGTCGGCGCGCGTTCTCCCTCTCACCCGCCGTGAGCAGATATCGAACGTGCTCGGGACGAACGAATGCGGTGGGATCGCTGGAAAGTTGCTGCATCTCCACCGTCTACTGTTGCTGCAAGGACTGCACAAAGATCGCGACCCGCATGCGTACAGGCCCGCCTTTCGACCGGAGCCCGAGTACCCGGTGGTGCTCTACGATACGGGTGGCGAGCCGCTCGCTCTGGCGCACCATCCAAAGAAGACGGGGCAGTCGCGCTCTAACGAGTATCACGCTGAGCTTGCTATCGCGCTGGCAAAGCTGGTCCTCGCTGACCTCCCCGACGAGCGCCGCAAGCCCGAGTATATGAGTATCGTGACGCCCTATAGGGCACAGCGCGACGCTCTTAAGGAGCAGATCCAGGGAACGGACCTGGAGGTCTATTGTCGGGTGGGGACGGTGCATGCGTACCAGGGGCTCGAGTTCGATATCCTCATCTTTGACCTGGTGGAGTCGCCAGGTCTGGCAATCGCGCCGTTTCTGAGAGGAGGCTGGGGATCCGAGGCGATGCGTCTGCTGAATCTCGGCGTCACCCGCGCCAGGCATAAGCTCTTTGTTGTCGCGAACATGCAGTATATTCGCGAGCAGATGCCTGCATCCTCCATGCTGCGCAAGATCACGGAACGGGCGTATCAGAAGCGGTGCATTCCAGCAGCGCAATTGCTTCATCAGTGAGGTATCAGACACAACGAGCCGTTCCGACTGGTGTAGCATGCGGCTAGAGGACAGAGACCACCTCATAGCATAGTGAGGTGATCTAAGACGTGCCTCCCTGTGGATCTCTGGTGTTACCCAACGGCGTCTTCTTCTGATTCTGAACCAGGCGTGAGGAACGTTTCGGTGTCGGCGACACTCTTCATCGAAATTACCGGCAGGAACTTGGGATGCTCTCGTAAATGGACAAGCACTTGCCTTGTAAGCAAACGAGGCGTATAATGGATTAGTGAAGCTAATCCATTATAGAGGATGCTAGGTAACTTCCTAGCTAGCAAAAGCGAAGGATACAGCTAACAATGCGCTACTCCTGTACTTTTCGCAGCTTTGAGTATGACATTCAATTTGATAGAACAGGATATCAACAGTTTCTCAGGGAACAGGAGTTGAGTGAGTACGATATTACACACCTCAACATCCATCTGATTACTAATTTCACCTTATCGCATTTCAAAGGTAATAACGATTTGGCTCCAGGTGGTGCATTTTTCCAACGTGGAAGGGAATACGTAGAGCAAGAGAATAAGACAACTAAGGGACTCTATCGAGAATATGACCCACCCGGCAAATATGCTGCAATTTTCCTAAGGCCTGGCTTGTGTCATATATGGGATACATCTGCCCATTTAAATCACACTTTCTTGCACGAGACAAGGCATCATATACAACACTGTCTCAAATTATCATGCTGTAGCAGAAGTCCTGGGAACGAAGTGTTCGCTTCGCTTGCAGCGAAAGATCAGCCATGGGAGATTGATGCGGAGGAATTTGCAGACAAGCATTTTCAATCCCATACTTTTTTGCAATTGGTTCCCCATCGCCTGCAGAGGAGTGACCTCCAATGGATGAAAGCGCAATCATAGTACCGCCGTCTGCGTCCCTCGTTGGCGTTTCTACACTGGCTGAAGAATTTAGCAAAGCAACCAGGTTGACGCGCTATCAAGAGGGCCTGCGTGATGAAACACTTCGTCGACAGAAAACCGACCTGCTGACATTCGCGCGCTTCCTGGCCAGCGTGGGTGTGCAACCAGGTGACTTCTACAACGACCTGGAGGCCTGGCGCGGTATTTCGGCGGGCCTGCTGGAAGCGTTCATCCAGTGGCAGAAGCTGCAGGGCTATGCTATTGGGTCGATCAATGTCCGGCTCGCCACGGTGAAAGCGTACTGCCACCTGGCCTACGCTACTGGGATCCTGGATGTTGACACCCATACCCACATCCAGGGTGTTAAGGGCATCGCCCGCAAGCAGGCGCGGAACATCGATGCGCGGCGCGAGATCACGCGCGTGGGATACAAAAAAGCCCAGGCGGTTGATATTCCAGTGGAGCTGCTGTACACACTCAAACATCCTGCTACCGGCAGCCTCGCGAAGCGTGATGCGCTCCTTATGTGCCTGCTCTTAGATCATGGGTTACGCGTGGGTGAAGTCGTCATTCTCAAGCGAAACCATATCCACCTGCGCGGGCGCTTGCTCACATTCTACCGGCCCAAAGTCGATGAACCGCAAAACGATAGGCTTACCGATGATACCTTAGCCGCTGCGCGGCTCTACCTGCCCACCTTGCCGGCGAAACAAGAGTCGCTCTTTGACCTGGCGATTATCAGCGTCCAGGAGCGCGTACGGACGTTGGGCGAGCTGGCCGGCATACAAGGCCTCTCACCGCATGATTGTCGGCACTCCTGGGCGACCAGGGCGGCCAGGCATGGCACACCGCTCGAGCGATTAAAGCAAGCCGGTGGATGGAGCAACATACAGACGCCACTGCGCTACATCAAAGAGAGTGCGATCGCGAATGACGGCGTCATACTGGAATGAGGGGGAAGATATGCAAAAATACTGCCAGGTTTGTGTGGGTTGGGTAGAAAGCGAGGGGCATACTCACCCTGAGAAAGCATGCCAGGTCTGTCACCAGGTTAAGAAGCTTGCTGAGTTTCCTGAGCATGCATCGAGTATCGATGGACACCGGCATACCTGCAGCGTCTGTGTGGAGCAAGAGAAAGCGCAGCAGAAAATACAGCGTAAAGATTATCGAATACGGGCAGCGCAGCAATGTATAGAGCGACAAGCCAAACGGGAGCAGGAAAACGCCCTATTTCATGCCTATGGCTATCGCTGGAAAAAGGAGATGGTCGAGTCATACGACGATTGGGAAGAAGCCTGGGTACTTCATACTCCCGCTGGTGCACAAATTAGCACCCAGGATGCGCTTCAAGAGATTACCTGGCTTCAGGTACACAAGCCTGGCCATCCCAGCACGCTATGGGCAGATGATGTACTTTCGCTCTCTCATCCGCTGGTGCTGATCCTCGATACAGAAACAACCGGCTTCGACGAGCAGGCGGAAATCGTTGAAATCGCGCTTGTAGACAAGTACGGGGAGGTCTATCTTGATACCCTCATACAATGCCAGGCAGAAGCGATCCCCCAGGTAGCGATGGCTAAGCATCGTATCCACAAAAGCATGTTGCGTAACGCTCCTACGTTCCCCCAGGTATGGCAACAATTGCAGCCGCTCCTGGCTTCCCACGAGGTTGTGATCTACAACGCTGAGTATGATGTCCGTCTGTTGGAGCAAACAGCAAAACGCTACAACCTGGCTCTCCCAAAGATGCGGGTTCATTGTCTGATGCAACGCTATTCAGCGTATGTAGGGCAGCCATCAGCGCGCAAGGAGGACTATCGTAGCATGGGACTTGCAGCGGCCTGCTTCCATTTTCAGATTGAACAGACGGACGCGCATCGGGCGCTACCAGATGCACAGGCATCTTTAGAAGTTTTACACAAGTTGGCTGCATTATCACGGGTAGCAGCAGAAAGCGAGGATCAATCACATGGCACCGTAAGAAGAGCAGGCACGCAAGGCCCTGCAAGAGATTGAAGCGACGATCGTGGCACATCTGGCCGAAATGAATAAAGCGGGCGGTCCTACCTTTGCCGAGTGGCTCGCCTGCCAGCAGACGTTGATGCAGGTACAGCAGACGCATCTCCTGCTAGGCATCTTTGACAGGATGTATCGCGGTGTTCCTGTCTATCCGATGGCGACATAGAGAAGGAACGAGCGCACATGGCAACAGTGCAGGAGCAAGCCATCAACTGGCTGCGGGGCTTGAAGAGTATGCAGAATAATCCGGCATTCGTTGAGGCAGCTTGTGCGTTCGTGCCGTCTATCCCGCTGAACCCAGCAGGTATGCCTTACTGCCCGGCGTGTGAGAGTGCATTATGCGGTGCGTGTGGACATTGCCACATGCTCGACGTGGTTCCCTTTTCGCGTCCACTTTGCCCGCTTGATAACGATGATATGGGCTCATCTTGCGCAGCCTGGTACCAGGCATTGAATGCAGTATGGACGGTGCAACGCATGGATGAGGAAAGCGAGTGAGTAGCTATGCAGAATACACCAGATAACGATATCACCGCAGCACTGGCCGGCATACGCAGCCGATTAGACACGCTGGCCAGCATCAACGCTGCCAATATCCTGATACCAGGCGGACCACAGGAACTCTATCACGCCATTATTGAAGAGGCCTATGCCGCGCTGGGCCTTATTGAAACTGAGATCGATACGTTGAGAGCTGAGTTAGAGCACCAGCACACGCGACTTGACGAAGCACGCGATGCAGCGCTGGCAGAGGCCACACAGGGACAACCGCCAAAGAAATCGATTCGCCGTCCGTTTGATGTCTACCTGAAAACGCTTGATGCCTTGAAGCAATCGGGGCAACTGTCGGCAACATTTGACCAGGAAGCCTATTAGCCACAAGAGGGCGATATCTACATTATCGAAGTGCGCCTCGAGCGCTACACCATCCACCGTTGGGACGGCGAGAACTGGCAGCAACTCGGCGCTGGGCATAGCGAACAAGACGTACTAGCACTCGTTACCCCGATGCAGTTCCTGGGTGAAAGTACGGGGCATCGTCTGTACTACCGACCGGTCACAGAGCAGGAGTAACAAGTTATGTCCAGCTGGGGCGTTTTGAACGAGCGCCAGCAGCAATATATGTAGGCGATCTATGAGACGGACCAGGAGCAGGAAGCCGACGAGCGCGGCATATAGAAGCGTGGCGGTACACCTCGCCCAGCTTCCATATGCCGGTGGATGGAGTATGGCGTCTTCAATGGCGTTGGCTCAACGCTCTACACGAAGCTGGCCCGCACTGGCTGTGAATGACAAGCAGAAAGGAAAGACTATATGCCTATTGTGACGCAGTGGATTTCATGGGTGATTTCCATGCTAATGGGTATTTTCACAGGAGTAAAAGCGTTTGACGAAACAAAGAAACTCATCGACGCGAAAATTATGCCTGAAGTGAAGATCGAAGACAAAGTTGAGGAAATTATGCAGCGGCAAGAACTTGCTCGCAGCCTTGTTGCGTTTGCTGGCGTGGAGGCCGCATATTATACAGCCAGGGGCTTGATCATTGCCTTGAACTTCGCGCTTATCATGCATTATGCGTTCAAGTTTGCCGCGATGAGACCAAAAAACGAAGCATGACGATAGCGGGCTGAGACGGCCATCCCAGCCTGCACAACGATGGATTCAGTGAAAGGATTTCCAACATGGCACTACTCATCCCCGCTGACAATTCTCAACCCGTACGCACCGTTACCCCTGAGAATGGCACGAGCTTCACCGTTGGCGAGATGGCCGGTTTGATTGGCTGTCGCTTCATTGAGATCAACCGCCTCCCTGACGGTCGATACCTCGTCTGTGATGAATCCGGAATGCAGGTCGATAATCCTGCCCCGAATCGGCGCGTAGCTGAATTTTTGCCAATCCCTTCTGTACGCGAGTACCGGGCGCACCATATTGATCCGCCGCTTCCAGACGATCCCGACGTGCCAGCGTTCTTTATTCCAGGCGATGTGCTGATTGTGCAAATTGATCACGCAGGCTACGAGCACGAAACCGTCTATTGAGGTACCGAATTCTTGTGTACAAAAGATGAAGTGGTATCGCCTGATCAGGCGCCTCAGTTAATGAAAGGAGACACCGAACACATGGCAAGCGGTCTAAAGCTCACAATTGAGCTTGTCCCTCGCCCTTGCTGGCACAGCAATCTACATACCAGTATGCCCCGCGCAACTTGGGATCACCTGCGCAGGCTCGTCTACACCAAATACAACTACCACTGCGGTATCTGCCAGGCGAGCAATGTGCAGATGATCTGTCACGAAATCTGGCAGTATGATGACGAACAGCATATTCAGAAGCTTGCAGGCTTTATTGCCCTCTGCCCGATGTGTAACCACTGTAAGCATCTCGGCTTAGCAGGGACCCTCGCCGCTGAGGGCAAGCTTGACTTTGAGCAGGTGATTGCACACTTTATGCGCGTCAATCAGTGCTCTCGCGAGGACTATGAAGCGCATGAGAAAGAGGCTTGGCGGCTCTTTGCCGAACGGAACAAGCATTCCTGGACAACTGACCTGGGAAAGTATGCCCATCTCGTGACACAGAAAGAAAGGACAAACTGACATGACCGAACAAGAACAGCAAGCGATTGAGCGAGCAATCGATGATCTTGCGTGTACGATTGTGAGCACTTGACGCGAAGCATGAGCACTGGTGATTCACGAGAGAGCAATGCCGCTCCAGACGTGGCTTCTTCTCTCGATCGTTTGTACATTGGATCCCTCACACCCTGTTCCTCGTCGTGGTGGTAATGCGGCAGATCTCTGTCCGAACGGACGAATGAACCAACGAAAGCGGGGAGGCGACGAGATTCAGGGGAGGATCAGGATATCGCTCATATCGGGAATCTGGCCTGGATAGGAGGCATAAATGCCGGGAGTATAGGCCCAGATCTGGAGAGCCTGGCCCGGTTTGAGGTCGCGCAGCGAGGCATGCTGGATGGTTGCACAGTTGAACGATCCAACCTGGCGGAAGAGACGCGTGGAGGAGAGAACCGTCACAAGAAGATCGACCTTTCCCCCTTGCGGCAGGACTGTGGCAAATGCTGGCGGTGTGGCTCCAGGAGTAAAGAGTTGGATCTCCGCGACGGGGGAGCCGTAGGAAGGGTCACCCTGAGGAGTGGCTGGGGGGGCGCTGAGAACACTGTCAATCACCTCGCCCTTGCTTACCTCATTAGCTCGGTGCATACAGTTGCAGAAGTCGCTCAAGGTGGGCGAGGGCTGGGCCATAGGACGGGAAAAGAGGCTGAGAGGGGACGGAAACAAGAGCAACGCAGCGCTGGTGAGCAAAAGGAAGGCCACCGCAGCGATCAGGAGTCTTTTGCGAGAGGGAAGCGTTCTGCTTCGCCTGTGGGGTTGATCCTGAACCTGCTCTTGCCTCCTTGCCCCCAAGATGGAGCGATCGGCAAGCCTGGACAAGTTGATGCCATGCCTCTTTGATGCGGTCATTGGCTTCCCTCCAGAAGCGCGGAATACGGAGCGTTTCAACGGTCACTCAGTCTGAGGCGAAGGACGCAATTTACCACGCGCGGGAAAAGTATACCAGATGCGGAGCGGTTTGCCCAGGCACTTTCACACCAGTGCTCATGATTCGCGTCAAGTGCTCACCCTTCGCGTCAAAACCTGCTCAGTCTTCGGCTGTTCCCACGGGATGCGCAACGAGGTGTATGGTAAATGACCTGAAGGTTCGACGGAATTAACCTGAAGGATCGAATTTTGCGTTCAAGGTTCGATCAATCCAGAAGCCGCACGGGTGGAGCCGCTTCTGGAGCAGGGGATTCGATGTGAGAGATGAAAATCTGTGCCACTTCTTTTCTCCTGAAAAATGTCCTGTTGTCGTGAAAAAAAGCTGGACATTGGAAATTGTGTCGAACCTTCACCTCCAGAAAATTGCGCTGAAAGTTCGACGCGATGGCTCTCAGCCCAGTATTTTCGTTCGAAGCACCATGACATCGCCGTCAGAGATGAGCATGAAAATGGGGTAGAATCCAGTAGGGCGGCGAGACGAGATCGTTGAATGATGGTGTCAAAGAACCCGAGTTCGAAGCTGATCCTGGTGCGTTCCGAAGAGATAAGTGTCGCCCCCTGTGATGCAGGGGAGCACGTGAAGGAACTTGTTTGTTTTGCTCCCGCACCTCTCTCCGCTCCGCTTCGTGTCATGTGTCTCACAAGCAGACTCTACATCTGAAAGGAGAGAGCAAGTGCAAGTTGTGTATGAACGCTGTTGTGGTTTGGATGTGCACCAGAAAACCGTCGTAGGATGTCGGCTGCTGAGCCAGCGCGATCAGGACCGTCGAGAAATCGATCCGTGCCTTTGCAACGACGACCAATGGGCTCAGAGAGCTTGACCACTGGCGAGCGTCGGGACATGTGGAACAAGTGGCTCTCGAAAGCACGGGCATCTATTGGCGTCCCGTTTTCAATCTGCTGGAAGGCCATTATGAGATCTTGTTGGTCAATGCCCAGCATATGCACGCCATTCCTGGACACAAAACAGATATTAAGGATAGCGAGTGGATTGCTGATCTCTTGCGCCACGGTTTGACTTTCCGCCAGCTTTATTCCCCCCAAGCCTATTCGGGAACTGCGTGACCTGGTGCGTACCCATACCCAGCTGATGCAGGAGCGGAATCGGCATATTAACCGCATCCACAAGATCCTGGAAACGGCCAATAGCAAGTTGAGTTCGGTCGTCACTGATATCGTCGGGAAAAGTGCCAGGCGGATGCTTGAAGCTCTCATTGAAGGGGAGAGTGACCCCGTTGAGTTGGCCCAACTGGCTCGTGGTCGGATGCGTCCGAAGATTGCTCTGCTCCAACAGGCGAGGCCTCGGCACTTACTGATCTCGGCGGAAGCAAGTAAAGTATGCTAAAATAGGAGGCATGGGAGCACCAAAGAAAGCCGATTGGCGAGAAGAACGGCGCAAACGCGCCTGGAGTCTGAAAGAACAGCATTGGAAACAACAAGATATCGCGAAAGCATTGGGAGTCAGTGAAGGAGCCGTGAGTCAATGGCTCAAACGAGGGCGAGAAGGAGGTCTAGAAGCCCTCAAAGCGCATCCACCCAAGGGAGTGACGCCGCGACTGAGCCCTGAACAAAAGGCGCAGATCCCGGCGTTGTTAGCCAGGGGAGCTGAAGCCTATGGCTTTCGAGGGGATGTGTGGACCGCCAGCCGCGTGGCAGTGGTGATCGAGCGGACGGATCGCGGGTGCGCTATCACCGCGATCACGTTGGGCGACTGTTGCGCGAGGCGGGCTGGAGTCGGCAACAGCCCATCGAGCGAGCCACGCAGCGCAATGAAGAAGCCCTCAAGCAGTGGTCTCTTGAGCGCTGGCCGGCTATAAAAAAAAAAGCCGAAGAGGACAAGGCCACGATCATCTGGGTAGATGAAGCGGGGTTTTATCTGCTGCCGATGGCGGTGCGCACCTGGGCCCCACGGGGGCAGACACCGATTCTGCGCGTCAAGTTGACGCGCGATCATCTGATCTTTCATCAGCGGCATCACTGCCGCTGGGCGCTTGTTTATGCAAGTACGTCCTGCCTCCTATGATGCGGCAGCCGTCGTGGGGTTCTTACGCGTGCTCTTACGCAAGATCTCGGGCAAGATCGTGGTGATTTGGGACGGGTCGCCGATCCATCGGGGACACGAGATCAAAGACTTTCTCAAGCGAGGAGCCACCAAACGCCTGCATCTGGAACAACTTCCGGGCTATGCCCCGGATCTCAACCCGGATGAGGGCATCTGGAATTACCTCAAGCGCGTGGAGTTAGGCAATGTCTGTTGTTCCGATCTCGATCAGTTGCATCGAAAGCTCATTCAAGCCAAAGAACGCTTGCGGCACAAAAAGGAGATCATCAAAAGCTGCTCTCGTCAGTGTGGCTACTCGGTTTAGTTCCTTAGCGCGAGATCAGTAGAACCCCATCATCGCTTTCTGCGGAGACGAGACCCTTGCCCATCTCGATTTTCTCCAGCAGCGTGTTGGGCAACTGGAGCAGGAAGTGGCAGAGCGCCTGTCGCCTTTTGAGAAAAGCCTCGCACTTCTCATGACAATCTCCGGCATTTCTCGACGCTCTGCTACCATTCTCATCTCCGAGTTAGGGACCGATATGACAGCATTTCCGAGTGCGGCACACCTGGCTTCGTGGGTGGGACTCTGTCCTGGAAGCCAGTCTCCGTGCAGGCAAACGTCGCAATGGCAAGCCGACCAAAGGCAACCGCTACCTGCGTTCTGTTCTGACCCAAATTGCCTGGGTTCTCACACGCATGAGTAACAATTACCTTTCGGCTCAGTTCCATCATCTCAGACCTCGCCTGGGTGAGAAGAAAGCCGTAGTGGCAGTCGCTCACAGTGTGCTGGTCATCGTCTATCATGTGTTAGCGAAAGAAGAGCCGTATCAAGATCTTGGGCCAGATTACTTTCGCAGGCAAGATAAGGAACAGCAAGCAAGGCGCTTTGTCCACCAGCTAGAAACCCTGGGCTCTCGTGTCGAGCTGGCCCCACAAGAGGAGGTGACTACCTAATTCTTCCCTTTTATCCCGAGCGCGCCCACCTTCTCGTTGCTCACGGCGCAGGCTGTGAGACAGGGGGGCATTTCTGTCTGGAAGTGAGGTCAAGGATTCCATTTTCGAAGGATCCTTCAGCGCAATTACCAATGTAACTCATCAGTAATTTGGCTTGAGAGCATCTTTCATGGCTCTCCTGTTTTCATAAGGTAGAGGTATTTCTGCTCTCTTGCCAGAAAAAAGCGAGAGCATTGAATGAGCTTGTGGAGATGCTTTAGACAGATATGCATCTCATTGCGCAACCCGTGGGTACGTCTGATATTCCCTGGCCTCAGTAGCCATACTCTCACTGCACCGCTTTTGTCAGACAGAGGAAAGCCAGGATCATGTCCGTCCCGGACTCCGGTATATCATCCCCCACTAGTATTCTCAACAACGATGGCACATCTGAGAAGAGTGTAATTGCTTCTTAGTACATTCGAAACGGCTTGAGTATTTCCCCAAACGGTCGATCTCCCGCCGATAGATGAGCTTGTGCCTCCTCGACCTCCTTGAGTGTCGGCAACCCGCTCATCCGAAGCTGTCCAGAGAAGCCCATCTTCTGACCTGCGAGCGTGAGTGCTTCATTTACTTTCTCCAGTAGGGTGATACGCAGTTCTACTTTGAACCGCTCGAATACCAATGCACGGTGTAGATCGTAGTACTGCACCGTCTCTTCACGAAAAAGATCGCGGGCATTCCAACCAATAAGTTTTCCCGCCTCGGCCAGGGCCTGCTTTTCGAGATGGATGTGAGCCGTGAGATCAAAGGGTGTCCGTCTAGAACCATCATCTCCTGCTTGGAAGACAAAATCCGGAATCTTGTGGTTGCTCAAAAAGGCCAATCCCTCCATCATCGCGCCAAAACCCTTTTGCACAGATGTAGGGAGAGGGAACGTGATGATTCGGTCGGGCGCCAGCGGGATATACTGCGATCCCTTTCTCGCTCGCGCGACCTCTGCCGGAATATATTGGACCAGCTGGCCACGCTGACGCATTACTGTGAGCGGCTGAATAAAGACGAGTTGGAATTCGATCACCGCTCCGTCATCTGGGTTGGAGAGATACACGAGTTCATAGGTGGCTTCCCCAAATGCCATCACGGTTTGGGCGCATTGAACGAAGAAATCGTGGGTTGCGCCAGCAAGGTCTGTGTGGTAATCATCTTGATTGAGTGCTACGGCAATCAGCTGCTCTGCTTTCGCGTCCGCGGGCTCGATCATCACCCGAAAAGCGGTGTTATGGCTACTGGACGGGATAAGGTGATGCACTACACCTTCTATCAGCATCGAGGGATAGAGACACCGGAGGTAGTCTGGGCGACGGCACAGTACCGCATCATCCTGTCCAACAACGTCGGAGTAGTAGAAGATCGATTGCTGAGAACTTTGCAGGGTGGAAGCGCGACGACCTTTCATCGTGACTCCTTTTCATCATGATCTTTCGCTTCTTCTCGTTGCAGCGCCTTGGCGAAGGATTCGGCTCCTCGGGGAAGGTTCAGGTGCCAGCCCGTGTTCTTCTCTCTGGCGTAGACCACGAGAAACACGTCCAGAGGATGATCGAAGAGTTGCCAGTGACCAGCACGAGTCAGCGCGCGAATGATGGCGCTGGCATGCCATTTTTGCTTGCGCGCACGGTGTTCGTAGGAATAGGAGCTGTTGAGCAGCCCGCGGTCGCGCAATCGGCTTTCGAGGTCTCGCTCCCATGTGCCGCGCACAAATGCCCGGGGAAAAATCGTTGGCCAAGCCTGCCGAGCTTTGATGATGCTCATAATGCGGTCGGCTTCATCCTGAGGGGCTGGCAGTTGAGCAAAATATGTGTTCCACAGGGCTTTCATCGTATCCCAGAAGGCCTTCCCGTCGAGTTCCGAGAAGATAAGAGCATAGCCAGAGAGTTCAAGGATATCTTCAACAGGCTCGGTGCTGTAGATGAAGCGCATCGTTGCGTCGATGTTCTGCAACTGATCGGCTACTCTGCCAGGAGCCGATTGCCAGGCCTCGAAAACGGAGGGAATAACCTGCTGGAAAAGCGTCTCATCGCCCGTGGCCATAGCGAAATATGCTTCTTGAGAGAGGACGGAATACGCCAGGCCGAAGTAATCCGGCCATTGCTCCGACTGTGGCAACGTCGCCAGGGCCGGTAGTGCCTGTCCTAAAGCGACGACGAGTCGCATTCGTACCGCGCGGATGCGTGTGTCAACAGCATCCCACTCGATCGCTGCCCATGAGATATCTGAAACGCGTCGTAGCGATGTCAGTTGCTCGGTATACACCCTGGCGTCTCCAAAGTGCCCCCTATATTTCTGGCAGGCCTCCAGGCCCGTTTGTATCAATTGCACTGCCAGCAGTGTGCGCTTTTCTTTAAGCAAAAGCTCGACCTGGACCGGGTATGTGCTTTCCAAGGCCCCTACGAGCCGATTCACCGCCTCAGAGAGGAAACGGGCCAGACCCAGCGCGGAGATTTGCTGACGAAACCAGACCGGGCTAATCAGGCGGCCTTCAACCAACCGTTCGAGCGCCAGTCCTTTCTGCAGATACTCTAAGGGACTTTCGAAAACTAAATTGTCCCGGTGTGGTATAGTGCTCCAAGAAAAGTATTCTTGGAGGGAGCAGAATGGAATTAACCGAGGAGGTCAAAGCACTGCTGTTACACACGGCCAAGGATCTCAAAGGCAGCGTGATGCGTTTTCGTTGCGTGGCCGCAAGCGCAGCGAAGCCCATCTGCCGAACTTATTGAGCGATATCACCGCCATTGTCGATGGTCAGAGCCAAGCGGACCCGCAGTTGCGCACCGCACGCCTGTATACGCGGCTCACGGCAGCGGAAGTGCGCCGCCAGTTGCTCGGAAAGTTCGGCTACACCGACGAGGAATTGCCCACCGCCGAGACCATCGCGACCAAGCTCAATGATCTTGGCTATTATCCCAAAAAAGTGGCGAAGAGTCAGCCCCAAAAAAACTCCCGCAAACCGATGCCATCTTTGCCCAGGTGAAGCAGGCTAACGAGGAAGCGGACGGCGATGAGCACGTCTTACGGCTCTCGATGGATGCCAAGGCGACAGTCAAGGTCGGCCCCTTTGCCCGAGGAGGCAAGAGCCGCGTCCCCACCAAGGCAGCTGACCACGACTTTCAGCCAGCAGCGACAGTGACCCCCGTAGGCATTCTCCTGCCCGTCTCCGATGAGCTCTTTCTGTATGGGGTGACGTCCAAAGTGACCAGCGATTGCCTGGTGGATCGATTGATCGACTGGTGGGAGGGGGTTAAAGAGCGCTTTTCCCACATCACGACCCTGCTCATCAATCTGGACAATGGTCCAGAGAGCCACAGTCGGCGCACTCAGTTCATGCAGCGGCTCGTGGAGTTTGCGCAGTCCTATCATCTCACGGTCTGCCTGGCCTATTATCCGCCCTATCACAGCAAGTACAACCCGATCGAACGCTGCTGGGGGATTCTCGAACAGCACTGGAATGGAGCCTTGCTTGATTCGCTGGAAGCGGTGATCCAGTATGCCAGCACCATGACCTGGAAAGGCAAACATCCCGTGGTCTCCTTGGTGACCACCACCTATCAGACGGGGGTTAAATTGACCAAGGAGGCGATGGACTTGGTCGAAAGCCAGATCCAGCGCTTGCCATCTCTCAGAAAGTGGTTTGTGGATATCGATGGGTCCTCGCCAGCTAGCCGGGATAGTTAATAATTCTTACGTCCCT
>WNFF01000818.1_pt1 | contig 24377 bp, 32 predicted proteins | sample 5400441 | NCBI WGS metagenome assembly WNFF01 (sample SAMN13153345, study PRJNA577476) | soil metagenome | isolation source: 120 cm saprolite under Douglas fir tree site 2 hole 3 replicate 1 | place: USA:California | collected 2015-04-18
CATCGGTCATCCCGAAGACGGCGGCGTGTCGCAGCGCGGTCGCATTGGGAACCCCGCCCGCGTCGGCGGACGAGACCGCCTCCAGGGACGCACCTGCTTGGATCAGCACCCGCGCCACCTCCGCGTCGCCGTAGCTGGCCGCGGTCATCAACGGTGTCTCGTCGTCCTGCGGGTCACCGTCGACCGGGGCACCGGCGGCGAGCAACAGCCGGGCCAGCTCGCCAGTACCCGGCAGATCGCGCCAGGTCCCGCCGCTTGACGTGTCGAACCGCATCATCGCCACGTAGCTGAGCGGCGCGGCGCCGTTGTGGTGGTCACACCAGTTGAGCATCTCGTCGGTCGCGAGCGTCGGCTGCTTGGCGGTGAGGGCGCCGAGCCGGCCGGCATCGCGGCTGTCGAGAATCTCACGGCGCTCGATTTCGGTCTTGAGCTTCGACCAGCTGGCGAAACCGTAGTCCCGCGCGATCGCGAGCTGGGCACGGGCCAGGGTCGGCGGCGCTCCCACCCGCGCGGCAGCCGAGTGATCACCGGTCCTGGCAGCTCTGAGCAGATCCTTGGCCTGGTGGCGCAACTGGTCCAGGTCCGGGCGGATCGGAAGCTTAGGCATAACGTCTCCTCCGTGACCGACGGTCCGCGAGCCAGGCCCGGAAGGAGATGTCTGATGACACGGGCGAAGCGATATTCGGAGGTGGACTCAGTCCTGCCCGCGGACCCGGCGGCGCCCTCCAAGCGCAACACTTCGATGCTAGCCGACGGCAACTCAGTCCGACCTGACCGAGAACTGGCGAGCGTGGTCACAGACGCGCGAACAGCCAGTCGGGGGATCCTCATCTGGCCAGACGCCGAGTGGCTCACAGCCACTGGCAGGCGGGCTTCAGAGCTGGCGCAGGTAGAACGCTGGTCGTCGGTGCAGAGCGACTCTAGGCCGCAGGGGCGCTGCGCCGCCTCACTAGCCTGGCCGCCCGCGTCTTGTACCCCGCACGACCGCGGTCGCCATGTCGTCGACCCGGTAGCACAAGATCACCCCGGGTGACGCCGGGCCAGCTTCGAGCCTGGTGGTCATGCCGATCTGCGGTGCGACGCCGCTGACTGCGCACCACCGGCGCGGCCGATATTGAACGTCCCAACCGAACACGCCGCCGTAGAACGCGTGCGCGGCACCCAGGTCGGGAACCATCGTCATTTACGACACGTCGCCCTCGATGTCCCGTTCCAGATTCCCCTTCTCTGCGGCGTGGCCGGCCGCTGCTGGCGTAGGCGGCATTTCGTGCAGGTAGAACGGGACACCCTGGTCGTCGTGGCCCTCGGCGGCCATCGCGTACGGCTCACGGTGGGGGTCGCTGACGGTGCCGCCGTGCGCTCGCACGGCTGGCACGGCGGCTGCGAAGTCGTCGACTCGGAAGCCGATCACTGTTCCATGCACCTGCCCGCCCGGCTGGTCGCCCTCCCACAGACCTACCATCGGGACGATGTCCTCGACTGGGCGCCATGCTCGCTGCTGCCCGTGCTGAACCGCTAACCCTGTACGGCGCCGTAGAACGCGCGGCCTCGGGCGAGGTCGGGCAGCCCGAGAGTGATGTAGGACACGTCGCCGTGGCGGATGCCGTTGCGGGGGCCGGTGGCCAGGTCGGGGACCATGGGTGCTCCTTCGGAACTGGTGCGAGCAGGGCTCGCACGAGGCGCTCACGCAGGTCCGCAGCGAAGACGGGGTCCGGCGGTCCGCGCGGCTGATCTCCGTGTAACTGGTCAGGTCTGGCCCCGATCATTTCGCCGATGGTCATCGGCCCACTGCAGGGATTGTTCGATGACTGGGCGGGTGAGTCCTTCGGCTGGGTCGATGCTGATGAGCAGGGTTGATATGCGGCGTTTGGCGGCCCATGCGTGTGCTTTGGGTGGGAGCGCGTCGTCGATCCAGGTCAGTGGGCGGCGTCCGGCGAATCTGATTACTGGGGGCAGCTTGTCGCGGGGGTGGAACGGGACCGGCGGGAAGCCGATCACGGGGAGGTCGGGGATCTGGAGCAGTGGGGCGATGAGCCGGTTGGCGTCGGTGCCCCATGCGGTAGCCCACACGATCTGGAATCGCGTGGCCAGTTCGTGAAGCCATGGCCCGTGCACCGCGCATAGCCGTACCGGGTCTTCGCCGGGGAAGAACTCGTGTTCGGTATAGCCGGGTGGGCAGGCGGGGGCCGCGAACGGGTTCAAGACTCCGTCCACGTCGAGCAGGAGCAGGGGGAGGCTGGAGGTCACCGCTCGTTGATACTGCCCTCACCGGGTCGGGGTGGCAAGAGCAGGCCGGGCCGCCGGGCGTGAGGCTTGGCGGCGGCGTCGAAGCTGGCGTCCGCCGCGGGCAGCGCGCTGGCCAGGCCATCTACGACCGTGACCGGAGCGGGCGCGGCCCAGGCGGCCGCCGTCGCGATCTGGCGCATCCTGGGCTCTGGCTCCACTGCGATCACCCGGTCGACGGCGGGAGGATAGTGGCCGAAGCTGGCCCTCGGTGCCGGCGCCCACGTCGATGACCTGCCGGGTCAGCCCGGGCAGCAGCGGTTCGCGGCGGGTGGCTATCCCGCGGCTTCCATCAGCTGGCTGAGCCGGGGGAAGATCCGGGCGAAGACCAGGGTTGCTGACCCGCGGCGCCCGCCTCGCCGGTTCCGCTTTCACCATTCACTCCGGGCTCGTCCCCGCGGGCGCGTCGGCTTGCAGCAGGGCGCCGAACTCGGCGATGCCGCAGTTCAGCGCGCCTTCCCGGGTGAGCAGCGTGCCGGTGACCTCGGGGTGGCGGCGGGCCCAGGCCCGTGCGGCCCGGGCGGTGGCGAAGAAGTTGATGTACCCCGCAGGAGCGGTCGGCTGACGGGCGGCAGGCATTGCCCGCCGATCCGGCGAATACCACTGCCGTCCGCGGGTGCCAGCGCGCCTGGCGGCCCTCGGCGCGGACGGTGATGATGCGGCCGGTGCCCGGCTCGGCCGCGGTGATCGTGACCGGGCGGCCGAGCATGGCCGACATGCCGAGCGCGTCGATCGCGCACATCGCGTAGGCGGCCGGGCCGTCCGCCCGGCTCACCCGGATCGGCGTGCGGACCGGGGCGAACGGGTAGGCCGCGCGGATCTCCCCGCCGGCGGCGAAGGCCATCACGTCCGCCTCTGCGAGCTCGGCCAGCACCGCGTCCGGGCTGGCGCCATGGCTGCGGGCGAGCCGCTCCAGCTCGCTGCGGGCAGGCGGCTGCCCGGTCCGGGCGAAGGCGGCCAGCATCGCCTGGTGCACCTGCCGGGCCGGGCCGGACAGGCCGTCGGCGCGGCGTCTGCCCGGCTCCGGGCCGGTCTTGCTGGTCATCAGGTACTCCTCAAGTAACGGGAACTGCTGGCGGCTGGCCGGCACCGGGCCGGGCGGCGCTGTTGCCGGCATCGGGTGCCGGGACGCCGGCCAGGGCGGCCGCGGCGGCGTCCCAGGAGAACGAGCCGGGCGCCAGGTGCCACTGGGCCATCAGCCCGTACAGGCCGACGGTGAACAGCCGGGCCGCCAGCGCCGGGTCCGTCCCGTCCGGCCATTCTCCGGCGCTGACGCCGGCCGCGATCAGGCCCTCCAGCTGCTGATGGGTCCGGGCGTCGGCGGCCCGGACGGCTGCGGCGATGGCTGGCTCGTGGGCGGCCAGTGCCCGGGCCTCCATCAGCACCCGGCAGGTCTGCGGCTCAGTTGTCACGTGCGCCGCGATGGCGGCGGCGACGGCGTGCAGGACCCGACGCGGCGACTGGCGGTCAGCATCGGGCAGCGCGGCGATCGCCGCGTCCACCCGCTGCCCGGCGCCGCAGTCCCATTCTTCGTGCAGCGCGAGGAACAGCGTTTCCTTGGTGTCGAAATACAGGTAGGGGGTCCCCTTGGACACCCCGGCTTGCGCGGCGACATCGGCCATTGTGGCGGCGTGGTAGCCGGAGCGGGCGAAGCAGGCCAGCCCGGCGGCGATGATCTGCTCCCGCCGCGCCGCCCGCGCCTGCTCAGCGATCTTCGGCACGCCGCCCATCCCCAGCCCGGGCCGCAGCGCCACTAGGGCCAGAAGAGCAGGGCCCGCTGGCAGCGGTGAGAGCGTGCCGCTGGGTGGTACGTGCGCGGTAGCGGGATGCCAGCCAGGCGATCCCGGCCGGCGGGCATGCGATCAGCAGCGCGCACAGCAGGCATCGGTCCAGGCCATCAGGCGCGCCCGCCACCGGCCGCCCGGCGGCATCGGCCGGATCGGGCAGGTCGGCTGTGAGCCTGGCCAGCTCTGGCCAGGCTCGCGCGGCATACGCGGCCCGCACCCGCTCGCCATGCTCGTCCGCGGTCAGCCTGCCCTCCGCGAACGCCTCGTTCAGGACGTGGGCGGCAGCGTCACGGTCGCCGTCAGAGGCCAGCGTCCCCGTTTCCCCGGCCGGCGGCCAGGCCAGGTCCCGGCCGGCGTGCTGCCAGCTCATTAACCATCACCTCAGAACAAAAATGACTGACTACCCAGTCATTTAACTACAGAGCGCGCGGCCGTGTCAATGGCCGCGGCCTTGACCATCTGGTCTGGTCACCGGCTGTTCCCGCCGAGATCGGCGACGGCGCGGGCGAGCATGTCCTCGACCAGGAGCCGCTCGGATCCCCAGCCGTCGCGCAGGTCGTCGAGGAAGCCGATGATGGTGACGACGTCGGCCCACGGGTGGTAGCTGTCGCCGGCCGCGTGCTGCCACAGGGCGGTGAAGTGCTCGGCCGCGTCGGTGCCGAAGGTCAGCAGGTTCACCCGGCAGTGCGCCACGTCGGCCACCGCCGGGCCGGTGCAGGCGGCCTGCCAGTCGACCACCCCGGACACCCTGCCCCGTCGCCACAAGACGTTGCCGGGATGAAAGTCGCGGTGCACCAGCACGGCCGGCAGGCGGGGCGCGGGCCCGTGGCTGATCTCCGCGGCCCGTTCCCACACTGCTGGGTAGCGTGCCCAGGCGGGCGGCTGGTAGCTGGCCTGCGGGTAGGGGGCGAACGGCCCGATCGTCCCGGGAGGCGGGAGCGGGGCGGCGTGGATGGCCGGCAGGAGCCCGGCCAGGTGCTGTAGCCAGCGGCCGGTGTCCGATGGCCACCAGTCGACCCAGCCGGGCAGCCGCGACATGAGCACGGCGGGTACCCCGGCTGCGGTTCCGGCCGGGTCGACCGCGAGCAGCGCGGGGGTGGGCACGCCGGCAGATCCGGCGACGCGAAGCGCGCGTGCCTCACGCGCGGCTATATCTGGTTCCTCGGCGTTGACCTCGGGCCGGACGTAGCGGCGCAGTACCGCCTGGCGGCGCTGCCCCGCGCCGTCTTGCGCGGTGAGCAGGTGGACGGCCGAGGACATCCCGCCGCGCAGGGCCCGGGCCGAGATTACCGTGCCGCCGAGCTGGGCGGCGGCCCAGGCCAGCGCCTGCCGCGGCGGGCGGCTGCGCAGCAGCCGGCGGGTCGCCTCGTCGTCGCAGAACCCGTGGGCAGGCGACCGGCGGCCTGCCGGGATGACCCCGGCAGGCCGGGGCCTGCTGGTCACCAGCCGTCCTGCGCGCCGGGCAGGTCCAGGACCCCGGCGTGCCGCATCCGCTCGATCACGCCGGCCCGGCGGGGATGCGCGGCGGCATCGGCGAGCCAGTCCCGCCAGATGGGGTAGCGGTCCCGGTCGAAGCCGCGGAACGCCTGCTCGAAGCTGTCGTGCACCGACCGCAGCGTCCGGTCCCGTTCGGCGCCAGTCTCGGGGCAGCGCTGGTAGACCGCCGTCCAGGCCAGCCGGTCCCGGCCGCCGAGGCTCGCGTGCCAGGTGTGCAGGTCGAAGGCGATCACGTCGCCTGGCGTGGTGCCGGCCACGTATCCGGGGATGCTTGCCTGGTAGGCGGCGGCCTCCGCCTCGCTGCGGGCCGGTCCTCGCCGGCGGCTGTAGGCGGCCAGCCGGGCGTTCTGCTCCGGGTGGTGGGAGCCGGGCACCAGCCGCAGCGCCCCGGTGTCCCCGGTCAGCTCATTGAAGTAGATAGCGAACTTCACGCCGCGCACGCCGATGCCGTCGTCGGTGTGCCAGCCCGCCTCGGCGAAGTACAAGACGCCTTCAGGGCATTCGGGGATGACCGGGCCGCCGAGCAGCTGCTCGGCGGCAGCGATGAAGCGCGGGTCATCGCAGACCAGCGACGCGCTGACCGGGGTCAGCCGGGCGGCCATGGGCAGGTAGTGGCCGCTGATCCCGTCGATGACCCGCTGGTCGTAGGTGGCGGCGTAGGCGTCGCGGATCGCGCTGCCGACCTCGGCCCGCAGCGCGGCCGCGCAGTCGGTGACGAAGCCGGGGAGCACGGTGAAGCCGAAGGTGCGGAAGTGGTCGGCCTGAGCGGTGGTGAGCATGGGTTCCTCCAGAGGACGGTTACCGAGACGGTTCGCGATGATCCGTCCCGGCCGGAGGAGCCCGGCCGCGCGCCACCGGACGTCGGGTACGACGAGCGGCGCAACGTCAGCAGATTCAAGTCAGGCGCATGCGGACAGGATACGCCCGGATCTCCCTGGGCGGACAGGCCAGCGACAGCTGCGAGACCGGCCCGGTAAGCCGTCCGTCGTACTGCTGGCCTCCTCGGGATTCCGCGGGCGCGCAGCAGGGCGGCGACGCCGGGGCTGGGCGGTTTCTGGTCGTCGGGTGACAGGACGTTCCCGTCGGTGGCGGCGCCGAGGTCGAGCAGTCCGCGGACGGTCGCGGGCCGGTCGGGGTGCGGGTCGTGGCCGAGCCCCATGCAGTACTCCGCTGGTGTGGGCCATCGTTGATCCGTGACACCGGCCCGCGCGTAGTCCGCAGTTGCCTGGCGAATTCCTGACCGGACTGGCAGGGCGGGGAAGATCAGGGCGTGCGGTCCAGCTCGGCGCGCAGCTGGCCCGGGTCAATGCCTTGCGCCTGCAGCAGCGCACCGGCGGGATTGACGGTGCCGATAGTCCAGCCGAGTTGGGTGAGGTGCTTGCGCGCTCGCCGGCCAAGCTGGGCGCCGTATGGGTAATCGAGGTCTCGCAGGACCCCGTAAAGCAAGTGGTCGGGGGTCACGGCCGCCTCGCCCCGGGCCTCGGCGTAGCAGGCAGCCAGATGCATGGCGCGCTTGGCGAAAAACGGTGGCCCGCACAGTGGCGTGCGGCGTCGGCCGCCGCCGCGCCACCACGGCCGTCGGCTGGCCCGCCATACGGCAGTCCCGACGGCTTCCGCGCCGAATGCTGTGACTAGCCGCTGGCGCACCGTCTCCACGTCGATCCCGACGGCCCGCAGCGCACGGGCGTCATCGGTGCGCGAGGAGGGCGTCAGCCCGCGCGCGGAAAGCCGTTGCAGCTCGGCGCGGGCACCCGGAAGATCCAGGCCGTGTCCGCGCAGCAGGGACGACGCGTGGCCTGGCTGCCCCCGCAGAAGGCCGAGGATCACGTGCTCGTCGCCGAGGTACCCGTAGCCGAACTGCTCGGACTCCTCCGAGGCCAGGCTCATCACCCGGCGCGCTGCCGGGGATAGCCGATCCCACATCCCGCTCACCGTCCCCGTGAGCGCAGTGCGTGCTTGTAGTGGACGGCCTGCTTGGTGACACCCAGCCGCCGGGCAATGTCTCGCCATGACCAGCCGCGCGCACGGGCATTGTCGACCTGCAGTGCCTCCATCACCTCGACCAGCCCACGCAGCGCCACCACGGCGGCGAGTCCGACTTCGGGGTCTGGGTCTGCTGCGGCCTCGGCCAACCGTCTCGCCTCCCCCAACTCGGCTCTCATGCCGTCAAACTAGTTTGACGACCGGGCAGGCGTCAAGGAGATTTGACGACTGACTGCCTCCGGCAACCCACTCATGTCCGTGCCGTAAGCCAGGCCTTACGTCAACAAGGCGATTACCTGCGCCAGCCGGAGCCAGGCCAGACGGGCCTCAGCGTCGTTCGTCCTCGCGCTGCGCGCTGCGGGCGCGGCACGCTGAGCCCGCCACGGCCCGGCGTTGACTCGCACTCATCCGGAGACCAGCCAGCACAGCGAACCGGGCTCCGGTATCGCAGCAACCCCTGGAAATCGTCAAGCATCACCTGAAGCCAAACGCGCGGTCAGGTGAACCAAGGCAGACTCGACAGGATGGAAATCGTGATCAGCAAAAACGCGACCACGATGGCACCGGCCCGTCACCCGGCGGGAAACTCATGGCAGGTTCCTCAGCGGCGGCAACGACAGCTGGCAGGCCGCGGCGAGATGCTTCCAACCGATGTCGTCGAACAGCAGATCGTATCCGGTGATCCTGGGGCCAAGCTCACCGATCACGGCGAGCGCCGCGGTCCGCTCGGACTCGCTGATCAGCCCTGCCCGGACAGCGTCCTCGAACTCGTCTTCGTCGAAGACGCCCGATTCCCCCTGGCCTGACTTGTACAGGTCGAGTTCGAGGTCGGCGAAACACCATTCCTCGCCGTCGAACGACGGAGGCACGCACACGTCGATGGCGACCGAGCGCGAGGCACCGTCATCGGCCCATACGGCGAACCACCAGGCACCGGGCGGGACAAGGTGGATACAGTGCGCGCCCCGGTCCCGGTTCCCGCGCCCGACCTCGTTGAACGCGACCACTCCGTCCTTCTCGCCCAGTACCACCGTTCCTTCCGGTGAGTAGAGCCATGTCCCGGACTCATCGACCGTGAACACGTAGGCCCGCCACATCATCTGCCCGGTGGGGCGTTTCTGCTTCCGGATGCGGACGGTCTGCACGACCCGAGGTTAGGTGATCGCAGGTTCCGGCAGCCCCGCCCGGCGACCCGGACCGATCAGAAAATCCGGTAGCGGCACTATCGGCACGATGGCGCAGACCGGGTCGGGCTCGCGCCGGCGCGGTGCCGCATGGCCCGCGCCGGGCAGGCGGTGTCGACGCTCACCTGCCTGAACGGTGGCGGAGCGGTGCCCGGGGGTGCCTGCCCGGTGACGGCGCGCGGTTCCCGGCGGAAAACCAGGTGAATGGCGGCGATCGGTCTGCTTATGCTCGGGCCGTGGCCGGGCTGACCGAGCTCACCAGCCAGCAGCGGCGCTCCCTCGCCCAGCACGGCTACCTGCTGGTGCCCTCGGTACTGCCCGCCGGTGCCAGCGGCGCCCTGGCAGGCCCCCGCCCGCGGCACCATTCGCGAGTGGGACGCCACCCCCGGCGAGCAGCCGGAGGAGGCCGGTGTCGTCAGCATCCGGCTTGACCTCGCCGATCCCGGGTGCGCTCCCTGCGTCGGGCACCCCCTGCTGTTCAGCGCCGCCAGCGCGGTGATCGGCCCCGGCTGCCAGGTGACCGGGCTGAGCCTGCGGGCGCCGCTACCGGGCTGCGGCCACCAGGGCCTGCATCCGGACTTCTTCCCCGGGCACAGCACCAGCGGGCCCTGGCAGATCCTGGCCGCGATGTGGTGCATAACGGAATTCACTCCCGATAACGGGCCGCTGCGAGTGATCCCCAGCTCCTATCGCTCGAACGCGACCCGGCCGAGGACATGGAGTTCCCGGGCATGGCCCGCACCCGGACGAGGTGAGGCTGATCGCGCCCGCCGGGTCGCTGATCTTGTTCAACAGCGCCAGCCTGTGGCACTCCGGAACCCTGAACTACAGCCCGGGACTGCGGCTGGCCGTAACTGCCTACCTCAGCGCCCCCGCGACGGCGCAGCCAGGCGCCGTGAGCCAGAGCCTGCGGACGTCGGCGGCGAACTCAGGGGCAGGGGCGGAGTGACCGACGCTTCCCGGTATCTGCGGCGCGGACGCCTGCTCGAGGCTATCGTGGACCGGCCGCAGCATCCGGTCGCGCGGCCGGTGAGGACGCGTTCCTGCGCGCGGTGCAGGACAAGCCGGTAGTGAACGGGCCGTCGGACAGCGGCGCATCCACGCTGGCAACCGTCATCCAGGCTGGCGCGTCACGCGACGTGTGGATCCGGTTGTCGGTTCTTCCCCGAGTATCTGCCCATGCGGTACCAGTGACCGGCGTGCAGTTCGCGCGGCGGCGATGAAGGCCTCGATCGCGGCCGCGGTCGTGCGGGGAATCGGTGTGGACCTGTCCGGCCACACCGAGCGCCTCGGCCGCCGCGACGTGGCCGGGTGTGTCGTCGATGAACAGGGTCCGGCCGGGTTCTGCGCCGAGCCGGCCCAGGGCCAGCTCGAAGATCCGGCGGTCTGGCTTGGCCACGCCGGCTTCACAGGACAGCACGACCTCGTCGAACAGGTCGGCCACGCCATCTGCGGCCAGCCGGGCCCGGGTGTGCGGCCAGGCGTTCGACACGATGGCCGTCCGCATCCGGCTCCCGAGCCGGGCTACGTAGCCGAGAAGCTGCTCGTCCCACGACCACCGCGCCGCGATGTCCGCTCGCAAGCGGCCCAGCGTCGTTCTGCTGATACTCAGACGACGCCGGACATGCTGCTGCCACCAGTCGTCTTCGCTCATCCGGCCGACTAGGACGGTCTCGTCGCTCCCGCCGAACACCGCCGCCAGCATCTGCTCGGTCGTGATCCCCAGCCGCGGAGCCCACACCTCGGCGACACCAGGCCAGCAGCCGGTCTCCAGAACGCCGCCCAGGTCAAGAAGAACCGACCGCACCCTCTTGAGGATACGAGAGCGACTGGCTGGCCGCTGACCTGCCGTCGAGGGCACGGCGCAGCTAGCCGGCCCGCCATTGCAGCAGCCCGCAGATTAATCGTGTTGCGGAGCGGGCCGCCGCTGCCAGATCGTGAGGCATGCTGAGCGAGCAGCGGTGCGCCGAATTCGCCGATCGCGGCATCATCTGCCTGCGTGGCGCCTTCACCGGGGAAGACGCGGCCCGGATGCGGCGCCGTGTCTGGGCCAGGCTGTCCAGGTTCGGTGTGCGTGAAGATGACCCTTCCACCTGGTCCGCTATGGTCCTGACCGGCCTGAGCAAGTCGATCAAGCGGGATGCGGTCTTCACCGCCGCCGGTTCCCCGGCCGTGACCGGTGCCGTTGATCACCTGCTCGGCCTCCGCGAGTGGACCCGGCCGCCGGACTGGGGCACGATCCTGGTCACCTTTCCCCAACCGGGACAGCCATGGGCATTGCCGGCCAAGAGCTGGCACACGGACTACGGGTTCGATCTCGATCCCCTGCCGTTGTTCGGCGTCAAGGTCTTCGCCTTCATCTCCGACGTCGGCCCGCGCAGCGGCGGCACCCTGGCCATCGCCGGATCGCACCGTGTGGTAGCCCGCTACGCCAGGTCCAACCCACCGGATTACCACCGTGCCCGCCATGTCATGGAGCGGTTCTTGCGGCATGACGACTGGTTCCGTGCGCTGTCCAGGCCCGGCGGCGAAACGGGCCGTACCGAGCGGTTCCTGGACCGTGATCATCAGGCGGATGGCATCACGGTCCGGGTGACCGAACTGACCGGCAAGCCCGGAGACGTGGTCCTCACCCACCCGTGGGTGCTGCACAGCGGGGCGCCCAACACCGGCTCCTATCCGCGGATGATGCTGACCAAGAACCTGTACCGGCGGGGCATGTTCCGCCGGCCGCGGCAGCGCGGGCAAGACGCCTAGCGTCAGCAACGTACCGCTGATCGCCCGCTCAAGCCGGTACCCATGCCGCCCAGTGGGCGGTTCGCCTTCGGCGACACCAGCCATGGCCAGCCTGCCCCACACCCGGCGGCACATCCTGGCGGCTTCTGCCCCGGCCGAACGCGCCGCGCAGGAAGGCGAACGCCGCGTCCGGCGAACCCGGCCGCTGACCATGCCTCCTCTCGGGCGAAGACCACGCCGGGCACAACGGGTTTCCGCTCTGGCACTCGGTCCAGCGGGCAGGACCGCACAATGAGGGATGCGCCTGCTAAAGCCGGCATCCGAAGACGACATGATCGCGGTCTTCCTCGCCGCCGAGGTCACCTCGGAGCGTTACGGCCCGCAGATCCGCGCGATCCTCACCGGACTCGGGCAGCCCCCCGGCATCGCCGGACACCCGGACACCCGCGATGACGCCGCCAACGCGATACGACGGCAGGTGCTGGCCGCGTACCGCAGCTACCCGGCAGGCGACGTGTTCACCGGCATGCCCGCCGACGTGGCCTGGCATCACGCCGCGCTGACCCCGGCCGAGCTGGGCGCTGTCCGCTACCTCGACTACCCGTACTGGACTGACTTCTCCGGCGGCACCCGGCTGGCCGCCGACGGAGCCCGCCGGCTCGGCCCCTGGCAGCACCAGCCGCCGGGAACGATCTACCGGCAGATCGCCGAGAACCTGCGGGACGGGCGGCTGCCCCCGCCCATCATCCTGATCGGCGAGCCCGGCCCCGCGAACCTGGTCGTGCTCGAAGGGCACAAGCGGCTCACCGGGCTGCTGGTCTGCCAGCACTGGCTGCCCGCCGAACTGAACGTCCTGCTCGGCATCACCGCCAACCACCACAAGTAGCAGCGCGCCTGCCAGCCCTTCACCGCGCCGCGGTCACAGTGGCAGCCAGTACCCGGTCGCCTGGCGCCGACGGTGCGCCCGCACCCAGTCCGCGTCGCTGTACAGCCATGCTCCGCGGCCCGGTCCAGACCGGACTCAAGCTCCTCGATGAGACAAGCGTCCTGCTCGACATGCAGCGCCGCGGCCCGCACCCGCGGGCTCGGGTCCTTCTGCAGCCGTCTCACCTCGCCGCGCAAGCGTTCGTACACCAGGAACCCTGCGGCACACGGGCAGACCCGGTGCAGCGCCTTGACCCGGGCGTCCTCATCAGCAGAACGGAGCTGCGCGAGCACAGCCTCCAGGTCAGGCGCGCAGCCCCGGCGTCTCCGCTTCGCCACGACGGCAGCGTAACCCCGGCGCGATGCACGCCGCCAAGCGATTTTCCGCGCGGACGCCACCAGGTCATCCGCCGGTTCGTGCCGCCGGCCAGGCGGCCAGGCGGTCAGCGGGCGGTTCCCAGGACGTCGGGGAACATCCGCTGGTTGACACGCGCCGCCAGATCGGCCGCTTCGCCGAGCGTCAGCAGGAACGTGCCGGGATGCCTGGCGACCCACTGGTCACCGGCTTGCCTGCTGGCGAAGAAGCGCACGAAGTGGCAGAAGCTCTGCACCACCCCGGAGTCGAATGGCCCGTCGGGCAGCAGAAACGACACGACCGCGCCGGGGTGGGACGTCGCGGTGATCCCGTCCGGCCCGGCCGTGAGCTCGATCAGCTCGCCAGTGGCGGGGCAGGCGGAGGTGACGCGCGCCTCCTTCCCGAGCCTGGCGGGCAGGAAGAGGGTGTCCCACGCGCACCACGCGTACAGCACCCGGCCGCCGGTCTCGAACCGGTGCGCCGGTGACAGCTCGCCGATCGCCAGCCCCCAGAACCCGGTCACCCGCCCGTGCCGGTCGGTGAACACGCCAGGCCAGCGGCTGAGCGCGTCGGCGGCGGCCGGTTCGGGAAGCCCGGTGGCCGCGGCCAGCTCCGCCGCCGTGACGGGGTGCCCGGCGGCGAGCAGCCGGTAGGTGGCGAGGAACAGCCGCTGCCCGTCCGGGTCGAGGTCCGGCGCGGCACCGGTGAGCGCGTCTGCCAGCTCGCCCATGTCCGGCCGCTGGGCAGTCATCGCCGGCCCGCTGTGTCCGTGTCGCCGGGTGGTCATGCCGCGCCGCCGAGCAGCGCGCCGAAGTTGAGGCGGCCGGCCTCGATGGCGGTGTCCTGGGCGAGGATGTCGGCGTCGAGGTCGCCGCGCCCCGCCAGGTAGGCCTGGGCGCTTCCGCGGCTGGCGTGGAAGACGGTGTTGGCGCACATCGCCTCGTAGGATCCGCATTCGGTGCCGCAGCCGGTGGCGCGCCCGGCGACGACAACCGCGCTGGCCGGGTTCCATGTCCAGGTGCCGTTCCGGGCGGTCACCACGACGGGCGTGCCGTCGCGCGGGTCGGCGGAGGTGATCTGCCCGTCCCGGCCGGTCATGGCGGGCAGGCCGAGCGCGTCGATCGCGCACATCGCGTACACCGGGGGCAGGCCGTCCAGCCGGACCCGGTGCGGGCTGGGGATACCGGAGAACGGGTAGGCGACGGTCACGATGCCGTTGCTGACGTGGATCGCGTCGGCGGCCTGCAGCTCGTCCACGGCCGAGGCGTCCAGGCCGGTATCCAGGGCCGTTTGCCGCACCCACCGCGCCGTCGGCGCCGCGCCGGTTTCGAGGAACCGGCGCAGCACGGCGCGGTGCAGATCCCGCAGCGGCGCGGGCAGGCGGGCCTGCCGCCCGGCGATGCTCCCGTCGGTGAAGCGGGTGAGGCTGGTGATGTCAGTCATGGAATTCCTCCGTATCGGTTTCCTGGCGCGGGGACAAGAGTCAGGCCGCGCAGCATGAGAGCCGGGAGATGTCGCGGGTGAAGGCCTGGGCGGCCAGGCGCAGGGCCTCGGACATGGTCAGGTAGGGTGCCCACGTCCCGGCCAGGTCGGTGACGGTCATCCGGGCGCGGATCGCGTAGACGGCGGCGGTGATGACATCCCCGGCGCCGTCGGCGACGACGTGGACGCCGCGGACGCGGCCGGTGCCGGCCTCGGCGACGAGCTTGATCACGCCGCGGGTGTCGCGGCTGACGAGCGCCCGTGGCACTGCCGACAGGGGCACGACGCGGCAGTCGCACGCCGTCCCCTCCTGGATGAGCTCGGCCTCGGTGAGCCCGGCCGAGGCGATCGCCGGGCTGGTGAACGTGACCTTGGGCAGGGCGGCGTAATCCGCTGCCCGTCTGGCGTCGGAAAGTGCGTTAGCCGCGGCGGCGGAGCCCTGGGCGGCGGCGACGTAGACGAACTGCGGCCCGCCGGTGACGTCCCCGGCCGCCCAGATCCGCGGGTTCGCGGTCCGCATCTGCTCGTCGGTGACGATCTCGCCGCGCGCGCCGGTCTTCACCCCCACCGATTCCAGGCCCAGCCCGGCGGTGACCGGGCGGCGGCCGGCCGCGACCAGGATCTGCCCATACGCCAGCTCCCGCTCCCGGCCCGCTGCAGTCTTTATTGCTGCCGAACGGCCTGTGGCATCACCCCGCACCGAGATGACGGTCGCGGCGGTGAGGATGCCGATGCCCTCGTCGTCGAAGACGTCCTCGATGGCGGCCGAGATCTCCGGCTCATCGAAGGGGGCGAGCCGGTCCAGGGCCTCGGCGATGGTGACCTGGGTGCCGAGCCGGGCGAACAGCTGCGCCAGCTCCAGGCCGACCGCGTTCCCGCCGATCACCAGCATGGAGTCCGGCAGCTCGGTGAGTTTCATCGCGGTGGCCGAGGTCAGGTACCCGGCGTCGGCGAGCCCGCTGATGGGCGGTATCCACGGCGCCGCCCCGGTGGCCACCAGGTAGCGGGCAGCCTCGATGACCTGGGTGCCGCCGCCGTCCGGCGTCACCCCGAGCTGCGGCTCTCCGGCGTGCCCGGTGAACCGGGCCGTTCCCGCGACGATCTCCCAGCCGTAGTCCGCGGCCAGGCCCGTGTACTTCGCCGCGCGCATCGCGGTGACCAGGCCGTCCTTGCCGCCGGACAGCGCGGCCATGTCGACAGGCCCGGCCTGCGTCGCGATCCCGGGGAAACGCTGATCCAGCGCGATGTGCCGTGCTCCGGCCGCAGCCAGCAGCGCCTTGGACGGCACGCACCCGGTGTTCACGCACGTGCCGCCGGTCGTGCCGCGCTCGATCATCACCACCGAGGCGCCCGCGTCCCGGGCGGTGATCGCGGCGGCGAACGCCGCGCCCCCCGAGCCGATGATCGCCAGGTCGTACCTCATCAGCGTCCCTCCCGCAGCCGGGCCCGCAGCCAAGCTGATACATTTGCTTGAGCGGATATGAGGATGACAATAGCATTCGCTCAAGCGGATATGTCAATATGAGGCGGAGGGGTGATGCTCGTGCCTGGTCCGGCGCCCGCAGTCGCTTCAGCGCCCGCGCCCGGGTCTGTCCCGGCGGCCACGGGTACGGTACTGCTGCCCGCGGGGGATGACGGGGTTGAGATGGTGGCCAGGTTCTTCCGCGCGCTGGCGGATCCGGCCCGGCTGCGCCTGCTGGAGTTCCTGCTGCCCGGCGAGCACACGGTGACCGAGTGCGTGGCGCATGTCGGCCTGTCCCAGGGCCGGGTTTCTGCTCACCTGGCGTGCCTGGCGGGCTGCGGCTACGTGCAGGCCCGCCGGGCCGGCCGCAACGCCTTCTACCGGGTGGCCGACCCGCGGGTGGCTGACCTTATAGTGCTCGCCCGGTCGATGGCCGCCGACAACGCCGCCGCGCTGGCCGCGTGCGTGTACATCGCTCCGCCATCCCCCGGGCAAGGAACCGCGGCCGGGTCATGACCGGGGCGGGCTGATAACCGTCGGCGAGCGTCCCGGCGCGGCTGGACGGCCGGTAAGGGCGCTGCGTGCCTGTACGGACATGGGACTGATCTATCCTGCCGGCCGCGGCCCGGCGGGCTGTCGGCTGCGTCATCTTCCCGCCCGCCGGCCACCGTGAACGCCGCTCAGATACCGTTCGCCCCTGATCACCGTGCGGGACGGGACCGGGCCGGCGGTCCGGGCCCAGGCCGGGCCAGCCTGTGCTGACCGGCGTGCCCGTCGGTGTCCTTGACGCACTTGGCTTGCAGCCCCGCCAGATCACCGTGCTCAAGGACATCCCCTCCAGAACGGAAGTCGGCTGCTGGAGATGCCAGGCGAGGGCGCCTTGTCCTGCTGTCAGCCGTGCCTTCCGCGTCGACCTGGCTGCCTGGCACATGGATCATGGCCGCAGGACGGGCCGCTACGACCTGGCGATGATCGAACGCCAGCTCTCCAGGACCGGGACCGCGCGCCCTGACAGGCCACGGAGCTAAACAGGACCGTGGGCCCGGATCCAGGTCCCGGGCGCGCGGTAACACCAGGGCAGATCGGTCCGCAGCCCGCTGCCCCCGGTCACGGCGTGTGCGGCGTCATGCTGAGGGAGGCCGGCGGCCGCGCCGCCCGGCCCGGGCAGCCCGGCCTTCGGTACTGAGCAGCGGAACCTGCGCGAGGGGGACGCGGCCGGCGGGTCCAGCGGCCTTATCAGCCGGCAAGGGTGCCGCGGATCCTGGCAGTCCGCTCGCCGAGACCGAGGGCCACGATGCCGGCGGCCAGGCAGCATCGTCATGGTTTGTCCAGGAATATCCGGCACATATGATTCCGCGCCGTCTTGGCGGCAGGAGGTGAGTGCCTTGGCCGCAGCGCGCAGTCCGGGATGTAAAGCTGTGCGGGGGACGGATGGGGATCCGCTGGCGGTGTGGGCGGAGCGTACCGGCCGCCGCCGGGAGGCGGGGCATTCCCGCGGCGGGCTCCGGTTCGCGTTCTATGCCGGGTGTCGACTGAGGATCACCAGGATCCGGTGACTTCACTGGCGCGGCAGCGGGACCAGGCCGTCGCGCTGGTGGCCGGGCATGGGCGCATCGCAGCGGAGTTCTCTGACATCGGGCAGAGCCGGACGCTGGCGTGGGCGCGCCGGCCGCAGGCCGCGGCCCTGCTCGCCGCGCTCGCCGACCCGGACCGCGGGTGGGACGCGATCGTGATCGGGGAGTACGAGCGGGCCTTCTACGGCGGTCAGTACGCCTCGATGGCGCCGCTGTTCGAGCACTACGGCGTCCAATTGTGGACTCCCGAGGTGGGCGGGCGGATCGATTTTCACGCCGAGGATCATGAGCAGACGATGCTGGCGCTGGGGTTCCAGTCCAAGCGGGAGATCACCCGCACCAAGATCCGGGTCCGCACCGCGATGACTGCCCAGACTCGCGAGCAAGGCCGCTACCTCGGCGGGCGGCCGCCGTACGGGTACCGGCTCGCTGACGCCGGGCCGCACCCGAACAAGGCCCACGCCGCCTGGGGACGGCGGGCGCACCGGCTGGAACCCGACCCGGCGGCCGCGCCGGTGGTGGCGTGGATGTTCACCCAGCGGCTGGCCGGGCACAGCGTCGCCCGGATCACCCGCGCCCTCAACGATGCCGGGATCCCGTGCCCGTCGGCTGCTGACCCTCAGCGGAACCCACACCGGACGGGGACGGCGTGGACGCTGAGCACGGTGGCGGCGATCCTCGCCAACCCGCGGTACACCGGGCGGCAGGTGTGGAACCGGCAGCGCACCGACTCCGACCTGATCGACCCGGCCAACACCGGGCTCGGCCGGCCGGTGCAGCGGTGGAACCTGCCCGCCGGGTGGGTGATCTCCGCCCGCCCTGCGCATCGCGCGCTGGTCAGCGAGGCTGATTACGTCGCCGTCCAGGACGTGAGCGCTCCCCGCGGTCCCGCTGGCCCGGCCGTGCGCCGGTACCTGCTGGCGGGGTTGCTGCGCTGCGGCAGGTGCGGGCGGCGGCTGGAATCCGCCTGGTCCAACGGCAAGCCCGCTTACCGGTGCCGCCACGGGTACACCAGCGCGACCAGTCCCGATCCCAGGCGGCCGAAGAACCTGTACGTCCGCGAAGACCAGATCCTGCCCCGCCTGGCCGCCCTCGCCATACTGCTGGCCGACCACGACCAGGCCCGCAAGCACCCAAAACGGCGCGCCACGCAGGTCACGGCACCTGCCCAGGCTGCGGAACTGATCGACCACCTGCGGGCTGCCGGCGTCACACTCACCTACGACCCAGGCACGCGAACGCTCCGCACCGACACCGAGGACGCCGTGGCCGTCACCGTCGATCAGAGCCGCTGACAACTACGGCGGCGACAGCAAACGAGAAGGGAGGCGAATCAGCAAGCAGAACACCCGCCGCAGCCGGAGGCCGGGCCCGGGTGACGATCCCGTATGCCCGGAAACGGGCACTTATGGGGAATTACTGTGTCCGAGGACTTGAACACGCAAACGTGGGCGATTTCCCCGAATCGGGGAATTCATGCCCTTCACGTTACACGTCGGCTCCGTCAGGCTCACCCGAACTCGCTCGCGGGGTTAATCTGCACGGTGGCGATCGCCGCGCCTGGTTGTTCAGCGGTCTGTGTCCTTGGGATGGCGTGGCGATGCGTAGGTGAGCCACACCGTGCGGTGCTGGTCGTCGATCACGTAGCGGATGCGGCCGCCACTAGTGACCTCGTATTCCCACTGCTCCAGGTCGCGGCCGTTGTGCCGGTGCGTGGCCAGGTCGCCGCGGAGACGGTGCTGGCGGTCGTGGCCGGCTCCCGAGCGCGGGTCGGTTCGTAAGGTCTCCAGGCAGCGCCGGGTGTTCGGCAGGGCATGGCGGCATAGTTCCTCCCAGCCGGCGGCGGCAGCGCTGGTGCCGAACCGGACCTCCCACTGGCCGGTCGGCGGCGGGACGGTAACTCGCTCTCCGCGGCGGGGGCTCACCCGAGGGCCTCGACTGGCCCGAAGTCGCCCTCGGTAGGCGCGAGCGCCTGCTCGTACTGGACTGGATCAGCCTTGATCCGCGCGGTCGCCCGCCATCCGGCGATGACCTCGTGGGCGTTGCGGTCGATGGTGAGCTCGGCCGCATCCGACAGTGCGGTGATCAGTTCCTCCGCGAAGCTGGACTGCTCGGCGTGCGACAGGTGCCAGGCCCACGGGAAAACCTCGCCCAGGGCCGCCGCGACCGCGCGCGCGCCGGACTCGCTGCGCGCAAGCGCGCCGAACATCCGGGATGCGGTCACCAGGTTCTCGTCCCGTTCTTCCTCGCGGTCTGCTGCCGTCAGGTAGAAATCGGGGGCGTCGCGGTGGGTTACCCGCAGTCGGCCCAGCCGCCGGGCGCGCTCGGCGACCGCCCGCGGATTGCGGGACAGGTCGGAGAACGTCACCGCGTCAGAAGTCTGCGCGCTCATGGCTCTAGTCTATTCAGATCACGTTCTGATGTCCACCGTCCGGATGCGGTCCAGCTACCGGGAGGACAAGCTGGCCAGATCGCCCGGTGAGCGCGACCGCCCAGCGCAAGACCTGGCACATCCTGCGCAAGCTCCGCTGCTGCCCCTGGCGCGCCGGGCGCCGCCCCGCCCGGCCTTGGGCCGACCAAGGCTGCTCGCCGACGGTGTCAACCCATTTCACGGAAACGGGCAGGGGCTTCTTCACGCGGGATAACCCTGCCGGCGGATGGGTGGCTCGCAGCCTTGTCAGCGGCGTTGGTACGTCGGCCGCCGCGCTGGCCACGCACTCTGCCGCGTCGCGTGTCCCGGCCGGCGCGCGGCCGTTAGATGCTGGCAGGCCAGGAGCCAGGTCGCCGCCGGTGCAAAGGGTCCCGCGCGGCAGCTGCGGCATCCGCCGCTCTGCGCATTCTGAGTGCCCCAGGGTGCCCGTTTCCGGCGGCCGCGTATGGAGTGTTGTGTGCCCGTCATCGAGGGCGCCTTAATCGAGCGGCTTGTGTAACGAGGCAGCCGGGAGCAACCCCTGTGACTTCAGGATCCGGCTGGTGTCGGCCCCGTCGATGATCAAGTACTTGCGGGGATTGCGGAGGTCGTGCGCGTACGCCTCCATCATACTGACGACGGATGGCGTTATCTCATGACAGTGCTGGAGGACGAGCAGTTCCGCTGGCTCGCTGAACAGCCGGACAATCTGGTCGCCCGGTTTGCCGAGCGCCCGGACTGTCATTGGATGTGGATATCCGGGTCCCTTGAGGAGCCAGGCGGCGGATATCTGTCGCCCGCGGGCGAATAGCCGCGAGGTGTACAGGTCGGAGCGCTCGCCGCCCCAGTCCTTAGGTATGTAGGTCTCGCCGATCAGACTTGCTATGGCATTCTTTACGCTCTTCTCCGGCACCTCGAGGACCGCCTTCAGTTCAGCCGGGCTCACGCGGCCGCCGAAATCAACCTCGCGGAACTGTCCGATCTCACTCGGGTACACGCGCAATCCCGGCGTCGTTTTGCCAGGAGTCAGATCGTTGTCTTCGAGGAATGACCTGATGCCGATGAAGGCTGGACGGATCTCGATCCGTGCCGCGTTGAGGTCGGTGATCGTTCCGATCAGGTAGACGCGCCTGCGCCCGGTTAAGCTTCCGGTGGCAGACGCGCTTGCCGTCCTCGCGGAGTTGAAGCTTCCCACTACGTGCAGTGACTCATCGGTGGCAAGCATGGCCGTGAAGTCAACAGGCTTGACGCCGGGTGCGTCACGGTCCTTGGCGCGTCGGAAGGCGAACTCCTGCTCAACGCCAACAACCCGCCCCACATGGATGGTCTGCTCATGTGCGCTCTTCGCCAGCTCGCTTATTCCGAGGAGCGGAAGAGCCTCAGCCAGTGCTACTGCAAGGACATAGGGTGCCGCGGCTTCCGGGTCCCTCCTGTCGGCCGCCCGTGCCAGCGCGGAAGTCGCTCTCTGCGGCCCGATGAGAGCCTGTACCTGCTCTTGGTGCAGGAAATACGGTTCCAGTGCGATCCGCGCCATCAGTAGTTCTTTCCTTTCGGTTAAGGAGATGTCTCGTAGGTTCCTTTGCAGGGAGTCGATGCCTGCGGCGATGTGGTCATGGGAATTTGTGGACCTGGCTCACCGAAGGTACTTCAGCAAGCGGAGGAACTCGTCGACGTTCTGCGGACGGTCGGCGGGGGAGAACCGTGTGGCCTCCTCGACGACAGTTCGCCATGGTCCGAGAGGCGGTAGCAGGGAAATGTTCGATTGCGGACTGCTCCCGGTCAGCAGAGCGCCGACAAGCTGCCCGAGACTGTAGATGTCGGTGGCGGGCGTCACCTCGTGAGCGTCATCGGACAACTCTGGCGCGGCGAAGCCCTCAGTTCCGAAGCCGGTACCGGTGCGCGTGCGGCGGGGGTCGCTTGTCTCTCCCCGAGGCCGCCGTCCTAGGCCCCAGTCGCCGACGACCCATCGGCCGTCCAGCAAGAGAAGGTTCCCTGGCTTGATGTCCCGGTGGATCCAGCCCTCTACGTGTGGTCGGCGCAGCCCTTCGCAGACCGCTTCGACAAGGTTCCGAAGCGCTCTTGTTTCTCGTAGCTCCGATGCGTGGCCTGCGGCGCTGCCGTCCGCCTGCGGCATGGTGAACCAGCGCCATTCAGGGTCGGCGTCCAGTACTGGCATGACGTTCGGGTGACTCCCGAAGTGTCGTCCGGCGTCAATCTCGCGGCGCATGCGGGCCCGAGAGTCGTCATCGTGGAACCGGAGGCGCTTGAACGCGACCCGGATGCCGGTGGGCTTGTGGACGGCCCGGCGAACTGACCCCTGGCCGCCCTCGCCGATTGGCTGAGGGTCCTTGGCATACTTCTTCTCCATCCCTCGGCCAAGCCGGGCCAGGATGAGCCACGGGGCTGTACTTTCAGCGGGCTGCGCCCCACTCGGTACAGGCTGTCCGGCGAGGTAAGCCCGCGCGACCGGGATGGCGTGCTCCAGGTAGGAATGGTCGCGGGGGGCGGCGAGGATCGCCGCGAGCAGTCGGGCGTCCGGATACTGGGCCAGTTCAGCCGCTAGGTGACGGGCTTCCTCGGCTTGCTCTGCCCGCTGGGTCTCCGCCTCGTCGGCCGCCTGCAGCGCACGGTCCTGCACAGGGTCGGCCAGCCGCCAGTTGAGCGGACTGTACCAGGCAGTCCAGCATGTGGCCGGAGCGGCGGAAGCGGTCTGCCTGGCCGCGCTGCCAGGCGGCCTTGTAATGGTCCGGCGTCTGCCTTCCACCGAGTGTGCCCGCCGTGATGTCACCGGCGCCTTCGGGCAGGCGGGGTGGCCGGCTTTGGCGGCAGGCCGCGGGCGTATTCCGCGGCGGCGGCGACCCAGTGCCGCAGCGCCATGTCTAGCAGGCCGGCGGGCTCGACGAAGACCATGCCTTTCATGGGCCGCCCGGTGAAGTCCACCGGCCGCACGTGCGGCCGGTGCAGGGCGCGGCCGGCGCCGTCGGGCCCGAGCCGGAGCACGAGGGTGTCCTTGACGACCCCGCAGAACATGTGGCCGCCGAGCATGAATGCCAGGCCGCCGAACATCTGCCGCTCGGTCACCGCCTCGGCGGGCGGGAGCACCGCCCTGACCCGGCCGGCCAGGTCCTCGTCGTAAGCCACCGATTCCCCCGGTGAGGTTAACCGGCCTGGCCAGGCGGCCAGTCCGCCTGGGTCGGGAGGCCGAACAGCGGGAACAGCTCCGGGTCGGCGAATCCGGTGATCTCGCCGATCAGGCCCGCGTGCACGGTAAGGACCATGATGCCGTAGGCCCGTGCGATGGCGCCGTCGCGCAGGTACGCAGCAGCAGCACCGCGCGCTGGCGCGGCGGCAGCAGCTGGATGACGGTCAGGAAGGCCAGCTGGACGCTCTCACGGACCTCATACCCGGCGGCGGGATCGCCGGCCCCGGCCAGCTCGCCCAGCCACGCATCGGGATATGGCTCCAGCTCCGTGACCTCAACATCGGGGGCGTTGGGCGGCGGAGGCGCCGGGCTGAGAGCAGGAGCGGGCGAGGCGGCGCGCGAGCGGGCGGTCAGGCACCGGTTGGTCGCGATCCGGTACAGCCACCCCCGCACCGATCCGCGCCCGTCGAAGGTGCCCAGGTGGCGCCAGGCGCGCATGAGGACCTCCTGCAGCACGTCCTCGGCGTCGTGCACCGACCCGAGCATCCGGTAGCAATGCGCGTGCAGCTCACGCAGGTAGGGCGCGACCAGGACGCCGAACGCGTCCTCATCGCCCGCCCTGGCCCGGGCCAGCAGCGCCTGCTCTCCGTCGCGATGCGGGCCTTCGGTCACGACAGGTCATGGCGGCGGGTCAGCGGTTCCAGCCCGCAGGCAGTAAGCCAGGCGGCGCTCATCGCCGCTCAGGCGCCGGCTGCCATGGCCGACCGCAGTTCCTGCGCGTCGTAGATCAGCTCCCCGCGCACGATCTGCCCATCTCGTACCTCCAGGATCTCTGCCGATGTCATGGCCGCTATCGGCAGCGCCATCTCCCAGTCGATGATGGAGCACACCGTGTCACCATCCACGAACTGGCGGCGGACGCTGAACCGGGTCACCATCGGGCCCGCCTGCGCTGCCATCTCCCGGAAGCGCTCCGCAGTGTCGAAGCTGGCCACCGGCCCGGTGAAGGCGAAGTCCGGGGCCAGCGGCACCGCGCTCCACCGGCCACCTCTTGCCCGCGACCTTGATCAGGATGGACAGGGACACCACGCCGGGGGCGTGGCAGAAGAAGTACGCCAGGTCGGCGGGGTCGCAGATCTTGCGGCGGATCAGCAGCCAGTGCCGCGGCGAGCTGGTGGCGACCAGCGCCCACTGGTAGTCGCGGTGGCCCTTGCAGCCCGGCCCGCACGTGCGGGTTTCCCAGCACCGGGCGGGGACCAGCCTGGCCAGGGCGGCGGCGGTCGTCTTGCGCCGGGGGTGGTGACGGTGAAGCTGACCGGGACCGCGAAGACGTAGCCTTTCCCGGCGGCCTCGCAGGCGGCGCGGAGCTTTGCGCTGCGGCCGTACACCTCATCGCCGGCGGCCCAGCTGAACAGCACCCCGGCGGTGACCGCCTCGGTCACCATCTCGGTGCCCTGCTCGGTCTTGGTCGCGAACACCGCGCCTTCGGGGACCTGCGCGCGCTCGCGCCGCCCCGTGTCCTGACACCACTGTTTCGGCAGGTAGAGCCGGAAGTTGA
>WNFF01000819.1_pt1 | contig 24375 bp, 24 predicted proteins | sample 5400441 | NCBI WGS metagenome assembly WNFF01 (sample SAMN13153345, study PRJNA577476) | soil metagenome | isolation source: 120 cm saprolite under Douglas fir tree site 2 hole 3 replicate 1 | place: USA:California | collected 2015-04-18
GCAGATCCGCCTGCATCACACGAGGTGATTTAGAACACTCCTGGTTGTACATGGGGTTTCCTGGGTTCGAGCAGCGTTGTGAATGGATATGAAAAAACGCGATTGCGATGCCCCTCTCCGAGAAGCGATGCGTTTCTATCTGCTCAACCACCCCAAGGCAAGGCAAGTCCACAAGCATCCAGCGAGGCAAGTCTCCAATGACCCATCCCCGCCCGTTCGCTCAACGTCGTCGAAGGGCGCTGCGCTGCACGACAAAAAAACGCGGATGCGACGGGTTGGCGTCGCATTCGCTCCCAAAGGCGAGCTCAGTCGCTACCGGCTATTGAGCTGCGACTGAAACGTCATCGAAATGGAAGTAGCTGGGTACCTGTAGGAACCCGAATTTCAGTTCGGTAGAGTCACTCGGCGCGACCACGTCGTGGCAGGACTGGGTGTAGGGGAACGGTGATCTGCCGGACTCGTCCCGGATGATCGTTCCGCCCCAACTGACTTGGAACTGATTTGCGGGTCCTCCCTCGTTCGACAGCCAATAGCAAAGGGAGTAGCTGCCGCCCGCCTTGGTCGCGAGGTTCTGTGCGAAGAATCCGAGCGTGCCGGTTGGACCGGTGTCCAGGCCAAAACTACCGCTGTGAGCAGAAACCGCGTCAATGGACGTGAAGCTTTGATCGCCGGATCGGGTCCAGCCGGTGGAATCACCCGTCTCGAATCCACAGTTCGCAACCAGATTGCCGGCGACGCGAGCGCAATCCGCTACGGAGTCGAGGACAAAATCGATCACCAGATCCTGGTCGACAGTGATCGAATGCGTGCTGGGTCGGAAGCCCGGCGCGGTCGCCTGAATGTCATAGGTTCCTTCAGGAACGATGGGGAACAGGTAACTCCCGCTGGCGTCTGTCGTCGCGGGGGGCAGCGGCGTGCTCAGGATTCTCACCTGCGCACCCGCGATGGGCAGTCCGGTGACGAGGTTGGTCACGGTGCCTGAAACACTGTGCGCCGGCCCAAGGGTGAGTGCGAAGTCCCGAGTCGTCGTCTGGCCCTCCGCGATCGCCACGCCGCTCGCAGCGCTCGGCATATAGGCATAGGCGGTGACGGTCACGTCGTAGCTGCCCGCGGGAAGTCGCAGTCGGAAAAACCCGTCGCGATTGGTCGACGTCGAACGATCCACCCCGCCGACCGCGTGGACTCGAGCGCCGGCAATCGTGCTGCCCGACGCGCTGTCCGTCACAGTGCCTTCCAGCAGGCCTCCCGTGGGCGCGCTCTGTTCGACGCTGCTGAAATACACGTCCTGTTGATTGTGCCCGCTGATCTGATTTCGACCGTCGGTCCAGGTGATGAACGTGGTCGTGTCGTTCGAGTATTGATAGTTGTAGTCCCCGGCGTAGCAGCTGACTATCGCGGCATCCGGCTGCTCCGGTTGGGAAATCAGCACGTCGCTGATCGCTTCGTCGGGGCCCCAGGTGTCGCCATTGTCGGGAGACTGGACGCCAAAGTACTCATAGTTGTTGCCATCGGTGGAGTTGCGCCGGTCATACCAGGTGACCTGTACCTTTCCGTCCGGAGTGACCGACAACGAAGGCATCCACTGGGCCTTGTTGCCACCGCCCAGCGAATCGCTGTTGAGGATGATGGGCATGGACCACGTCGTTCCGTTGTCCGTCGAGCGCGTGTAGTAAATGTCGCCGATGTCCCCGGTGTTGATTCCGCGGCCGGCGTACGCATAGTGGACGACGCCACCAGGGCCGACGCCTGGCTGGCCCCAGCCCATGTGCCGCCACAAGGGGGGAATCATTGCGAAATATCCGCAACCGGTGACGCCCGGGGGAGCAAAGCGCGATCCGATATTGATCCGTGTCCAGTTGGCCCCGCCGTCAGTCGACCGGTAAATGATGTTCTGGCGCATGTCCACCCCGCCAGTGCCTTCGTCCATGCCGGCGACGAAAACCGTACCATCGTCAGGGCTGCCGGTGACTTGAATGTTGCGAACAAACGTGTCGCTCACTTGAACCGGGGTCGACCACGTCGTTCCGTTGTCAGAATAGGCAACATAGATTTTTTGACCGCGGGCGAAATCGTTGACCGAGACATACATCCGGCCGAAGTAGGTGCTGCTGCTGTTGTTGTCGACCCACATCGACTCGCGGTCGTCGCTTCCGCTGTTGTGCGCGCAAGCGCCCACTGTCCAGGTCAGGCCATCGTCGGATGTCCAAAGACCAATCCCTTGGCCACCGCACCCGGTCGCCAGGTCGCCGGCGAACCACTTCCCCAGCGCCACGTTGTAGACGACGATCGGGTCTCCGAAGTTGGTACCGTGCCCCGTCGCGAACGGCGCCGGAAGCAGTCGGGTGAAGGTGGCCCCGCTGTCAACCGAGACCGAGACGCCCGAATAGTTGCCTGATGCGGTGTCCGAGTCGTTGTAGTTGACGACGATGGTCGAGCCGTCCGGCGTGGCCCAGACCATGCTCTCGCTCTGGGTGACGTGGGGGAAGTTCTCAGGCCCGGTGATGGTGTTCACGTTCACACCATTGATGAAGGCAGGGCGCTCCGCCTCGCTCGCGGGAAACAGGTCCGGATCGCCGCCCGCCTCGAGGCCGCAGCCAACCCGGATCATGGTGGCGCGAAGGTTTTCCTGCTTGTCGACGCCCAGCTCGTTCACCCTCGAGCACTGCACACCGAGGACCGTGGCCTCTCCAGCCTTGACGGGTCCGGCTTCGGCGACCGAAGCGAGCCCCCCCGGCAAAGCCAGGCTGATGACAAAAACAGAGTAAAACAAATGTGACATCGCTGATTTTTTCGCGCGCAGATCCGCCTGCATCACACGAGGTGATTTGAACCACTTCTGGTTGTACATGGGGATTCCTGGGGTTCGAGCAGCGTTGTGAAATGGAAGAACAAATGCGATTGCTTGCCCCTCTCCGGGAAGCGCCGTCTTCCTATCTGTTTCTCTCAACCCAACGCAAGTCTTGGGACGACGTTTCGTTTGAAACGAGATCGAATTCCGCGTTTTGAAGCGAGAAGCGACCAAAAGGATTTAGAAGGAGCCGAACCCGGACCACAAAGCACCGCATGTATGACTTGTGGACCGATTTTTTCGCGTTGAGTCACAGGGTTCGAGCGTATTTCGCGCGCATCTGCTCTTCGCGCTTCCTACCCCGTTGGACCGCCTTGAGCTTCTCCATTTCGCGCGACCGCGGTGGACTATGAACCTCGAGGTCGTCGAACAACTTGAGGGTGAGGGCGGCGATGTGTTCGACCGCCGCATTGAATGCTTTTTGGTTCGCCTGCGACGGTGAGTTCATTCCCGTGAGCTTGCGCACGTACTGGAGGGCTGAGGCCCGAACCTCTTCCTCCGTCGCGGGCGGCTCGAAGTGATGAAGCGTCTTGATGTTCCTGCACATTCGGAATCTCCCTGTGACGTCCCATATCGCAAAGGCTTAATGCCGACCAGAGCTGCCCAACAACGCTCTTACCAGGCGTCGTTACCTCCCGATCGTCAGAGCACCGCCTGGACTCGGGCGACCACCGTGTCCTCGGTGGCTCTGTTGGCTGCACCGGGCGCGGCGGTGAAAACCTGGTGGCCGTAACTGATCAAGAGCGCCAGCCCGCTCAGCGGAAACCAGTTGAGCCCGAGGCCGTAGACCCGAAACCTCTGCATCGCCGTCGCCGGGTTGGCAAGGGCAGGGAACGCCGACGATCCGACGCTGAGATTCCCGATGCCACCGACGAGCTCGATCGTGCCCCAATGGCCCTTGCCGAGGTCGAACGGATGGGCGGGGACGATGAAGCTCAAGGGCGCCGCGTTCTCTCCCGTCAGCACCAGGGTGGGGATGATGCTCCACGCATTCATCGTCACGTCGACGTCATTGATTCTCTCCCGGGTCCAGGCGGCATCGGCATAGGCGGCGACGGGGCCAAAGCTCCACGTCGCGTGCGGCGCGAGCCGCTCGATGCGGCCGGACGCCAGTGCCACATCGCCCGCAGTCCTGTCGCGTCTGAATGAGAAGTAAGGCTGGCCACCATAGGTAAAGAAGACGGGCGCTTGAGGATTGTCGAGCGTTCCCCGATGCACTCCGGTGCTGGCGCCAACGCCGATGGCCAGTTGCCGGAGGACGCTAACGCCGGTGGTCGCGAACGGCCGGCCGTAGAGTCGCATCACCAGATCTTTCCCGGAATCAAAGTCGCCGTCGCCCAGAGTGCCCGCGACCGCGCCGTTGGTCAGAGCGAGGTTGAAAGAGATGATTCCATTCCCAAAGGTACCGAGGACTTGCACCCCGGTGTCCCTGCTCGGCAGCAGCATCGAGGCCACGCCGGTGCTGATGAACGGAAGGTTGATTCCGGGCGTGAGGCGCTCCTCGGTGATCGGGAAGGGGAACTTTCCCACGCGGATCCGCAGCCAAGGGCCGAGCTCCGCCTCCATGAAGGCGTCGAACAAGGTCACCCGGCTTTCGGCGAAGTTGATGAACATCTGCGCGCGCAGCTTCCGGTAGAGGATGGCGTCCAGTCGAAATCCGGCGAAGCGAACGATGAAAGTGTTCCGATCTGGGCTGGGCGCGTCCCCGAGAAAATCTCGAAAGTCTGATTGAAGCAGCCAGTGGAGAATGAGGTTGAAGCTTCCATCTTGCGACGCGAAGCCGAAGCCTTTCGGCCCGGCGAGGGCGAACTGGGGCAGGTCGTTGCCCTGATTCGCGTCGGTTCGCGGAGCCCCGGACGCTTGGGCGCTCGCGCTGGGGCTTTCAATCTCAGCCGCGGGAACCGGCATCGGCTCGGACGCAGGAGCTATCTGCGTCTCGGAGCTTGACGACGCGATCGGTAGAACGAAGAGCGAGAGTAGCGCACCGACCGCGAGCAGGTTCATCTGCGGATCCCTTTGCGCAAATCTCAGGCGAGTCGCAGGCCGTGCCGGCTCAGCGGAAGCGACCGAATGCGGCGCCCGGTGGCGGCGAAGATCGCGTTGCTGAGAGCGGGAATGACCGTCACCGGCCCGACCTCCCCCGTTCCCCCGAGCGGCCGAGCGCCGCTGTCGACGAAGTGAACCTCCACCGGCGGCATTTCGGACATTCTCAAGACCTCGTAGTCGTTCCAGTTGCCCTGAACCACCCGGCCCTTTTCGAAGGTGATCTCGGCCTTGTCGGCGCAGGAGAGCCCCCAGGCCGTACCGCCTTCGATGGAATTGGCGGTGATGCCGCGGTCGAGGATCGTTCCGCTGTCCACCACGGCGACGATTCGATGAATCTTGATCTGCCCTTCCGCCGGAACTGAGAGCTCGACGACGTGAGCGATCACCGTCAGAAAAGCCTCGCAAAACGCGATTCCCCGGTAGTGGCCCCGCGGGGGAGGAGCATTCCAGCCGGACTTTTCCGCCGCGAGGTCAAGCACCGCGAGCGCCCGCGGGCTCTTGGTCAGGAGCTCGCGCCGGTACCGGTAGGGGTCCTGCCCCTTCCGGTGGGCAAGCTCATCGATGAAGCTCTCGAGGGCAAAGATGTTCGGACCGTAGCCGGTGGTACGCATCACCGAGGTCGGAATGGGCAACTTCAAGAGCTTGAAATCGACCCGGGTGTTCGGGATGGCGTAGTGGGTTTCGAGAAGTCCTTCGAGACAGCTCGGATCGTAGGTGTCCGTCACCGCGGGCGGGAAAACAAACTGGAGGATGGAAGGTGAGACCAACCGGTGGGCGAGTGCCTGGAGCCGCCCGTACTCGTCGACTCCACCGGTGATGCGATGCAACACCGCGGGCCGATAGAAGTCGTGCTGCATGTCTTCCTCGCGCGACCAGATGACCTTCACCGGTCTACCGACGGCCTTGGAAACGAGCACGGCCTGAACGACGAAGTCAGGCAGCAGGCGCCGACCAAAACCACCGCCCAGGAGCGTGCGCGTAATGCTCACCTTCTGGCGCGGCAGGCCGAGCGTCTGCGACACCGCAAGCTGCGCCAATTCTTGCCCTTGCGTCGGAGCCCAGACCTCGCAGCCATCTGCGGTGACGCGCGCCGTGCAGTTCATCGGCTCCATCGTCGCGTGCGCCAGGAACTGCGATTCGTATTCCGCAGAGACGATCGTCGGAAGCGCGTCGCCGGCGCTGCCCGGTTGTGCTGGCGTTGAATGGACGAGGAGCCAATCGCTGCCGTCGATCGCGGCGCGGTACTGGGTTTTGAGGCTGCCGCTGTTCACCGAGGCATTCGGCCCCTCGTCGAACTCGACCCTGAGGGCCTCGAGGGCTTTGCGCGCTTGCCAATAGGTGTTGGCGACGACCGCCACGCCATTTGGGATTTGCACGACGTCGATGAACCCGTCGATTTTCGCGATCGATGCCTTGTCCAGCTTTGCGACCTTCCCGCCAAAAACCGGGCTGGTGCGCACCGCCGCGTACACCATTCCGGGGATTCTGAAATCCATCCCGAAAACGGCGGTGCCGTTGACCTTGGATGGGTTTTCGACTCTCGGCAGCGATTTGCCGAGGAGGCGCCATTCGCTCTGCGCTTTGAGCCTTGGATGCGCCGGCTCTTTTTTCGACGCCGCTTCCGCGAGCTGGCCGAATTTCAAGCTTCGTTTCGTGGGCCGGTGGATGACTTTGCCGTCGCTGGAGTAGCAGCTCGCCGGATCGACCTTCCACCTCTCGGCGGCAGCAGAGATGAGCATCTCCCTCGCGCCGGCCCCCATCGTGCGAAGGAAGTCGAAGAACGCGGTGGTGCTCTCGCTGTTGCCGGTGAACTGCCAGTTCCGGGCCGGATTCCGGTAGGCCGGATCCGCCGGCGAGCCCTCGAGCTTGACGCGCTTCCAGTCCGCCCCCAGCTCTTCGGCGAGCACGGCCGGAAGCGTCGTGAGCACCCCCTGGCCCATCTCCGCCTGGGAAACGATGAGCGTCACCACGTCGTCCACGCCGATGCGCACCCAGGTGTTGAGCGCAATCGGCCCCTCGCTGGGTTGCCGCGTCCCGGCGCGAGCGATGCCTGGGCGGAAGACGGCGCTGAGCAATAGGCCCCCGCCTGCAACCGCGCCCGAGGCGAGGAAGGCGCGCCGACTCAGCGCCGCGGGCGTCGCCACCCCGGTTCCATCGTACGCAGTCGCAGCGCCGGCTCTATCGTTCGGAGGCGAAGGGAGGCTTCTATCGTTCGGAGCCGAGGCGTCGCCGCTTCTATCGTCTGCAGGCGCAGCGCCGGTTCTACCGTCCGGCGTCGCAGAGCTGGTTGTATCGTTCGAAGTCGCAGCGCCGATTCTCTTCGGGGCGTCAGCGGGGATTTCATTGGGCTCTGGGACGGGCTTGATGGACGTTCTCATGGGTCTCTAGGAATGAGCTGTGCGACAATTTGGGTCCGCGCGGACCCGAAATGTCACACACCTCGCATTTGTATGGGGTTCGAGGCGTTCTCCGCCGACTCCGGCCAAGCGGGTCGAAGGGCGGAAGTTAGGGAGGGCAGGGCGCACCGCTGTCGATCCACTGATTGAATTTGTCGACAAATTGTTGATAGGAGAGGGGAGGGGTGGTTCGGCCAACGCCGGGATCCCAACCCCAGTTGACGATTCTGTCTGATCTGACGTGCTCAAGGAGACTGGGTAAGCTTCTTCCGCCATTGGTCGAGGGATCCTTGATCGCGTGGCACAGCTCTCCGGTGCTCAGCCCGAGCCACGCCATCGGCGTCTTGGCTGCCGGCAGCCGCCAATCCGGCGCGCCGGGGGGTGCGTGAGCGAATTCGGAATTCGTCGATTGATGGCAGTTGGTGCATCTCATCGCCGGCGTTCCCCTTCCGTCGGCGCCGCGCTTGACATTCATCGTGTGCGCGTGGCTGTCGTCGCTCTGGAGCGGCGACTGCCCAGCCAGGTGGCAATTCAAACAGCGCGGACTGGCCAGGACCGATGCGACATCGCGAAATGCAGACACGCCGGCCTCGTTGCCGGCCTGCGCATTTTTCCCGGAGCTCGGAGTCGGGTCGGCTTTCAAGGACGACGCCATGAGCAGGCAGGCGATGAGAAAACCCGCCAGGGTCGTGCTCGTTGCGATGCGTCGTGTCCGGGTCATCTGTTCTTGCCCGCAATCTCAGCCGCCCGGTGAATGGCGCGGCGGATCCGCTGGTACGTGCCGCAGCGGCAGATGTTGCCGGACATCGCATCATCGATGTCCGCGTCCGTCGGCTTTGGAATCTTCGCGAGGAGCACTGCGGCGGACATCAGCTGCCCCGACTGGCAGTACCCGCATTGAGGCACCTGTTCGGCGAGCCACGCCTGCTGGACGGCGTGAGCGTTTCGCTTCGACAGGCCCTCGACGGTCGTCACTCTCTTGCCCACCGCTCTGGAAAGGGGCGTGACGCACGACCGAATCGCGTCGCCCTGGAGGTCCACCGTGCACGCGCCGCATTGGGCGATGCCGCAGCCGTACTTGGTGCCGGTGAGGCCAAACGTATCTCGCAGTACCCAGAGCAGCGGTGTGTCGGGATCGACCTCGGCCGTTCGTCGTTCACCGTTGATCACCAGATCGGTTCGCTTCATTGAGCCTCCACCTCCCGTGTCGCGACTGCCGGATTCACGAAGCCGCGGATTGCTGTAAGCGAGACCCGTTTGGCCTTGCGTCTTTTTGTTTTGTCCGTTCGTCCCGGTGGCCTATAGGGCCTTCAGAGGCTCGCAAGCCGGCGGTAAGGAGAAAGCCATGGATGTCCTCTCCGCGGTCCTTCGCTCGCTGCGATTGAAGGCGAGCATCTATTGCGCGATGGATCTGAGCGCGCCGTGGGGAATGTCTCTGCGGAAGTCGGCCTGGGCTCCCTTCCACCTGATCGAATCGGGTTCGTGCTGGCTGGTGACGGGCAAGGGGCGGCGGGTGCGGCTCGCGGCCGGCGATCTGGTGGTTCTCTTCAACAGCGAAGGGCACCAACTGTGCGATGGCCCGGGGGCCCGGCCGGATCATCTGGAACAGGTTCTGCAGCACAAGGGTGCGGACGGCGTGGTCCGCTTCGGCGGCGGCGGCGCCCCGACGCGGCTCATTTGCGGCAAGTTCGTGCTGAACGAGCTCGAGGGCCCTCCGGGGAGCCTTCGCCATCTGCCGGACCTCCTGCACGTTCGCCGGGATACCTGGCCGCAGTTCGCCTCGTTTTCCGCCACGCTGCGTCTGCTAGCGGCTGAAGTTCGCTCCGGGCAGCCCGGTGCCGAGCTCGCGGGGAGTTTCCTGACGGAGGTGCTCCTGATTCAGGTCTTGCGGTTACTGCTGAATGGGCGCCGTGCTCCAGCGATGGGTTGGGTGAAAGCCCTGCGCGATCCGCCGATCGCGGCTGCGCTTGCGGCCATCCACGACAACCCGGAAAAGCCGTGGTCGCTCGAATCGCTTGCCGCGAAGGCGGGGCTTTCGCGCTCGGTGTTCGCGGCGCGTTTTCGCGAGCGGATGGGCGAAACGCCGATGGCCTACCTCGGCGAGTGCCGCCTGCGACTGGCGTCCCAGTGGCTGCAGGAGACGGATCTGGCCGTCTCGGAAATCTTTCAACGGCTGGGGTACGCCTCGGCGGCGGCCTTCAATCGGGCGTTCAAGCGAAAATACCGCGTGCCGCCCTCGGTTTTCAGACGAGACGTCGGCATGGCAGAGCTGAGAGCCGGCTAAATCGGGGGAGGGAAACGCGGCGCACTGCTAGCGCGTCGAGTTGACTGCGTGCGGTCGTGAGTCGCTCACTTCGAGCTTGCTGGTTTGAAGATGGCTTTGGGAAGCATCACGTGCACTCCCTTGTTGCCGTCGACAAGCTGCGTGATATCGACGTCTCCCGCGATGCTGGTCAGCATATAGGCGTCGTCCCGGCTGAGATGTTTTTCATTGATCAAGAATTCAATCATCTCGCGGATCGCCATCTTGGTCGCCTCAGTGAGGTCTTCGTGAAAACCCATGCTGATGTAGTGGCTCGGTGTTTCGGCGCGTGGGTATTTCAGCTTGATGTCTTTCCGAACGATGAATTTCAGCTTTCCAACCAGGGATGTTTCCAGGGCGGTAATATCGACCTCGCCATTCCCCTGACCGGCGTGACCGTCTCCAATGAAGAAGAGGGCGCCGCGTGCATGAACGCGCAGGAACAGGGTCGTGCCGGCGACGAGCTCCTGTTGTCCATGTTCCCCCCGTGGACCCAGGGAGGCCCGCTGTTGATCCGGCCGGAAGTCTCGGGTGGAGCAACTCCCATGCTTCCAAAAAAGGGGCGCAAGGGAATCTCCACCGTCGGCCCGAACTTGGCGACCATCCGCTGGACGTCGAGGGGAATGATCCGCATCCGCGCATAGGGGAAGTCTTCGGGTAGAAAACCCCGTCCCGGAGAAAAGCCGTTGTATGCATACGGGATGGCCAGGCGAATCTGTTGGATCCGAACCTCGAGTGCATCGCCGGGCTCGGCGCCTTCGACGAACACCGGCCCGTTCAGGATGTGCCCTCCGGGTCCTTTGTTCGTGACCTCCTTGTGAATGTCGCGCAACGATTGCTGGACCTGTTCCGGCGGGATCCCGGCGCCTTCCAGGCGGGCGGGGCTGCTGGTGATCAAGGTCTCGAGCTCCACCTCGTCACCGGATGCGATTTTAAGAACAGGGGGCGCCGAGGCATCGTAGTAGCCCCAGGCGACGGTCTTCGGAGTGGCCTTGAGGGTGAAGGTCTGTGGCTGCCGTTGGGTCTGGGACAGAAGCCAGGGGAGAAGGAGCAACCCGAGTGGAGTGCCTCGCACGTTGCCCCGGTACTACGTAGGCGCCGGGAGCGCAACGGTTTGTAGCCATAGCGTGTTCGCCGTCGTTAGTACTCCGTGCTCCGGAGACCGAGATGACGACTTCTGACAGTTACAAGGTGGATGCCGCCGCACGCCCATTCCTGCATGGCCGATTCGACGAGGCATTTCCCGCGCTCACCGACACCCAGATCGCGCGGATCCGGCGCTACGGAACCACCCGGCGATTCGCCAACGGTGAGCTCCTCTTCGAGGCGGGGAAACCCAGGCCGGGGATGTTCATCGTCCTCTCGGGCCATGTCGCGATCACCGCGCGCGATGGTCTGGGGCACATCACGCCAGTCGTCGATCAAGGACCCGGACAGTTCATCGCCGAGCTCGGCACGCTTGCCGACGGCGCGGTGTCGCTCACCGACGGTCGCGCGGAGGGGGAGGTCGAGGCGCTCTTGATCCCGCCCGAGAGTCTCAGGACGCTCATGGTGGAACAGGCGGAGCTCGGGGAACGCGTCATGCGCGCGCTCATCCTCCGCCGGGTCGCTCTGATCGAGTTCGAGGCGGCAGGCCCTCTGTTGATCGGGGCTGCGGCGTCGCGCGACGTGGTGCGCCTCGAGAATTTCCTTCGCCGCAACGGACATCCCCAGCGCTTGCTCGATCCGGCTGTCGACCCGGCGGCCGCGGACATCGTGGCGCGCCTTTCGCCGGCGCCGTCCGAGTTGCCGCTCGTGATCTGCCCGAGCGGTGACATCCTCCGGAACCCGAGCGAGACCGCGCTGGCGCACGCGCTCGGGCTCCTGGGAGATCGGCTCTTTCGATCGGCGTACGACCTGGCGATCGTCGGATGCGGACCGGCAGGGCTCTCGGCGGCGGTCTATGCGGCATCGGACGGGCTCGCGGTCATTGTGCTCGACGCGCACGCTTTCGGCGGACAGGCCGGTGCGAGCGCGCGGATCGAGAACTACCTCGGCTTTCCGACCGGCATCTCGGGCTTATCCCTGACCGCGCGCGCGTACGCACAGGCGCGGAAATTCGGAGCCGAGATCGTGATCCCGGTCAAGGTGAAGGGGCTCGATTGCACGCGGCAGGACGGCTTTTTCTCCGTGCACCTCGACGACCGGCCCAGCGTTCGCGCGCGCAGCGTCGTGGTGGCGAGCGGCGCCCGCTATCGACGTCTGGCGATCGAGAATCTCGCGGCGTTCGAGGGACGGGGCATCTGGTATTGGGCCTCGCCCATCGAGGCGAGGCTGTGCGCTCGACAGGAAGTGATCATCGTCGGCGGTGGCAACTCCGCGGGGCAAGCGGCCGTGTTTCTCGCCGGCCACGCCGCCAAGGTCCGGATGCTCGTCCGCGGACGCGCGCTCGCGGCGAGTATGTCGCGCTACCTCATCCAGCGCGTCGCCGCTACTTCCAACATCGAGGTGATGACGGAGACGGAGGTCGTCGCGCTCGAAGGCTCGCCGGAGATCGGGCTCCAGCGCGTCCGGTGGCGCTCGCGACGAGACGGAGCGGAGACGGCCGCGCCGATTACCAACATGTTCCTCTTCCTCGGCGCCGATCCGGCGACGAGCTGGCTCGCTGACTGCGGCGTTGCGCTGGATCCGCTCGGGTTCGTGATCACCGGCGGCAACTCACCCCTGGCGTCGAGCGTGCGCGGCGTCTTCGCGGTCGGGGACGTCCGGCTCGGATCGGTGAAGCGCGTCGGCAGCGCGATCGGCGAAGGCGCGCAGGTGGTCGCTGAGCTCCACTCGTTTCTCGAGGCCGAAAGTCGCGCCGGAACCACGGCGCTTTGAACGGTCGACAATTCCCAGCCCTCACCGGCCGTCTTGGCCGGCTCGCCTTGTTTTTATTTAAGCGCCGCGTCAACCAGCGCCGCCACGCCGGCGATGTTCTTTTCGAGACCGCCCGGAAGGGCGAATCGCTTTGCGATGAAGGCGCTGTCCTGGTAGCTGACCCAGACGCGGCCGTCCGAATCGCGCCAAACGAGCACGCGCAGTGGCAGGTCGATCCCGACGAGCGGCCGCGCTACCATCAAAGGCGTCCCCGCCCGCGGGTTGCCAAAGATGAGAACCTGTTCGTCCTGCATGTCGAGGGATACCTCGCGCGCCCCGGCCCGGTGGTCAATCCGGGCGAAGACAGTCAGCCCTTTGCCGCGCACGACCTCCTCGATCTTGCGCATTGTTTCGTCGACAGTGTACCGGCTGGATCTGGAAATCATCCCATCGGCCGACGGGACCGCCAATTCTGCTCCCATGATTGCTCCTACCAGCGAAACGCAAAGCGCTAGACCACCTACTGGGAAGAACGGAGTTCGGATCATACACGGCTCGACCTTCCCCTCGCGGCCTGGGTGTCCGCGAGCATGCTCATGAACGTAGGGACCTCCGCCTCCTGTTATTGTTCCGGAAGCCTTCGTTCCGTTTCAATGTGATAAGGCAGCCGAGACATGAATGAGCTCGCGACAGACGCGCCTACGGTGTTCATCGTCGACGACGATGACTCGGTGCGCGGGTCCATCCGGAGTTTACTCAAGTCGGTCGGCCTGTCCTCCGAATGCTTCGCGGCGCCAGACGAGTTCCTGCGCAGCAAACGTCCGGATGGTCCCAGTTGCCTCGTTCTGGATGTGCGGCTTCCGGGGATGAGCGGGCTGGACTTTCAGCACAAGCTGACCGAGGCGGGCGTCCGCATTCCGATTATTTTCATCACCGGTCATGGCGACATCCCAATGACGGTCAAAGCAATGAAATCGGGCGCGGTGGAGTTTCTCACCAAGCCGTTCAGGGACCAGGATCTGCTGGATGCGATTCAGCAGGCGCTGGACCGGGACCGCCTCACCCGCCAGCAGGACAGGGAAATGGCGCAGTTGGAAACCTGCTACCGGACGCTCACCGCCCGGGAGCGCGAGGTCATGGGCCTGGTGGTTTCGGGCATGCTCAATAAGCAGATTGCCTCGAAGCTGGGGACCAGCGAAATCACGGTGAAAATCCATCGGCGGCAGGTGATGCGAAAGATGCAGGCTGGATCGCTCGCCGAATTGGTCCGGCTGGTGGAGAAACTCAAGGTCGGCAAGTAGCGGTGCAGGCGGTGTTATCGCCCCTATACCAAGATATGATTCTGGCGCCGTCTTGATCGCGGTAACCTCGGCCCATGGCAATCGACGGACAACCCACACTGGTCGCTATCGTCGATGATGATGAGTCGGTCCGCAGTGCCTTGCAGGGCCTGATGAAGGTGGTGGGTTTGCCGGCGCGGTCGTTCGCCTCGGCCGAAGAATTCCTCCAGTCCCGGCTGCACGAGCAGACGGCCTGTTTGATCGCGGACATTCGGATGCCGGGGATGTCCGGCCTGGAGCTGCTGGCCAGGTTGAACGCCCAGAATGTCAAGATCCCCACTATCTTCATCACCGCCCACGGCGACGAAAAAATGCGCCTGCAGGCACTGAGGTCAGGCGCGGTGGAATTCCTGGCCAAACCTTTTGATGATCAAGCGCTGCTCGACAGCGTTCGGGCAGCTCTGGATAGCCCATAGCCTGCGCGTGCACCCACGCGCCTGGGAGGCTTTCTGTGGGAGCGGTCGCAAAGCTCGAGGCCGTTGTCAAGGATCGCGGGGAGCGCAGATTCGAGCAACTCGTCGGGAGCAGCCCTGCTCTGGAAGCGGTGCTTGAACAGGTCGAACGGGTGGCGCCGACGGTCTCCACGGCGCTGATCCAGGGTGAAACGGGCACGGGCAAGGAGCTCATCGCTCGCGCGATTCACAACATCAGCTCGCGGTGCGGCCGCCCCTTCGTGAAGCTGAACTGCGCCGCGATTCCCTTCGACCTTCTCGAAAGCGAGCTCTTCGGCCATGAGAAGGGCGCCTTTACCGGGGCCATCGCGCAAAAGATGGGTCGCTTTGAGCTGGCTCATTCCGGGACGCTGTTCCTCGACGAGATAGGCGACATTCCGCTGGCATTGCAGCCCAAGCTGCTGCGGGTTCTTCAAGAGCAGGAGTTCGAGCGCCTAGGAAGCGGTCGGACTCAGCGGGTGGACGTGCGGTTGGTGGCGGCGACGAACCGCGATCTGCTCGAAATGGTGAAGCGGAAAGAATTTCGCAGCGACCTCTACTACCGGCTCAATGTGTTTCCCATCCTTCTGCCCCCTCTGCGACAGCGCCGGGAAGATATCCCGGCCCTGGTAATGCATTTTGTCGACATCTTCGCCCGCCGGGTTGGGAGGCGAATCGACAGCATTCCTCCGGAAGCGATGGCGGCATTCAATTCCCACTCTTGGCCAGGAAACGTACGCGAGCTTCAAAACGTCATCGAGCGGGCGGTAATCCTCTCAAACGACGGGGTGCTTCCGAATCCGTTGCTGCCCGCGGAGGCACAGGTCACCCCTTCCGCCGCACCTTCGACCGGGCCGACGACGCTCAAAGAGTCCGAACGCGCCCTGATCCTGGAAACGCTGGAATCGGTCGGATGGGTGGTAGGTGGAGCGAGTGGCGCCGCCGCCAAACTGGGGCTCAAACGAACCACCCTCATCCACAAATTGAAGAAGCACGGGATCTCGCGACCCGCGCCGCAGCAAGAACAGGAAGTGCTCGAGGATTTGCCGGAAGAACCTGAGCCCGCGCTGGGATTCTAGGCTGTCGCAATCTCCACCCGCGGTCGCCGCTCAAGTCAGGTGCACCTCCAGGGCTCGGCGAAGCTTCGAGCGCCCCCGGTGGAGGAGCACTCGCTGATTGGTCTCGCCAACGCCGAGAACATGGCACACCTCGTCGGATTCCATGCCCTCCACATCGCGCAAGGTCACCACCGCGCGCTGATTGGGCGGCAATTCCTGCATCGCCTGCTCCAGGCAGCGGATCGCCTCCTTGTGCATCAGCCGTTTTTCGGGGCCGTCGTCATTCCCGCCTGCTGGGGGCTCGGCCCAGCCCCTATTGCTGGAAAACCGGGTCGGATCCACTGCCGGCTCATCCAGCTCGTAATCCTTGAGCGCGGAAAAGGGAACCGAGCGGGTCTCGCGTATCAGGCGTGTTTTGGCCCGGTTGGCGAGAATCCGGAAGATCCACGTCCTGAGGCTCGATCGGCCCTCGAAAGAGGGCAGTCCGTCGAGTACCGCGGCCCAGGCGTCCTGCACGGCCTCTTCGGCCAGGGCGCGGTTGGGGAGAAAGACAAGGGCGAATCGGACCAGGGCGGCGTGATTTCGGCGAACCAGCTCGCTGAACGCGGACTCGTCCGCTGCCTGTAGCCGAGCGACCAAGCTGAGCTCGGCGGAGCTGGCTCGCGCGGTTGGCCGAGCGCTTCCTGCATTTCTACGGGAGGAACCACCGACTGGCGACAATCGAGCTGCCGAGGAGGTCTTCATGCTTTGGCTGCCATTGCAGCCGCCGCGCCACGGTGAAAGCCGCGATTTTCGTGTGATCACACGCGATCGAGCGTCGTCTGGGCTGTGAACGGTTCGACACCCTGTCAGCCGGTCGACCCCGAACGCAAGGCGCTTCACTTTTGGATGCTAAAGGAGTTAGGTCAACTAGACTTCAGCGAGGCGGCAAGTATGGCCAAGGCTGCGACAATCACCATACCCACCGAGCCTATCGGCAGTATCCCAAGGCCTCTTGCCCTCATCGAGAGAGTCGCCAGAAGCGACAGTGAGGATCCCGACCTCGCGCTTGCCTATGAATCGGCGATTCGAGAGACGATCGAGCAGCTTGAGGGCACAGGCTCCCCCGTGGTGACCGATGGCGAGCAGAGGAAATATCACAATTTCGCGTCGTACTGCGTGGAGGGGCTTCCGAACACGGCCCCGGATGGTTTCAAAATCCCATTCTCAGACGGCCACACGCGCCGCCTGCCGCGGCTCACCCGCGGCCCTTTTCGTTACGGCCGATATGCCGACAGTTTCCTGGATGTCGCCATGCGCTATGCGCACGTGCCGGTCAAGCAAGCGGTCATATCGCCTTCGGCATTGAGTCTGATGTACCCGGCGGAGAGGATTCCGGCTTATTCGCGCGAGCATTTCATCGACGATTTGCTCAGCGAGCATGAAACCGAGATACGGCGCTGCCTGAAAAAGGGCGCGCATAAGGTTCAGGTGGACTTCACCGAAGGACGGTTGGCGGTGAAGATCGATCCCTCGGGCAACCTCCTCAATAGCTTCATTGACTTGAACAATCTCGCGCTGTCGCGGTTCTCGCCGGAAGAGCGCAAGCGCATCGGGGTTCATACCTGCCCTGGGAATGATTTCGATTCGACGCACAGCGCGGATGTCGACTACGCAGAGTTGCTGCCCAGCTTGTTCGAGTTGATGGCGGGTAATTTCTACGTCGCCCTCGCGGGCGAGCCTGACCGTCGCTACGCTCTGAAAATCATTCGCAAATATCTGAAACCGGGCCAGGTGATTTTCGTGGGCGTGACTGCTCCCGCTGACCCCCGCATTGAGACCCCGGAAGAAGTGCGGGACCGGGTCATTGAAGCGGCGGAGTACATACCTGTCGAGCAACTCGGTACAACCGATGACTGCGGTTTCTCGCCCTTCAGCGATGACACGTCCACCAGCCGCGACACTGCCTTTGCCAAGATCCGGGCGCGCGTGGTCGGCACGAAACTCGCAGAGGAGCTTCTCGGAGGTCGTCGATGATCGCCAAGGATGGGGAGGACCAGCTGCTGCGATCGGTTGTCCTGGAGAATGCAAAGAGCATTCTCACCGCACGCCGGCGCGCCGAGCGGCGAAGCACCGCCTACCTGGCGGAAGCTCAGAGGCTCAGTCATGCCGGGAGCTTCGGCTGGAGGCCCTCCACCGGCGAGCTCATCTGGTCGGAAGAAACCTTTCGAATCTTCCAATACGATCAAACGACGAAGCCGACCACGGAGCTTTTTCTTCAACGGATCCATCCGGAAGACGTGGCCCTGGTGAAACAGACGATCGAGCGCGCGTCGGAGGATGGGAAGGATTTTGAGCATGAATATCGGCTGGTAATGCCAACCGGCTCGGTCAAATGCGTCCACGTGGTGGCTCATGCCTTAACCGATGATCCGGACGGCATCGAGTTTGTTGGAGCGGTGATGGACATCACTCCGGCAAAGCGGGCCGAGGGAAGAATTCGACAGGTGATCGACACCATTCCCGCATATGCCTGGACCGCTCTGCCTGATGGCTCCGTTGATTTCATCAATCAGCGTTTCGTGGAGTTTGTCGGTCGATCCATGGAGGAGCTTCTGGGCTGGGGATGGCGCTCCACGGTTCATCCCGATGATCTGCCCAGGTACGTCGCTGACTGGCGCGCGGCACTGGCAGCCGGGAAGCCGTTGGAGAGTGAAGTGCGGGTGCGGGGGAGGGATGACGATTATCGCTGGTTGCTGATCCGCAACGTGCCGCTGCGCGATGAGCTGGGTGACGTCATCAAATGGTATGGAACCGCGATCGAGATCGAAGATCGGAAGCGTGCCGAGGTCCTGCTCGCGGGAGAGAAACGGCTTCTGGAGAGGATTGCCAGGGGTGATTCTCCCGCGCTCGTCCTCGAAGGCGCCTGCCGGCTCGTCGAGGAGCTGGCCAGCGGTTCTCTGTCTTCGATCCTTTTGTTGGACCCGGGCGGCAACTGCCTTCGGCACGGCGCATCGCCGAGCTTGCCGACAGCGTACACGAAGGCAATCGATGGCGCCTCCATCGGCCCATCCGCGGGCTCATGCGGGACGGCCGCCTACCGGGCAGAGCCGGTGATCGTCTCGGACATCGCCACCGACCCGCTGTGGGCCGATTACAAGGACCTGGCGTTGGCGCATGGACTGCGAGCGTGCTGGTCCGCGCCGATCCTATCGTCCGGAGGTAAGGTGTTGGGGACCTTCGCGACCTACTATCGCGAACCGCGCATCCCCAGGCCGCAAGAGCGAAATGTCGTCGAGCGGATCACCCATCTGGTGAGTATCGCCATGGAGCGCGAGCAAGCAGAGAAAACGCTTCGCGAGAGCGAGGCCTATCTGGCTGAGGCCCAGAGGCTGACGCATACCGCCAGTTTTGCATTGAGCGTTCCTGGCAGAAAGATCGTTCACTGGTCCCTGGAACATTTCCGCTTGTTTGGCTTCGATCCGGAAGGGGGCTTGCCGACGCAGGAAGCAGCTCGCGCTCGCATTCATCCGGACGATATCGGGAAAGTCATCGAGGCCTACGAAAGAGCAATCCGTGAAAAGACGGATTACGAGCTGGACTGCCGAATCGTTCTGCCGGACGGCACGATGAAATACATCCGCGGAGTAAGCCATCCTGTATTCGACGCATCCGGCGATGTCCGTGAATACGTGGGCACGGTGATGGACGTGACCGAACGCAAACGGGCGGACGAGGAGCGCGAGAGACTGCGGCAGGCGCAGGCGGATCTCGCACACGTCAACCGGGTCACCACCATGGGAGAGCTGACCGCGTCGCTGGCGCACGAAGTGAACCAACCGATCGCTGCGGCGATCACCAACGCCGGCACCTGCCTGCGCTGGCTGACGCGTGAGCACCCCGATCTGCAAGAGGCGCGCGAGGCGGCCTCGAGGAGCGTCGCCGACGCGACGCGTGCGGGGGAAATCATTCGCCAAATCCGCCTGCTCTTCAAGAAGGGTACTCCCCAATGGGAGTTGGTTGATCTGAACGAAGTGATTCGAGAGATGACCGTTCTTCTGCGCGGCGAGTCAACGCGGTACTCCATAGCCGTCCGGGCGGAGCTGGCCGACGATCTGCCGCAAGTCATGGGAGATCGCGTGCAATTGCAGCAGGTGATGATGAACCTCATGGTCAATGCCATCGAGGCGATGAAGGATGTGGATCGGGCGCGCGAGCTCATCATCAAGTCGCAGCGGGCGGAAAACGAGCAACTTCTGGTGTCGGTCAGCGACACCGGCGTGGGGCTTCCCTCGCAGCAGGCGGAGCAGATCTTCAATGCGTTTTTTACCACCAAGTCTCACGGCACCGGCATGGGACTACGGATCAGCCGCTCCATCGTCGAATCGCATGGCGGCCGCTTGCGTGCTGCCGACAACTATTCGCCCGGCGCGAGCTTTTACTTCACTCTTCCCACCAAAATCGACGCGCGCGAGTGACCTCATGACTCAGCGAAATGACAGTAGAGATACCGGACGCAGGGGCTTTCTGCGCGTGATTGGGCTGGGCACCGCCGCCGTGGGCGCCTCGTCCCTGATCGCCACTGGCGCCTCCCATGGGGCGGGGGTGAGGCCGCGGGATGCGACGATTCCTTCCCCGGTAGGCGGAAGCGACGAGCCGTATCCGATTCCATGGCTGGATAAGAATGGCAGCCACAACCAGGCAGGCCCGCGCCTCGAGCCGTCACACATCTTCCACTTCAAGGGTCGGATCGCGCGGTCCGCGGATTTCGTTGGCAGCGGCGTGGACGGCTCCGGTCAGCGGCTCGCGTTCGGGCTCGCCACCACGGACAATTCGTTCATGGATGGAGAGTGCTGGACATCGCAGCGCCGGGTGCGGACGGGAGCCTGGACACATCTTTGACTGACGCTCTTCCGGGGGCGGGCGGCCCCTGAGAATCAGGTGCACGACTTCCACCCGCCGATCAGCCGCAGCGGGCTCTACTGGGTCGTCGACGTGCCGCAACCCGGCCTCACCGTTGCTCCCGATGGCCGCTCTGCGACGCTCCGGCTAACCCAGGTTGAAGTCATTGACCAGCCTCGCTGGCCGAAACCCGACGCGGACGCGCTGCCGGCTCGCATAGACATCACGATGAGCTGGACCGCGATGGACGAGCCGGTCGAAATCGACGATCCGGCGAAGCAGTTCCGGTTCCGCGGCTGGAAGGCGAAGAGCCAGCTCGAGGCGCGCGTGGAGGTACCGTCGATCGGGTTCACCTGGAAATCGGACCCGATCGAGACCTCACACGCGAACTTCGCCATCATTGGGGAAGAGGCGAACGGGAAGTACTACTCCTCGTAATCGCTGGCTCCCGCGCGCCTTCCGTGGCTGGATCGTCCTGTCTCGAGCAGTGAAGTCAGGTTGCACTCGAGCAATTCACCGATCCGACCAATGTCGATATCGGCCGGGGGATACGGCGCCGTTTCTTTTGGATCCAATGCGTAATGACCCTGGCGGGGAAAGACCGTCGTCACCCGAGCACCCCAGATTTGTTTCACCGCGGTGAGGATTCGCAGCTTGTCGTCAACCAGCACGTAGTGCTCGGCCGGGTAGCGCCGCTCCACGTCATCCAGCTCGCGCTCCTTGTGGATGTAGATGAGCATGTTGGAATTCACTGCCTCCTGCAAGCCCGAGCGCTCCACCTTGCGCGGCTGAAATACCGCATCGCCATCGGAAAAGATCACCGTTGGCCCCCAGGCGGCGAAGCGCTCCAGCACATCCAGCGAGTTGGGGTAGAGCCGGTTGGCAAAGGGGTAGTTGACCAGAAACGACGAGACGGTAAGCACGTGCGGATCGCGAGGGTACTCGACGCGATACCGCTGGAGCGCACCCAGGTAGTCCGCGTATCCGAGCTCGGAGCGGAGTTGCTCGAAGATCGCCCAGTACCGCTCCTGGCGCTCGCGGCCGAGCTCGCGCTCCAGATATCGCCTCAGATCGGCGGCAACCCGATCGTTGTCGAGCAGCGTGTTGTCCACGTCGACCAGGAACACGACACTTGGCAGCGTCACCGCGTGGTCTCCTCCGAACCCGCCTTTACCAGGCAAACCTATCCTTCGTCATGCTCGAAAATGCAACCCGGCCCGCCTTCGAAAGGATCTGGTGCGGACTCGGGCGCGAAATTGTCGACGATTCATTTCGTCCTCCGGAAGTAACTCTTGGAAAGCCTGGCGCCCGCGTCGGGTGCTAGAGCGGGCGGTTCCGCCGCGGCACGAGAACGCGCGCACGGGTTTCATTCTTGCTGCGACTCTTGAAGAATACGTCGAGCACGCTGATCAGCATCAAGCGTGCGCGATGGACGCGTCGGCGGATTTCCCGAGGGGAAGTTTGGAGGAGGGTAGCCGCCTCCCTCGCCGGCAGCTCGGCGAGATCGCATAGGACGAAAGCCGCGCGAACGCCGTCGTCGATGTGCTCGAGCGCCTCGCGAAGCAGGCCGGTGAGTTCGCTGCCCTGAAGAGCGGGGTCCCCGAGGTCGCGCCATTTTCCGGCGAGCGGGATCAGGCGGCCGGATCCATCGCATCGCACGGGAAACGGTTCTAGCGAGCTCTTCGCTGCGGTGCGTCCGCCGCGCTGCCGTTGCGCCAGGACTGTCCTGATTGCGGTTCCGCAGAGCCAGGTCCTAAGGCTGGCATTGCGCTCGATCGAGGCAATCTCGCGGCAAGCGGAGACGAAGGTCTGACGAGTCAGCTCATTTGCTTCGCTCGAGGTGGCGCACATGTTCCGCACGATGCTGTAGACCGCATCGCCGTAGCGGCCGATCAGAACGGCGAAAGCCGCGTGGGATCCCTGTCTGGCATATTCGACGAGCGTCTGGTCGGTCCGGTCGTCGGACGATGGGAGCTCCTCCAGTTGATCGTCTATCGCGAAGATCATACCGGCAAACTAATGCGCCCAAGTTGGTCCGGCGGGAAGGTCCAATCTATCGATTGATGTTTGGTCCAAGTCCCAGGCTGCGCGGGCGCACCTGCTCGATGGCGCGGCGGAGCATGGGGACGGCGCGGCGGCTGCGCGCGGCCGAGACGGCGCCAAACCCCAGCACCAGGCCTCCGCGCTGGAGGGGACGGAGGGCGTATCGGGAGAGGGGAATCATCTCCAGCTCCAGGCCCAGCGCGATCTTTGTTACCGCGCGGTCATTCATTCCGGGGCGCAGTCGCGCGACCACTTCGAGCCCCGCGCTCGAGCCAACGATTTCGAGCTGCTCCGCGAGCTCGGATTGCAACGCTCCGAGCAACGCTTCTCGCCGCTCGGCGTAGAGCATTCGCATCCGCCGCAGATGGCGGCCGAAGTGTCCCTCGCTGATGAAGTCGCATAGAGCCAGTTGGGGCAGCAGCGGCACGTGGCGCGATACCACTGAAAGCGCGGAGGCGAAGGGGTCCACCAGCGCATCCGGCAGCACCGCGCAGGCCAGGCGGATGCCGGGGAACATCGTCTTGGTGAACGTGCCCGTATAGATGACGACGCCGTGGCGATCCAGGCCTTGGAGCGCCGGCAGCGGGCGCCCCTCGTAGCGGAACTCGCTGTCGTAGTCATCCTCGAAGAGCCAGGAGTCGTTCCGGCGCGCCCACTCGAGCAACCTCATGCGCCGTTCGAGCGACAGGGTTGCTCCGAGCGGCGACTGCCGCGCCGGAGTGAGGTAGGCCATCCGCGCCTCGGGGGCTTCCGCGATGGCTGCCTCGACGTCGATGCCGGCCCGGTCGACCCGAACGGGCACCAGGCGAGCGCCCGCGCCGCGCAGGACGGCGCTGGCGCCGAAGTGGCCCGGGTCTTCCATCCAGACCGGGTCACCCTCGTCCAGGAGGAGCCGCGCTACCAGGTCGAGGATCTGCTGGGTGCCGCTGGCGATCACCACCTGCTCGTCGCTGCACACGACGCCGCGGTAGACCCGCAGATGCTCGGCGACGGCCTCGCGAAGAGGGCGGTAACCCCTGGCGTCCGCTTCGCGGAGGCGATCCGGTCGGGCGTCGCGCGCATGCCGCGCGAGCAGGCGCCCCCAGAGCGCGCCCGGGAAGGCGTCCACCGCCGGCGCGTGCGGACGAAATGGCCGAGGGGCGGGTAACCGCCCAAGCGGAAAAGGCGAGCGCGAAAGGTGGTTGCCGCGTTTCGAGAGGGCGATCCGGCGTACCGCTTTGACAGCCGGGGGTCGAGCTCCGCTGGGCATGAACCACTTCTCCGGCAGGCTCTCCACCACCATCGTCCCCGCGCCGCGCGCGCCCCTCAGATATCCTTCCGCGGTGAGTTGTTCGTAGGCGAGGACCACCGTCCCACGCGCGACCCGAAGCTGCCGCGCGAGGTCTCTTGAAGAGGGCAGCCGCGCTCCAGGCCGAAGCCTTCTCTCTTGCATCGCGGAGCGGAGCGCCTCACAAATGAGGACTTGAAGAGAACGACCGTCGCTCTTCAGGGTGAGCGGAAGCTCTCGGGGCGCGATCGGTTGGTTCATGTTGGACCAACAATAATTGCGAGGTGAGGAGCTTCTCAATAGACCAGACGCGGCGTAGGGTCCAAAGACGACGATGACCGCCGGGGGACCGGTCGCTGTCATCGGACGAGGAGGCTGGGATTCGACCGGCGGACCTCACGTGGAACAGTTTACGCTCGAGGGTCTGAGCGTCTGCAACGCGCTGTTCCCGATCAACTCGACTGTGCGGATCAAAGCGGGCGGCCCCGTCGCGGGCGACATTCTCAAGTGCCAATTAAAGGGCGCGCCGCGTCTATTTGACGAAAATATCGCCATGGGTAACTGTCACTGCGGAGACAATGATTGACTCCACGACCTCGATCTCTATAAGCGGGAAGAAGCGGGAAAAGCCAAATGCGCGGCGCCAGGGAGATCGAACAGGGAGTGGAAGCGATGCCTAAAGCCCCGGTGGCCTCGGCGCTCGACACGTTCCCCCGGCTGCTGATGCATCACGCGCAAGTCCGGCCGCACCGGCCGGCCATCCGCGAGAAGGACGCCGGCATCTGGCAGACCTGGACCTGGTCTCAGGTCGCCGAGGAGGTTCGAGCGCTGGCGTGCAGCCTGGCGAAGCTCGGTTTCCAGCGTCACCAGAACCTCGCGATCATCGGTTACAACCGGCCTCGCCTGTAATGGGCGATGTGCGCCG
>WNFF01002939.1_pt1 | contig 24370 bp, 27 predicted proteins | sample 5400441 | NCBI WGS metagenome assembly WNFF01 (sample SAMN13153345, study PRJNA577476) | soil metagenome | isolation source: 120 cm saprolite under Douglas fir tree site 2 hole 3 replicate 1 | place: USA:California | collected 2015-04-18
GGCCGCCGTGGAGGAAGCCAAGGCCAAGGTGGAGTCGATGCGCGCGGCCGCGGCCGCCGCGGCGGCGGACGCAGCCGGGGCCAAGGCCACCGCCGTCCAGGCCGCCCGCGAGATGGACCGGCAGAAGAAGCTGGTCCAGGGCGGTCTGGTGGCGCTGCGCGACTACGAGCAGGCCGAGGCCGCCGAGGCGTCGGCGCGCGCGGCCATGGAGTCGACCGACCGCCGGAAGGTCCAGGCCGAGCGGGCGGTGCAGCAGACGGAGGCCGAGCTCTCCTCCAAGGTGCTCGGCATCCAGCAGGCGAAGCAGCGAGTGGCCGAGCTCAAGGGCTCGCTCGCCAAGGCCGAGAGCCAGCGACACCAGGTGCCGATGAAGGAGGCCGACATCATCCGCGCGGAGGCCGCGCTGGCCCAGGCGCGCGCGGACCTGGCCTTCGCGGAGCTCCAGCTGCAGTACACCGAGGTCCGCGCGCCCGTGGAGGGGATTGTCTCGAGGCGCACGGTCGAGCTGGGGCAGGTCGCGCAGATGGGCCAGCCTCTCCTCGCCATCGTGCCGCTGCACGAGGTCTGGGTCCTCGCGAACTTCAAGGAGACGCAGCTCGCCCGGATCCGGCCCGGCATGCGCGCGGAGATCAGCGTGGACACCTTCCCCGACCGCGTCTTCCGCGGCACGGTGGACTCGCTCTCCGCGGGCACGGGCGCGCGCTTCTCGCTGCTGCCCCCCGAGAACGCCACGGGCAACTGGGTGAAGGTGGTCCAGCGCCTGCCCGTGAAGATCCGCCTCGACGCCGGCCAGTTCGGCAATCCCCACACGCTGCGCGCGGGCATGTCCGCGGTCGTCACCGTCAAGCTTCGGTAGGATGACGGCGGCGCCGGCCGTCGGGGAATTCTCGGGAGCGCAGAAGTGGCTCATCACGCTCTCCGCCATGCTGGTCACGGTGATGCAGGTCATCGACACCAGCGTCACCAACGTGGTCCTCCCGCACATGCAGGGCTCGCTGTCGGCCGGCGTGGAGGAAGTGACCTGGGTCATCACCTCCTACCTGGCCGCCAACGCCATCATCATCCCCGCCACGGGATGGCTCGCGGGCTACATCGGGCGCCGCCGGTTCTTCCTGATCTGCACCACGATCTTCACGGTCAGCTCCTTCTTCTCGGGGCTGGCCCCCAACCTGACCTTTCTCATCATCGCGCGGATCTTCCAGGGCATCGGCGGCGGCCCCTTGATCCCGCTGTCGCAGGCCATCCTGTGGGAGATCTTCCCGATGGGCCAGCGCGGTCTCGCCATGGCCGTGTGGGGCATCGGCATCATGATGGGGCCCATCTTCGGGCCGACGCTGGGCGGGTGGATCGCGGACAACTGGTCCTGGCGGTGGATCTTCTACGTCAACCTGCCCATCGGCTTCCTCGGCTTCGTCATGGTCAGCGCCTTCCTCTTCGATCCGCCCTATCTCAAGAAGCCGGGGCGCATCGACGCGCTCGGGCTCGTGCTCATGGTGGTGGGGTTCGGCTGTCTCCAGCTCGTCCTCGACCGCGGCGAGCACGAGGACTGGTTCGACTCCTCCCTGATCGTGGCGCTCTCGGTGGTGGCCGTGGTCGCCGTGCTCGGCTTCATCGTCCGCGAGCTGACGGCCCGCGAGCCCATCCTCGATCTGCGCGTCTTCACCGACCGAAACTTTGCCACGGGCTCGACGCTCGTCATGATGGTGGGGCTCGGGCTCTACTCGAGCATGCTCCTCGTCGCCCTCTACACGCAGAAGCTCATGGCCTACGACGCGTGGAACTCGGGCGCCGTCCTGGGGCCGGGCGGAGTGGGCAATCTGATCTCGCTGATCATCGCGGGCCGCCTGGTGACGCGGATGGACCAGCGCATCCTCGTCGCCGGCGGCTGCCTCATCAACGCGGTCAGCCTCTTCATGATGACGCACCTGACGCTGACCATGGACTACTGGTCGCTCACCGTGCCGCGCTTCCTCCAGGGCCTGGGCCTCGGCTTCATCTTCGTGCCCCTCGTGACGCTGACTCTGGCCACCATCGACCGCGACAAGCTCGGCAACGCCACCTCCGCTTTCAACGTGCTGCGCAACCTGGGCGGCAGCGTGGGGGTGGCCCTGGCCACCACGTTCCTCGTGCGCCGTAGCCAGCAGCACCAGTCGACCCTGGGGGCCAACGTCAACCTGTGGGATCCGGAGACGGCGGCCCGCCTCAAGCAGTGGACCCTGCACTTCGCCGCCCGCGGATCCGACAGCTTCACCGCGGAGAAGCAGGCCACGGCCATGCTCTACAACGACATCGTGGGCCAGGCGCAGGTGCTGGCCTACTCCGACGATTTCTGGCTGCTCGCCGTGCTCTTCGCCGTGCTCCCGCTCGCCATCCCCCTCATGCGTCGCGTGCGCGCGCCGGCGGCCGAGTCCAAGGAGGAGGAGGCTTCGGGGCGCGTGGAGCCCCTTCCCGCCGCCGAGTAGAGTCCCCCCCCATCCCTCTCCCCCATCGGGGGAGAGGGCAGGGTGAGGGGGCGCGCGAGAAAAAGTCTCGCGGAAGCGCCGGGCTGATTTCTCTCGTCGTCTTCGTGAATTCCCCTGCCGCAGCGGAGGAGTGGCCGAAGGCCCGGATCTCGCGGCTGCCCGATTCGGCCTTTGCCGTCGTCGAGATCTCTCCTGACGGGCGGAGCGTGCGCCATCTTCCCCATCACGACGAGAGCGGCGCCGTCGACCCGGCCCATCTCAGGGCCGCGCGTGCCCGCCTCACGCAGGTGAAGTGGCTGGACCCCGCCAATGAGTCCGTGGCCCGCCGTCATCTCGAGAGCCATCTGCGCTAGCTGGCCTGGCGTCGCGCGCCCGACCTGGATTCACGCTTCGGGGCTGCCGGACGGGCCGCGGCCCGCCGCACGTCCAGCACGACCTCATGCCATTCGTGCTGCTCGGGCTCCATCACCAGCCCTTCGAGCTCCTCGCGCGTCTCGGCAAACTCGGGATCTTCGTGCCATTTCTCCCAGTCGTCCCGCGTCTGCCAGGTGCCCACGATCACCCGTCGCCGGGGATCGTCCTCGGGCTCGAGCATCTGACCTCCGACCCAACCCGGCTGCTTCTTCGCCGCCTCCATGCGCTCGCTCATCGCGGCATCCCAATCCTGCTCGCTGCCTTCCTTCAAGTGGACGTCCGTCACGATGGTCACCATTCTTCTTGTCCTCCTGTGGTCGTCCGAGAGTGGAGCCGGCCCCGGTCGTCGTAACCCGTTCGATCAAGGCGCTAAAGTCAGCAAAGGGTATGCCATGGGCGAGAGCGCCGCTGCTCGGGCGGATTCCTTCGGATGCTCATCGTTCGGCCGGCAAAATTGCGCGGGAGGTGTCTCGTTTACCGAGTGAATCTTACAAGGTAGGATGCGCAGCATGGATCGTCTACGGATGCTGCTCAGGTTGTGCTCGGGGCTGGGGCTCCTCGTGGCGGGCTGGATGGGCTGTGCGCGCGCGCCCGGCGTGGAGGTGCCCTATGTCCAGACGCCCTCCGAGGTGGTCATGGAGATGCTGAGGCTGGCCCGCGTCACGCCTGACGACGTCGTGTATGACCTGGGCTCTGGTGATGGCCGTCTCGTCATCGCGGCCGCGCGCTACTTCGGGGCGCGCGGCGTGGGCATCGAGCTGGACCCCGCCCTCGTCGCCGAGTCGAAGAAGATCGCGCGACGCGCGGGCGTGGCCGAGCGCGCGCGGTTCGTGGAGCAGGACATCTTCGAGGCCGACATCAGCGAGGCCACAGTGGTGACGATGTATCTCTCGCCCAGCGTCAACGCGCGCTTGCGGCCGAAGCTGCAGAGCCAGCTCAGGCCTGGCGCCCGCATCGTCTCCCACGACTTCCCCATCGGCGACTGGGCGCCCGAGCGCGTGGTCCAGTTCAAGGGTCCCGAGCGCACCCACGCCCTCTCGCTCTGGACCGTGCCCTCGCGCTAGCGGACGAGCTTCGGGACGGGCCGGCCGGCGATCCAGTCGGCGATGACCTGGATGACCTGGCGCTCGCGGCCGAGATAGCCGTGAGCGGCGAGCGGCTCACAGGAGTCCGAGATCGCGGGATCGCCCCCCGATACCTCGACGAAATCCACCTTGGAGCTCTTCTTGAGCCAGCGGGGAAGGGACAGCGCGGCGCCGATGGGGGTGGCCCGGCAGTCGTCCTCGCGATGGTGCACGATCAACACGGGCGCGCTGATCCTGCCGAGCGGAGTCTCGTACACCGTCGACCAGCGCCCGCGCCCGTGCTCGACCATCGAGGAGGTCAGGACGACGCCGGTGACGCGGGGATCGTCGAGGCGGGCCGCCACCGCCGCTGCCGAGAGCGTGCCCCGGCTCGTGCCGATCGGCACGACGCGGCCGGGCGCTCGCGCCTGGAGCGCCTCGATGACCTTGCGAGTGTCCGTGACGTGCTGAGGGCCGAGCCGCCAGTCGTCGCTCATGCCGCCCGGCTGATCGGAGGGGGTGTCGACGGCGGCCGCGAGCAGCCCGTGCTCGGCGAAGAGGGGTGCGCTGCGCACGAGGAAGTTGATCCCGAGGGTCACGCCGTTGTCTTTCATGCTGAAGTGGCGGGCGCCCCAGCCGCCCGGGAAGAGCAGGACGGTGGCCAAGGGCGGCTCCGCGGGCGCCACGAGGAGGACGCGCACGATGACACCGTCACGGGTGGGGACCTCGATGATCTCGGGCGCCGTCATGGCGGCCGTCGGCGCCGCGGTCAGCGTCGTCGCCAGGAGAGCAGATGAGACAAGTCGCACCCACATCGTTCGAGTATAGTGCCGAGGTGGTCTGAAACTCTCGGTCCGCGGAAAGAGCTTGAGCAACTCGCTGAACATGCTGCAGAATCGGCTCACGACTGAGCTGCCTTCTCATGGCCGTGTTGAACCGAGCTCACTCGTTGTCAAGTGATCGATCGAGCCGTCCCACATGGAGCGTGAGATGAGCCGTCTCAGTCGCCGGCAGCTGCTTGGAGGCGTGGCCGCGACGGCCGCTGCCGTGACGCTGGGCGCGCCGTCGGTCCACGCTCAGAAGGACCGGCAGACCCTCCGCTTCGTAGCGGAGGCCGATCTGAAGGTCCTCGATCCCGTGTGGACGACCGCCTACATCACGCGTAACCACGCCTACCTTGTGTACGACACTCTCTTTGGCACGGACGAGAACTCTCGGATCAAGCCGCAGATGGTCGATCGGACCACCGTGTCTCCGGACGGCATGAAATACACGTTTGCGCTGCGCGACGGCCTCCGGTGGCACGATGGGCAGCCGGTCCTGTCGGAAGACTGTGTGGAGTCGCTGAAGCGCTGGGGAAAGAGGGATCGATTCGGCCAGCTCCTCATGGCGCACACGGGGAAGATCGCGCCCGTCGACAAGAAGACATTCACGCTCGAGCTCGCCGAGCGCTTCGGCCCCGTGCTCGACGCCCTGGGCAAGCCGTCGAACCTCGTGGCCTTCATGATGCCGGCGCGGATTGCCGCCACGTCACCGGAGGAGCAGATCAAGGAGATCGTGGGCTCTGGGCCGTTCAAGTTCGCCAAGGACGACTGGCAACCGGGCAAGCAGGTCGTGTACGTGCGGAACCCCGACTACGTCCCGCGCGCCGAGGCGCCGAGCGGGTCAACCGGTGGCAAGAAGGCATACGTCGACAAGGTCATCTGGCGATACATCCCCGACCCCATGGACGCGGCCGACGCCCTCGCAGCGGGTGAGGTGGACTGGTGGCAGGAACCGCCGCTCGATTTCGTCCCCAAGATTGAGCAGGACCCGGACCTGCAGACGTTCCTCTTCGATCCCCTCGGTACGCAAGGCTGGCTCCGGCCGAACCATCTCCACCCGCCCTTCAACAACAAGAAGGCGCGCGAGGCACTGCTCCACATGATGGACCAGGTGACGTATCTTGCTTTGGCCATCGGACCGTCGAAATATTATCGGCCCTGCTATTCGGTCTTCGCTTGCGGCAGCCCATACGCCACAAGGACCGGTGCCGAGCCGATCATCAAGCATGACCTGACAAGAGCCAGACAGCTCGTGAAGGAATCGGGCTACGGTGGCCGGCCGATCGTGGTGATCCACGTCACCGACCGGCAGCCCATGAACGCCGCGGCGATCGTCACGCGCCAACGGCTCGAATCGATCGGCTTCAAGGTCATCCTCAAGCCGATGGATTGGTCGACGAGCCTGATCGCGCGGGCGCGCAAGGAGCCGCCAGACAAGGGCGGCTGGAACCTGCTTCACACGTGGTGGTCGGCGACGGACGTCATGAATCCCGCCGTCCACTTCGGCGTGTCGGGGGCGGGTCCGCGCGCCTGGTTCGGCTGGCCAGAGATCCCGCAGCTCGAGAAGCTCATCACCGACTGGGTGCGCACGACCGATCAAGCGAAGCGGAAGCAGCTCGCCGACGAGATCCAGAAGGTCGCCCTCAGCGAGGTGGCATACGTGCCGTGGGGAGAATGGTTCCAGCCGACGGCCTTCCGAAAGAACGTCCAGGGTATCCTCAAGTTCGTCGCGCCGATTTTCTGGAACGTGAGGATCACGTAGAATCGATCGCGGAGTGTCCGTCGGCCGGACACGCCGATATTCGCGATTCGGTGAGTATAATGCAGTGGATGGCTATGCTATACTCCGCGCGGTTTTCCACCTTCTCTGGAGGCTCGGCGTGAGCGGGTATCTGCCTGTCGTGATCTTTCTGGGGCTCATCGTGGCCTTCGCCGTCGGCTCGCTGGCCGCGGCCTTCGTGCTGCGTCCGTCCCGCCCGTACGCCTCCAAGCTCGAGAACTACGAATGCGGGGCCGAGCCCATCGGCGAGGCCTGGGTGCAGTTTCCCGTCGGCTTCTACCTGGTTGCCCTCATCTTCATCGTCTTCGACGCCCTCGCCGTCTTTCTCTTCCCGTGGGCCCTCGTGCTCCGCGGGCTGGGACCGGAGGGCGTCGGGATCATGGGCCTGTTCGTCGGAATCCTCGGGCTGGGCTGGTTCTATGCGCTCCGCGAAGGGATTCTCGAGTGGAAATAAAGGCGCCGACACCGCAGATCCCGCCCGCGGTCTGGACGGAGTTCAAGGACCTCCAGGAGTGGGAGAAGCTCCACCAGGAGCGCCAGGAGGGCGACAAGCACTCGGCGCTCTTCGAGAGCATCACGGAGGGCATCTTCAACTTCCCGGGGGGCTTCGTGGTCACCACCCTTGCCGACGGCTTCCTCAACTGGGCGCGCAAGTCTTCGGTGTGGCCCGTCACCTTCGGCCTCGCCTGCTGCGCCATCGAGATGATGGCGACCTTCGCCTCGCGCTTCGACGTCGAGCGCCTGGGCATGGTCCCGTGGGCCTCGCCGCGCCACTCGGATCTCATGATCGTCTCGGGCACCGTCACCATCAAGATGGCGCCCATGCTCAAGCGGATCTACGACCAGATGCCCGATCCCAAGTGGGCCGTGTCCATGGGCTCGTGCGCCAATTCTGGCGGCCCGTTCCGTCACGGCTACCACGTGGTCAAGGGCGTGGACCGCGTCATCCCAGTGGACGTGTACGTGCCGGGCTGCCCGCCGCCTCCCGACTCGCTCCTCTACGGCCTCCTCAAGCTCCAGGAGCAGATCTCCCACTTCCGCAAGACGGGCCAGCGCGCCGCGCCCACCGAGAAGACCGACTAGGGTGCTGACCCACACGCAAGCGCGCCCCCTCATCCAGGAGCGGTTGGGCATCTCCGCAACTGGCGAGGGCCCGCTGCTCGTCGTCGAGGCGCCGCCAGACCAGTGGCTGGCCCTCGGCCGCTTCGCGAAGGCCGAGCTCGGCTGCGGCTACCTGAGCTTCGTCTCGGCGGTGGACTGGAAGGAGCAGGGACTCGAGGTCGTCGCGCGGGTCGAGAACCTCGAGGCCGGCTTCGCTCTCATGATGAAGTGCAAGCTGGGGGCGGGGGAGACGCGCTGCGCTTCGCTCGTGCCCGTGTGGCGCGGGGCGAACTGGATGGAGCGGGAGTGCTACGACATGTTCGGCGTGAGCTTCGAGGGCCACCCCGACCTCCGGCGCATCCTCCTGCCGCACGATTGGGAAGGCTACCCGCTCCTGAAGTCCTACGCCGTCGACACGCCGCACCCGCCATATCGGTAGACGGCCAACCTTATGGATATCGAAGGTCGGCAAGTTCTCGAGATGGGCTACGCAGGCGCAGAACGTCTCACCATGAACATGGGACCGCAGCATCCATCCTCCCACGGGGTCTTCCGCGCCATCCTGACTCTCGAGGGCGAGACGGTGGTGGCCGTGGACGCCGTCATCGGCTATCTCCACCGCTGCCACGAGAAGCTCTCCGAGACGCTGACGTACACCCAGTACCCGTCCATCGCCTCCAAGACCGACTACGTGGCGGCCATGACGAGCGAGCTCGCCTACGTGCGCGCGGCCGAGATGGTCGGCAAGATCGACGTGCCCAAGCGCGCCCAGTACCTGCGGGTGATCGCCGCCGAGCTGCAGCGGGTCGCCTCCCACTGTCTCTGGCTCGGCACGTGGTGTCTCGACATGGGTGGCGCCCTGGGCGGCGGCGCAACGGTGTTCCTCTACTGCATTCGTGAGCGCGAGGATGTGCTCGATCTGTTCGAGTCGCTGACGGGCGCGCGCCTGCTCTACGGCTTTCACCAGGTCGGCGGCACGCGCTACGACATCCCGGCGGGCTGGGCCCAGAAGTGCCGCGCCACCGTCGACAAGATCGACGGGCGCATCAACGAGTTCGAGTCGATGCTGGAGTCCAACGCGTTCTTCATGGCCCGCACCCAGGGTGTGGGCACCGTGTCGCGCGAGCTGGCGCAGGAGGTCGGCATCTCGGGCCCGCTCATCCGTGGCTCCGGTGTCAACTACGACATCCGCCGCGCCGAGCCCTACTCCTCCTACGAGGACTTCGACTTCAAGGTGCCCGTGGAGACGGCGGGCGACTGCTTCGCGCGCTATCGGGTGCGGATGATCGAGTTCCGCGAGTCCATCAAGATCGTGCGCCAGGCCCTGGACGGCCTGCCCGAGGGGCCCATCTCCTCGCGCCCCGGCGTCAAGTCGGTGGGGCAGGTACGCATCCCCAAGGGCGAGGCCTACGCGCGCGTCGAGGGCGCCCGCGGCGAGGTCGGCTGCTATCTCATCGCCGACGGCAGCGCCAAGCCCTACCGGATGAAGTGGCGCGGGGCCTCGTTCTCCAACCTGGCCGTCCTCCCGCACATCATTCCCGGCCACAAGGTCGCCGACGTCGTCGCCATCATGGGCTCCGTCGATCCCGTCTTCGGCGAGGTCGACCGCTAGCTTCATGCAGAGCGCGCTCTACGCCTTCGTGGTGGGGTTCATCGTGCTGAACGCGGTGGTGGGCATGGTCACCTACGTGACGCTGCTCGAGCGCAAGTTCGCCGCGCGCATGCAGTCGCGGATCGGGCCCTACCGGGTGGGCCCGCACGGCCTGCTCCAGCCCATCGCCGATGCCGTCAAGCTCATGATGAAGGAAGACATCGTGCCCCGCCTGGCCGATCGCGCCGTGTACAACCTGGCCCCCATCGTCTTTCTCGTGCCGTGCATGCTGATCTTCGCCACCCTGCCCTTCGCGCCGGGGCTGGGGGTGGCCGATCTCAACATCGGCATCCTCTTCTTCCTCGCCGTCTCCGCCATGGAGATCGTGGGCCTCTTCATGGGCGGGTGGGGCTCGAACAACAAGTACGCGCTGCTCTCGGCCATGCGGGCGGTCAACCAGATCATCTCGTATGACCTGCCCTTCCTCTTCATCGCCCTCGTTCCCGTGCTGCTGACGGGCTCCCTCAAGCTCTCGGACATCGCGGCGGCCCAGCCGGACCTGCTGCACTGGTTCATCTTCTATCCCGTCATCGGCCAGCTCGCCTTCGTCGCGTACATCGTGGCCACCCTGGCCGCCGAGAACCGCGTGCCCTTCGACATCCTCGAGGCGGAGTCCGAGCTGGTGGCGGGCTTCCGCGTCGAGTACTCCGGGATGAAATTCGCCCTCATCCAGCTCGGGGAGTACGCCCACATGATCGCCACGTCGTTCCTGGGCGCGCTGCTCTTCCTGGGCGCCTGGGACGGGCCGGGGTCGGCGGGGTCGCCGTGGCTGGGCGCGTTCTACTTCCTCCTCAAGGCCATGTTCGTCTTCCTGCTCGTGACGTGGATCCGGTGGAGCTTCGTCCGGATCCGGGTGGACCAGATCCTCGCCATCTCCTGGAAGCTCCTGATGCCGGTCGCTCTGGTGCTGCTCATGGCCACGGCCGTCGTCGTCACCTGGAAGGGGCCCGTCGGTGGATAGGCAGCTCGGCCAGAGCTTCTGGCACGACCTGGGCAACCTCGTGAGCGCCGTGGGGCGAGCGATGTGGATCACCCTCATCAATTTATTCCGCAAGCCCGTGACCGTGCATTATCCCGAGGTGAAGCGGGTCTATCCCGATCGCTTCCGCGGCCTTCTCGCCCTGACGTACGACAAGGAAACGGGGGAGGAGAACTGCATCGGGTGCCGGCTCTGCGAGTACATCTGCCCGCCCCAGGTGATCAAGGTGGAGATGCTGAAGGCGGAGAAGCGTAACTTCGCCAAGACCTTCACCCTCGAGCTCTACGCCTGCGAGTTTTGCGAGCTCTGTGTCCAGGTCTGTCCCACGGACGCCATCATCATGATGAAGTCCTTCGATCTGGCGACCTCGGACCGGCGCGAGCTCCTCTTGGACAAGGATCGCCTCCACAACATCGGGCTCGATTTCGAGCCGTCGTGGGCCACGGGCAACGGGCTGCGCGACATGCAGACGCCGCCCAAGGCGCCCGCCGCCCACGCCCCCGAGGCCGGCCCGGCCAGGGCGGAGGGCAAGCCCGAGTGACCCTGGAAGCCATAACCTTCTGGGCGCTCGGGGCCCTGCTCCTGGCCTCGGCTCTCCTGGTGGTCCTGACCAAGAACCTCTTCCACTCGGTGCTCTATCTGGCCCTGTCCCTCACGGTGACGGCGGGAATCTTCCTGGCCCTCGACGCGGAGTTTCTCGCGGCGGTCCAGCTCCTCCTCTACGCGGGCGGCGTCGTCACCATCGTGGTCTTCGCCATCGTGGTCACGGAGCGCCTGGTGGGCGCCCGCATCACCCAGACGAGCCGGCAGATCGTGACGGGCCTCGTCGTCTCCGGCGCGCTCCTCGTCGCCGTGCTCGGCTTCCTGCGCGGCGTCCCGCTGCCCGTGGAGCGGCCGCCCCTGGCCGTCGACGTCACGAGAGCCATCGGGCAGGTGCTGCTGACCGAGTTCGTGCTGCCCTTCGAGCTCCTCGCCGTGCTGCTGCTCGTGGGGCTCCTCGGGGCCCTCTACTTCGCGAGGCCTGAAGAGTAGGCATGGGCCTCGGCGCCTATCTCACCCTCGCCGCCGCCCTCTTCGCCATCGGCCTCTTCGGCGTCATCACCCGCCGGAACACCATCGGCATCCTCCTCGGCATCGAGCTGATGCTCAATGCCGTCAACATCAACCTGGTCGCCTTCGCGCGCTTCAACGCGGACGTGGTGGGTATGATCTTCACGCTCTTCACCATCTGCATCACGGTGGCGGAGGTTGCCCTCGGCCTCGCCATCACCATCCTGATCTTCCGCATCCGGCGCACCGTGATCGCCGATCACCTGGACCTGCTCAAGGGATGAGCCCGCGCGCATGAGCGATCCCGCCCTCCTCGCCCTGACCGCGCTGCTCCTCCCCGCCGTCTCCTTTCTCGTGCTCGCCATCGTGGCGCCGCTTCGCCGCCACGGGCACGCCGCCGCCTATCTGTCGATCGCCCTCTCGGCCGCGTCGCTGGTGACCGCCGTGGCGGCCTGGCGGGTGAGCGCCGCGGGCGGGTTCGCGGAGCGGCTGTTCAGCTGGATCCCGGCCGACGCGGGGCCGCTCGCCGTGGTGGGCGTGCTCGCCGACGGCGACTCGACGCTGATGCTCATCCTGGTCGCCCTCGTCTCCTTCCTCGTCCAGGTCTACTCGCTGGGCTATCTCTCCGATGAAGCGCTGCCGTCGCTCGGCCGGTACTACACCTACCAGTCGCTCTTCGCGTTCTCGATGATGGGGCTGGTGCTCGCGCCGAACTTCGTCCAGCTCTTCATCTGCTGGGAGCTGGTGGGGCTCTGCTCGTATCTGCTCATCGGCTACTGGTACACGCGGCCCGAGGCCGCCCGCGCCGCCGTCAAGGCCTTCTGGATCACCAAGGCGGGCGACACCGGCATGCTGGTCGGCATCGTGCTCCTCTGGTACCAGACGGGCACCTTCGACTTCCTCCAGCTCCTGCAGCTCGCGGACACGGGGCTGATCCCGCTCGAGGGCCTCGGCGTCATCACCTTCTGCATCTATCTGGGCGCGGCGGGCAAGTCGGCCCAGTTCCCGTTCCACGTCTGGCTGCCCGATGCCATGGAAGGTCCCACGCCCGTCTCGGCCCTCATCCACGCCGCCACCATGGTCACGGCGGGCGTCTACCTGCTCACGCGCCTGGTGTGGCTCTTCCGGCTCACGCCCGACGTCATGGAGATCGTGGCCTGGAACGGCGCCTTCACCGCTCTCCTGGCCGCCGTGCTCGCGTGCGTGCAGACGGACATCAAGCGCGTGCTCGCCTATTCCACCGTCTCCCAGCTCGGCTACATGATGACGGCCATCGGCGCGGGCTTCGCCTCCGCGGGATTCCTCCACCTCCTGACCCACGGCATCTTCAAGGCCCTCCTCTTCCTGGGAGCGGGCGCCGTCATCCACGCGGTGGCCACCAACGAGATCTTCCAGATGGGCGGGCTCGGGCGGAAGATGCCGCAGACCACCATCGTCTTCGTCGTGGGCGCGCTCTCCCTCGCCGGCATCCCGTTCTTCGGCGGCTTCTTCTCCAAGGAGGAGATCCTGGGCGCCACCATGGCGGGCGGCTTTCCCGGCGCCTTCGCCATGCTCCTCTTCGCGGCCTTCCTCACCGCCTTCTACATGTTCCGCGTGATCTTCATCGCCTTCGGGGGCACGCCCGCGCCGGCGCACGGCGTTGCGGAGAGCCACGTGCACGACGCGCCGCCGTTCATGGCCCTGCCCCTCTGGATCCTCGCCGCGCTGGCGGTGGGCGTGGGCATCTTCCTCCCCTTGGTGCGCTGGGAGGCCGAGTTCGAGGCGCTTCACTGGATCACCTACGCGGCGATCACGGTCGCGGTGCTCGGCATCGCGCTCGCGTATCTCGTCTACCAGCGGCGCGCCATCAGCGCCGGCACCCTCGCGACGGTTTTCGCTCCCATCCGCATTGCCGCCGAGCACCGCTTCTGGCTGGATGACGTCTTCGCGGGCATCTATCGCTCGATCATCCTCCGCTTCTCTCTGATCGTCGGATGGGTGGATCGCTACCTCGTGGACGGCGTGCTCAACGTGCTCTCGGCCTGGACCCTCATGGCGGGCGACCGTCTCCGGCGCATCCAGACCGGCCAGCCCCAGGACTACGTCTACGGCATCGCGCTCGGGGTCATCGCCCTCCTCGTCTGGATACGGTGGCCGCGCTGATGCGGATCCCCGTGCTCTCGATCATCACCTGGGCGCCCTTCATCGGCGCCGTGCTCATCATGTTCCTCGCGCGCCACCGGCCGCTCCTCGTCCGCTGGCTCGCCCTCCTCTCCACCGGCACCTCGTTCGTGCTCTCGCTCGCCATCTACTGGGCCTTCGATCGCACGCAGGCCGACGTGCCGTTCTTCCAGTTCTACGAGGAGCTGCCGTTGGTGCCGCCGCTGGGCATCAACTATCAGGTGGGCGTGGACGGCATGAGCCTGCTCATGGTGCTGCTCACCAGCATCATCATCTTCGCGGGCGTCTTCGCCTCCTGGACGGTCAAGGAGCGCAGCCAGGAGTTCTACGCGCTCCTCCTCGTCCTCGTCACGGGCGTCTACGGCGTCTTCATCTCCCTCGACCTCTTCGTGCTCTTCCTCTTCTACGAGATCGCCGTGCTCCCCATGTACCTCCTGATCGGGATCTGGGGGTCGTCGGGGGAGATCCGACCCCAGGGCATCTTCGGGTGGGCGCTCCGGCGGACCGGCGTGGGCACCAAGGAGTACGCGGCGATGAAGCTGACCCTGTACCTGCTCTTCGGGTCGGCCTTCATCCTCGTGGGCATCCTCGCCCTCTACGTCGCCGCGGGCTCGTCGACCTTTTCCTTCCTCGAGATGGAGGGGATGCAGTTCGACCGGGGATTGCAGTCCTGGGTCTTCCTCGCCTTCTACGTGGGCTTCGGCATCCTGGCGGGCATCTGGCCGCTGCACACCTGGTCGCCCGACGGCCACGCCTCCGCGCCCACCGCGGTGTCGATGCTGCATGCGGGCGTGCTCATGAAGCTGGGCGCCTACGGCGTGGTCCGCCTGGGCCTGGGGCTCTTGCCCGACGGCACACAGGAGTGGGTGTGGCTCGTGGGCGCCATCGCCTGCGTCAACATCGTGTACGGCGCGCTCTCCGCCATGGCGCAGACCGACCTCAAGTACGTCATCGCCTATTCCTCGGTCTCGCACATGGGCGTGGTGATGCTGGGCATGGCGACCCTGACGGAGACCGGTCTCAACGCCTCCGTCTTCCAGATGTTCGCCCACGGGATCATGACCGGCCTCTTCTTCGCCCTCGTCGGCCTCGTCTACGAAAAGGCCCATTCGCGGGCGATCTTCTCCATGGGCGGCTTCGGCCAGATGATGCCGGGCATCGCCACGGCCTTCACGGTGGCGGGCCTCTCCTCGCTCGGGCTGCCCGCCACGGCCGGCTTCGTGGCCGAATTCATGACCTTCCTCGGCGCCTGGCAATCGACGCATCCGTGGTGGCTCTTCCCCGCGGTGATCGGAGCCTTTCTCACCGCGGTCTATGTCTTGCGCGTGACCAAGCAGATCTTCTGGGGACCCAAGGCCGCCGACCCGCACTTCCAGCACCTGCCCGACGCGCAGGGACCGGAGTGGGTGGCCCTCGTCCTCCTCGTCGGGACGCTCGTCCTCTTCGGGGTCGCGCCGGGCATCGCCATCGGGCCCGTGGACACGGCCACGCTGCCGCTCCTCCTCCGCCTGGGAGGCGCGCCGTGACGGCCGTCCCCCTGATTCCCGGCATGGCCCTCGAGATCGGTCTCGCCATCGTCATCCTGGTGGTGCTGCTCGGCGGCCTCGCCTTGCGCGGGCCGGACAAGCGTCGGATCGGCGTGGTCGCCGCCGTCGGGCTCGTGATCCTGCTGGGCCTGGCCTTCCGCGTCGAGCCCGGCTCCGTGCTCTTCCGCGGCACCTTCGTCCAGGACGAGCTGGCCATCTTCTCCAAGCGCCTCTTCCTCGTGGCCACGATCCTGGGCGTGCTCGCCTCCCTCAACCTCCGGGCGGAGACCTTCGCGCGCCGGGCCACCGAGTACTACGTGGCCATGCTCGCCTCCCTCCTCGGCATGTTCGTCCTCGCCTCGGCGCGCGAGCTGATCCTGCTCTTCGTCGCCTTCGAGGTCATGTCCATTCCCCTCTACGTCCTGTCGGGCTTCCGCAAGCGGGAAGGGGAGGCGGTGGAGGCCGCGCTCAAGTTCTTCCTCATCGGCACGGTCTCCTCGGCCCTGATCGCGTATGGGCTGTCCTTCATCTACGGCATCGCCTTGACCACGGACCTGGCCGGCGTGGTCGGCGCGCTCCAGGACGGCCACCCGCTGCTGATCCTGGGCATGGTCCTCACGCTGGGCGGGCTGGGCTTCAAGATCGCGGCTTTTCCCTTTCACATGTGGGTGCCCGACACGTACGAAGCGGCGAACACCCCGTTCGTGGCGTGGCTCTCCGTGGCGCCCAAGGCCGCGGGCTTCGTCGTCATGTTCCGCCTCTACCTCGAGGGCGTGGGCAATCCCGTGCTGCTCTGGGTGCCGCTCATGACGGGGCTGGCCGCCGTCACCATCGTGGCGGGCAACCTGATGGCCATCCCGCAGCAGAACATCAAGCGGCTCCTGGCATACTCCGGCATCGCGCATATCGGCTATATGCTGGTGGGCTTCGCCGCCGTGTCCGTCAACGGCGTGGCCATGATGCTCTTCTACCTGGTCGCCTACCTCTTCGGGAACATGGGCGCCTTCTTCGTGGTGGAGGCGGTGGCGCAGGCCGACGGCTCCGAGGCCATCTCCGCCTACAAGGGGCTGGCCCAGCGCTCGCCCGTCCTCGCGCTGTGCATGCTCCTCTTCCTCCTGTCCCTCGGGGGCATCCCCTTCGTCGCGGGCTTCTGGGCCAAGCTCTACGTCTTCTGGGCGGCCGCGGAACAGGGGCTGTACTGGCTGGTGCTGCTGGGCGCCATCCTGACCGTGGTGGCGCTCTTCTACTATCTCCTCGTGGCCAAGCGCATGTACATCGACGCCCCGGAGCAGATGCAGCCGGTGCCCGTGCCGAGGCTCCTGGGTTTCTGCATCTTCGTCTGCGCGGCCGGTGTCGTCGTCATGGGCCTGTACCCCAAGCCCGTCGTCATGGGGGAAAGAGCGACCTGGCGTCCCCTTGGGGGGACCGGGTCACGAGAGCCAAAGCCCCTTCGGCGGGCTTCTTCGCGCCTGCTCCCTGTGGCACGGGCGATGCAGCTGTTCGATGAGACCCCTTTGAGCCATGACGATGCGTAAACGCGTAGTCACTCCAGTTCCCAAAGAAGCTCCGATCCCCGACGGAGATTGGCTGGACTTGGAGCACGTGGCCCAGGTCGAGGTCACCTCTGAGGATGCGGCGTATCCCGTCGAGTCAGCCCTGGGGCCCGGAGCAGAACCCGGTTGGCGAGCCGCACAACCGGGACAGCAAACCATCAAGCTGATCTTCGATACGCCGCAGCGGCTGAGGCGCATCTGGCTACTCTTCATCGAACCCGACGTCGTGCGGACGCAAGAGTTCGCCTTGTCCTGGTCGCCTGACGGCGGGCGATCGTTCAAGGAAATCCTCCGCCAGCAGTGGAACTTCAGCCGCCCTGGCGCGATTCGAGAAGTCGAGGACTACCACGTCGAGCTCTCCGGGGTGACCCAGCTCGATTTGACCATCGTCCCGGATCAACGTGGGGGTGACGCGCGGGCGTCGCTCGCGCGGTGGCGCCTGGCCTGATCTGCTATCTCGACAACAGATGAAAACCCCACGCCGTTCTCGCTGGATAGTTCCTGTCGCGATCCTCGGGATTCTCGTTCTTTCCTGCAGCCGAGCGTCGGCGATGTCCCCTGGCGACACGCTGCGCGAATTCTTTCGCCAAGCCGTCGCCGTGGTCGATGATCCACGGACCGAGACGCATCCTGAGGAGGCGCTCCGCAAGATTCGGAAGATGGCGGACACGGTTTTCGACGTACGCGAGGCTGCGCCCACGGCGCTGGGGCCTCATTGGAACGCGCGCTCGCCCGCGGAGCGCGAGGAGTTCACCCTTCTCTTCGGGCGTCTGCTGGAGCAGGCATATTTGAACCTGGTCACCTCCCTCATCGGGGGGCGCCGCATCAATATCCGATATGAAGATGAAACGACGGACGGCACCGCCGCGCTCGTCAAGACGACCATCCAGGCCAAAGACGGACGCAGCGTTCCCTTCGACTACCGTATGACGATGCGTCAGGGGCGATGGACGATACGCGATGTCATCGTGGAACGCGTCAGCCTGATCGACAACTATCGTGCGCAGTTCAAGCATGTGCTCGCGAGTACGCCGTACTCGGCACTCGTTGCAAGCATGAGGACAAAGACGAGTAACGATACGGTCGTGAAGGCCGGCACGACAGACTCCGCCACGTTGGCCGTGGGCCGTGAAGGTCGCTCGCAAGCGCCCTGAAGGACGCTCACCGTTACAGCTTCCCACCCGTCACCTCGCGCCGACATCCTCTCTCCTGATGAGGCCCACCAGCCTGCCGTCCGACGTGGTGATCGGGCAATTTGGAAGGTCATGGGTCAGCATGAACTTGTTGATGTCGTCGATCGATACGTGAGGGCGAAACGTGCTGGGACCGGGCCGCATGACTCGCTCGACCCGCTCCTCGTCTCCTTTTCGGAGCTCCTCGGCCCGGAGGAGTCCCAGGACGACGCGCTGGTCGTTGACGACTACACACGCATCCCATCCTGCCGCCGTCGCCCGTTCACGAGCCGCGCGAATCGGCTCCTCCAGTCTGCACGTCGGGACATCCCGGCGAGCCACGTCTCCAGCGCGAGCACGCGTGGCGTTCGTCCCTTCTGTTGGGAGCCCTGCCGCCAGCCAGTCGAGCTTTCCGCCGACGTAGTCGTACACCTGCTTGAACCCGAGGCTTTCGAGCCGCCACGCGGCTCGTGGACTCAGGTCTCAGGCCGTGTCCCAGCAGTAGACGAGTACGGGCCGGAGCGGATCGAGCTTTTCCTTGGCCTCGGTCTCGAGGTTTCGGAGCGGGAGACTGATGGCTCCCGGAAGATGGTCAGCCTCGAACTCGTCCCTGGGCAGCACCTCCACCACTCGCACGCCTTCCCTCATGAGTCGCCGGACGTCAGTGCGATCGATTTCTTGCGGCATCGGTACCCCCGCTTGGCTCGATCAAATCAGCCAACTCTGGCTCGAATTGTCAGGCGGCGCGCCTTGGCGGTCTTCAAGTTCACGATCGACTCTAGCTTAGTAGATTACCAGTCCCGGCGCAGTTGTCGCTTGACGCCGCCTCCGCAGGCGCTTAGAGTCGCCCTGGAATTCTCGCCCTTCAACCTCGGGGAGGCGCCCATGGCCCTGCATCGGAAATGGATCAACGCGAGTGCCGTGCTCACCCTCGCAACGTTCGCCGGGCCGGTTCTTGCGCTTGCGGGCTCCGCCGCCCCGTACAAACCGGCCAGCACGCCGCCGGCCGTCAGGCAGCAATTCAACAACGCGGCGCCACCACCAGCCCCGCCCAAGCAGAAGGTCAACAACGCCTCGGGAACTGCCACTTCCTCTGGAGCTGCCACTCAGAGCGGTAAGCCCAACACGACGACATCCACCCAGACCGGCCCCAGGCCGACCGTCCAGTCGCTGATGGAGGCCTTCCGCGCCGCCGCTGCGAAAGGCGCCCCCGGGAACCCCAAGATCCAAGGTGGCTCCAGCCAGAACGGCTCCAGGAATGCTCGGCTCGACCAGGAGAATGTGCAGGCGCCCAGCAATCAACGCGATCAGCCTACCGTCGAGATGAGGAAGCGGCAGGAGCAGCAGCGGCAGTTGGAGCAGGAGCGGCTGCGGCGGCAGCGGCAACTGCAACTGCAGCAGCAGGCCGCCAAACCCTAGGCGGCTCCCACCTTCGTTCTCCGGCGGGCGAGGCTTCCACAGAGCCCGTCGTCATGGCCGCTCTCCGCGCGGCCTCCGGCTGTTCTAGAAGGCTCCGCGCTGCATGGCCGCCTGGCGGGCGGCTACCCCCTCCGGACTGATGCCCCTGGTGCCGAGAACCGTAACAGGGGCTCTCGCTCCGCCTTGGTGGGTGCTTACGGTGGCCACGCGGTCAGAGGAAGGGGACCTGGAGCATGATCGTCCGATGAACATCAGGATGACCATCGGCAGGAAGCTCCTCGGGATGAGCGTGCTCGGGGCGATCCTTACCCTGGCCGTGGGCGTTGCCGGGTACTGGGGGATGCAGAGCATCTCGCGCACCACCCACGACATGCTGGCGCAGGAGGCCCAGATCGCCCGGCACTCCGCGCGCCTCCGCGCCCACGTGCTCGGGCTTCGCCGCTACGAGAAGGACATGTTCATCAACCTGGCCGACGCCAGGAAGGTCGACGACTACGAGAAGAAGTTCCAGGTGGAGTATCGCCACCTCACGGACCGGCTCGGCGACCTCAGGGGCCTCGCTGTCCGCGCCGAGGACAAGGATCGCGTGGAAGCGATGAGCCGGGCCTTCGAGGAGTACTCCGCGGGTGTCGCCGAGGTGGTCGCGGGGATCAGGGCGGGGATGATCAAGACGACCCAGGAAGCCAACATCGCGATCACCAAGTACAAGGACGCGGTACACCGGCTGGAGAAGGTGGCCGAGGACTGGGCGTCGGACGCCAACGCGCAGATGATCCGGGCCGAAGACCTCGTGAAGGCCCAGATCCGGCGCTCCCTGACCACGCTGGCTGCCCTGGCATTGGCGTCGGTGGTGGCGGGTCTGTCGCTCGGCGCCCTCATCGCCCGAGGCATTTCCGCGCCCCTCCGCCACATGGGAGCGGTGCTCAAGGTGCTTGCCGAGGGCGATCTGACGAAGCGGCTGGACTACACGAGCCGGGACGAGGTCGGAGAGACGGCCCGCTCCTTCAACACCTTCATCGACAAGCTGCGCGACGCCATCGGGCGCGTGCAAGGCTCAGCGGGCCGGACGGCCCAGGCCTCCCAGCAGCTTTCCTCGTCATCGGAGGAGATGTCGAGCGCGACCCAGGCCCAGGCCGCCTCGCTCGAGGAGACGGCGGCGACCCTGGAGGAGATGACGGCCACCGTGAAGCAGAACGCCGACCATGCTCGGCAGACGAGCCGGCTCGCCGTGAAAGCTTGCGAGGTTGCCGAGAAGGGTGGGGAAGTGGTCGGCTCGGCGGTGGCGGCCATGGGCGAGATCAAGCGCTCGTCGAAGCAGATCGCGGACATCATCACGACCATCGACGAGATTGCCTTCCAGACGAACCTCCTGGCCCTCAACGCCGCCGTGGAGGCCGCGCGGGCGGGTGAGCAGGGACGAGGCTTCGCGGTGGTCGCGACCGAGGTGCGGAACCTGGCCCAGCGCAGCGCGGGAGCGGCCAGGGAGGTCAAGGCCCTGATCGGAGACTCGGTGCGCAAGGTGGAGGACGGCGTGACCTTCGTGCATCAGTCGGGGGACACGCTGGCGGAGATCATCACGTCGGTGAAGCAGGTGGCCGACATCATCGCGGAGATCGCCGCCGCCTCGCAGGAGCAGTCGGCAGGCATCGATCAGGTGAGCAAGACGGTCATCCAGATGGACCGCGTGATGCAGGGCAACGCCGCCCAGATCGAAGAGCTATCGACCACGGCGCAGGCCATGGCGAGCCAGGCCCAGCAGCTCGAGGCCCTGGTCGCCCGCTTCAAGCTGAGCGAAGGTGAAGGGGCGAGCGAGGAGCGACAGCACATGCGATGGCGCCTCGACCCCTCCGACGCGCCTCCGCGACCGCGCCACGCGCTCGTGGATGTCACGCGCCCGTCTTAGGGACCGCGGCAGCGTGTCCATGGGCGCCCATCCTTGCCTTCCGCCCACTGCGGCAGCATAGTTCGTTCCCTGACCGGGGGGCTCGAGGATGACCAATTTGTCGGATAACGATCTGCGCCGGGAGGTTCGGGCCCGGCTTTCGAGCGGGGCGCTGTTTCCGACAGGCGGGAAGGTCTCTGCGAGAAGGAGCAGGGGCAAGTCTTGCATTGTCTGCGCAGAATCAATCTCAGCGTCCGAAATCGAGCACGAGATCGCGGGTCCAACGACTGTGTGGGCGCACTGGGCTGCTATTCGATCTGGCGGTAGGAATCCGATGCCGTGGCGCCGCCGGAAGCCGCGCCACAGGGTGCCAAGACGGTGAGGGTCCCATTTCATATTGATCGGCTGGATCATGACGGAGCTGATCCCGCGACAGCGGAGTACATGATCAGCATGGGCGGCAGGAAGGATGCCGTGGGAACCGTCCTCCTCGGCAAGCCGAAGGGGCTGAGTGCCCTCACGGCGCTTCTTCGCGGGCTCGAGGTGCCTGGCGCAGAGATCGAGACGGCATGCCGAGCCCTGACCAAGCAACTCCACCACGAGATTGCTCACGTGAAGGTGACGCCGGCGATTCTGCAGAGACTTCGCCTCTGAAGGACTATAATTGCCCAATGATCGAGCGAGCATTGGCGGGCGGGTTCCTGGTGGCTTTGACCGGGTTGGGGATGGTGAGCACCGCGAGGGCGCAAGACACTAGTCAGCCGCCGCCTCCGCCCGTGATCCTGACCTTGCCGGGCCGGCCAATTGAGTCTGCTGACAAGGCGATGACCGAGGCGATCAGGGATAGTATCCAGGCCCCGAAGCCGTCCGCCGCCCAAGAGTGGGTGCTTCAGCCTGACGGCTCCATGCGCAACACGCGCACCGGGGTGTCCATGGTGATCAGGAACATCTGCGCGCCCGGCGACATGGATCACGAGTTCGCGCTCGCCGCGTACAGGCAGGCGCAGGCCGGCAAGCCCCGCCGCCACTGACGGCTGGTCCGCTCGGTCCTGTGATGCTCGACTAGACTTGACGGTCTCGATAGGGCACGATACGCCTCGCAATACCGCCGTTGACCCCTGCGGTCTGACGAGCCCTTCGTAGAGGAGGCCCCCCATAGCACGCACGCTGCTCGACAAGGTGTGGGAAGCGCACACGGTCCGCATGCTGCCGTCCGGCCAGACCCAGCTCCTGATCGGCCTGCACCTGATCCACGAGGTGACGACGCCGCAGGCCTTCCAGATGATGAAGGACGCGAAGCTCAAGGTGCGCATGCCGGAGCGCACCTTCGGCACGCTCGACCACATCATCCCGACGACCGATCAGACCCGCCCCTACGCCGACCCCATGGCGGAGGACATGGCGGCGCACATGTACCGGAACATGAAGGAATTCGGGGTGCCGCTCTTCGACATGGCCACGGGCAAGCAGGGCATCGTCCACGTGATCGGGCCGGAGCTTGGCCTTAGCCAGCCGGGCATGACCATCGCCTGCGGGGACAGCCACACCTCGACCCACGGCGCCGTCGGCGCCATCGCCTTCGGCATCGGGACGACCCAGGTGCGCGACGTGCTCGCCACGCAGTGCCTCGCCATGGCCAAGCCCAAGCTGCGCCAGGTGCGCGTGGAGGGCGAGCTCGCCAGGGGCGTCTACGCCAAGGACGTGATCCTCGCCATCATCGGCACGCTGGGCGTGAAGGGCGGCGTGGGCTATGCCTACGAGTACGCCGGGGACACCATCGACCGCATGACCATGGAAGAGCGCCTCACCGTCTGCAACATGTCGATCGAGGGCGGCGCGCGCTTCGGCTACGTCAATCCCGACACGACCACGATCGAGTCTCTCCGCGGCCGGCCCTACGCGCCCCAGGGCGCGGCCTTCGACCGCGCAGCCACCTGGTGGAAGTCCGTGGCCACCGAGCCGGGCGCCGCGTTCGACGACGTGGCGCGCCTGGACGCCGCGGCCATCGAGCCCGTGGTCACGTGGGGCATCAACCCGGGCATGTCGGTGGGCGTGAGTCAGAAGATCCCCGCGCCCGACGCCCAGCCCGAGGCCGAGCGCTCCACCTTCCGCGAGGCGCTTGCCCACATGGGCTTCGCGGCGGGCCAGCCGATCAAGGGCGCCAAGATCGACGTGGCCTTCGTGGGCTCGTGCACCAACGGGCGCCTGTCCGATCTGCGCATCGCCGCCGAGGTGGCCAAGAAGGGCAAGGTGGCCAAGGGCGTGCGCGCGCTCATCGTGCCCGGCTCGCAGCAGGTGGCCAAGGCCGCCGAGGCCGAGGGCCTGCACGAGATCTTCCAGGCCGCGGGCTTCCAGTGGCGCAAGGCCGGCTGCTCGATGTGCCTCGGCATGAACCCCGACAAGCTCGAGGGCCGCGAGATGAGCGCGTCGTCGAGCAACCGAAACTTCATTGGTCGGCAAGGGAGCCCGACGGGTCGCACGTTGCTCATGAGCCCGGCGATGGTCGCCGCCGCCGCGATCACCGGCGCCGTCACCGACGTGAGGGAGATCCTGAAATGAGCGCGACCGACGTCAAGCGCCGCCAGGTGACGGGGCGCGGCATCCCGGTGCCCGGCAACGACATCGACACCGACCGCATCATCCCCGCGCGCTTCCTCAAGCGACATCGACACCGACCGCATCATCCCCGCGCGCTTTTTGAAGGAAGTGACCTTCGAGACTATGGGCGAGCACGCCTTCGAGGATGCGAAGAAGCAGAACCCCGAGCACCCCTTCAACCAGGCGGTGTACCGTGGCGCCTCGGTGCTCGTGGTCGGCCAGAACTTCGGCTGCGGCTCCTCGCGTGAGCACGCCCCGCAGGCCCTCATGCGCTGGGGTATTGGCGCCATCGTCGGCGGCTCCTTCGGCGAGATCTTCTTCGGCAACTGCGTGATGCTGGGCATCCCCTGCCTACTCGCGTCGCAGGAGGATCTCGAGTGGCTGCAGAAGGCCATCGGCCGGACGCCGCAGTCGCCGGTGACGGTGGACGTCGAGAAGCAAGAGGTACGCTTCGGCGACCGCATCATCAAGGCGACCCTGCCCGACGGCCCGCGCAACCAGCTCGTGGGGGGGACGTGGGATTCGACGGCGGTGCTGCTCGAGGCCGGGGCGGCAATTGAGACGACGGCGAAGAAGCTGCCGTACGTGGTGGGGTTCTAACTCCGGCGTGCGCCGCCGGTCATCGCCATAATCGCGCGGAGGCGAGCCGGGCGCCCTGCACGAGCGCCTCGAACTTCGCCCACATGATGGTCGGGTGCTGGCGCTGGAATAGCGCGCCCTGGGCGAAGCCACAGT
>WNFF01004566.1_pt1 | contig 24359 bp, 21 predicted proteins | sample 5400441 | NCBI WGS metagenome assembly WNFF01 (sample SAMN13153345, study PRJNA577476) | soil metagenome | isolation source: 120 cm saprolite under Douglas fir tree site 2 hole 3 replicate 1 | place: USA:California | collected 2015-04-18
CAACCATTCCTCGGCCTACTTCGCCGACACCGCCGGCAATCCGCACGTCCTCATCCTGGGCGGAGCGGAAATCAGCAACACCGCCAGCAGCGGCACCCCGCACGCCGAGGTCTGGTACCAGTAGCAGTTGCGCGCAAACCTGGCGCGCGCGCGTTCCGGAGAATGGCCGAAGCGCGCGCGTGCTACGGTTGCCGCATGGTCACCGCGAAGGAGTTCCGCGCTCTGGCGCTCTCGTTTCCCGAGTCGGTGGAAGCGCCGCACTTCGACCGCGCCTCGTTTCGCGTGCGGGGAAAGATCTTCGCCACCATCGCGCCAGACGGCAAGAGCGGGATGCTCAAGCTCGATCTCGAGGCGCACGAGGCCCTCCTCCACGCTGAGCCCGAGACGTTCTTCTCCTTTGGCGACTGGTCGCGCACGGGCGCCACCGGCGTGCGCCTCGCGCGCGTGAAGAAGGCGCTCTTCCGCGAACTGCTCGCCCAGGCCTTCGCCAATGTCGCCCCCAGGAAGCTGCGCGCCCAGCGGCTCGCCAGCAGAGCGAGGAGAACGACGGAATAACCCACCGCGGCAGCGCGCTCCGGACGGAGGTACGAATGCCGCTGATCGCCGCGAAAGGAGATCACGCACCGGCTCGGTCTTATGAAGCAGCCGACCTTCCGATCTAGAGTGGGTACCCGGAGGGCCCATGGAGCAGGTCGCATTGCCGGACGGAGAGGAACGCCAACTGCTCGAGGCGTTGCTCACCAACAGGGGAACGCCGCGCAAGAACGTCACCGCTGCCGTGGCCGCCAGATATATGCCGGCAGGCCTGCGCTCCCTGAACTCCGGCAACGTTGAGGAAGTTCTGGCGAGGCTCGCAGCGCGCGGCTTCCTCGAGACGCTGACTAGAGGCAAGCGGCCCACCTATCAACTCACGACCGCTGTCGCGAATGCGCTGAAGCCTCCCCGTCCGCAAAAGCCCGCTCGCAAGGCGGCATCGCTGGCGGACATCGAGGCACTCGAGGCCAGGCTCAGCCGGAAACTCGACCAGATCGTAGAACTCCTTGCGCCGCACCCGCAGAGCAAGTCGGGAGCAAATGGCAAGCAGATTGAGGCCGCGATACCGGCGGCGATCCGCCAGGCAGACCAGCAAGGACGCCACGGCGGGCTCGTGCCCATCCCCGAGGTGCGCAGGCTCGTCCTTCAGCAAACCGGGGCGACGCGGGCGCAGTTCGACCAGGCCTTGCTAGCGATGGAGCGCGAATTCCGCGTGGATCTCAAAATCGCGGACGACCCGCGCCGCGCTGACGCGCCGGAAGGCATTCAGGTGCCTGGACGCGGTCTCGTCTACTACGCACTCAGCAAGTGAAGGGTGGTCCTATGACGCCTGCGGAGTTGGAGAAGCTCGCGCTCGCGCAATCGAACCCATTCCTCGACTCGGTGCTGCGCAACGGGTTCGAGCAGCCGCTCGGCGACGTGCCCGAAATCCACGCCGGCGTTCGTGAAAGGCTGCGCGCCCTCGTCGAGGACGTGCGCGGGACAGGCGCGCTCAGGCTGCAAGTCGTGACCGGCGAGCCAGGTGACGGGAAAACGCACCTGCTGGCCACGCTGCGCGCAGAAGCAGAGGAGTCATGGCTCAGGCCGGGTACCGAGCGGGCGATGGTTCCCATCGAGCCAGTCCGCGACCCAGACGCGCCGTTCACTCATATGCTGCGAGCGCTGGTCGCGGGGCTGTCGCGCCCGCTGGCGAAGGTACCGCCGGAGGGGCCTGGCGCACCCATCGAATTCATCCTCTGGAGAATTCTGACTCGTGCCGTGCGCTCCGTCGCCGGCAGCGGCGAACTCGCCGAAGTGAACCGACTCCTTCCCGAACCAGAGGGGCATCCAGGATTGGTCGCTGCCTGGCTGCGCGCGCACTGGTCGCGCGTGGAACCTACTCTCCTCCGGGGCCTTCACAAGCTTCCCTCGCCTGAGAACGTCGACGCGGACGTCTGGACCGTGCTCTGCCGCTTCCCGCGCGAGGACCTTTCGCATCTCGTACTGCGATGGCTGGGCGGACACTCGCTGGCAGAAGACGACCTTGCCAAACTCGGCGTGCGCGACCCGCTCGACGGCGAGGACCGCGCGTACCTCGCACTGTCGACGCTGCTACACCTCTCCGACGTGCCGATCGTCCTCGGTTTCGATCAGCTCGAGGGCATTGCCCGGCTGGGCGAGGATGCGGTGTCGCTCTTCCTGCAGGCTCTGGCGGATCAGCTCTACACGGGCGGTGGACGGGCGCTGGTGGTGCTTTTCTGCCAGGCCGACGTGTGGCAGGGCTTTCAGAAGGCTACGCGCCGGCAAGTGCAGGACCGCCTCGCGCAGCGGCCGGCACTACATCTCGAGCCGATGTCACCGGAACTAGGCGAAAAGCTCGTGGCGAAGCGCCTCGAGGGGATGTGGAAGGGGCTTGGCCAGACTCCCCCGCACGCGACGTTTCCGTTTCCAGAAGGCTTCGTTCGGCAAGCTATTGCCAACAACGGCTTGCGAGGCCCGCGCCGCGTTCTGTCATGGTTCGCGAACCTGGGCCTGACCTCGACACCACCGAAGCACATCGAGGTGAAGGCAAAGGAACCGCGCCAGGTCGCACGCGAGGCGTACGGGCGCATCCGGGACGAGGTGGCGCGCGAGAAGGACCACTCTCCGGACGAGTTGGCGTCTGTGGCGCAAGGAGCGATGGTGACGATCCTGGGTCGCGCTGCCGGGTCCGCGCTGGCGGACACGCAGGTGGTCCGCGCAGGTCGATCCAAGGTGGGGAAGAACCGAATCGCGGGGGTGGAGGCCAAGCTCGCGCGAGAGGGCAAAGAAGTTACCGTCTATGCCGAGGCATCCAACTCACGGAACGCTGTATCTGCAGCCGCCACGGTGAGGCGGTTCAAGGAGGCACTGAAGAAGGCTGACCGTGCACTGCTTCTGCGCGACGAGAATCTCGCGCTACCACGCAAGGCGGGACAGGACCTCGCCGAGCTCGGTCCACGCGCATCAACGGTGCGACTGCCGTCCGAGGATGCGGCGTCCTTCGCCGCAGTCGAACGCCTCCTCAATCAGGCTGCCGCGCGCGACATCGACGTATCGCCCGAAGTCGCGGCGGCTGTCGTGCTCGAAGAGATTGCTCCCAAGCTGGATGTCGTCCGCCGATTTCTCGACGCCGCGTTCGCAAGCGAGCAGGCACAACAGCCCACGGATGCCGAGGCAAAGGTGCTCTCGGCGGTGAATCGGCCGCCGTTCGTCGCCAGCGAGGCGCAGCTCGCGAAGGCGCACGGCGTCGCAGCTGAGGAGATCGCGCGCGCCAGCGACGAGTTGGAGCGCAACGGCAAGGCCATAACGCTTCGCGGAAAGGATGGGGACCGCGCAGTGCTGCGGAGGCCGCGGTGAGCCGCCAAACGCTTGACGGGCCCAAGCGGCGGTCGAGCGGCGCGCGCTTCTCGGTGACCGAGCTGGCCATCGCTGCCCGATGTCCGCGGCAAATGCTCTTCGCGCGGGAGGGATACCGCGTCGTCGAGGGAGACGGCGGAATCGGCCAGACTGCACACGCGGTCCTCGCGGGATTCGTCACGCGCGGAGCGACGCACCCGCTGGTCGAAGAGGCACTGGCTAGAAGGCCTCTCGATGAGTCAATGCTTCTGACCGCGATCACAGAGGGGCTCTATCGCGAGTTTTTCGACCGGGCGTCAGGAATCGCGTCCGCTGTGGCCGCGCAGGATCTGGTGCGGCTTGGGCGAATCGTGTTCGACTTGTCGTCCCTCCTGGGCGAGCTGCTCCTGCGGGCGCGTCGCTCGGGTCTCACTGGCGCGGAGGCGTTCGCGCGCGCCTTCGAGGCCAGTGAGCGGCGCGTCGAGCTCGATCTCGACGGCGTAGAAGTGCGCGGTTCGCTCGACCTTCTCTGCCGCGACCTGGAGCGCAAGCAAGCCTATGTCTTCGATCTCAAAACGGGTCTCGCTGACGTTGCCGCCGAGGAGCAGGTGCGGCTCTACGCGCTCGCTCTCCAGCGCGCTGGTGAACGCTTCACGCCCGCGCTCGCCTATGTCTCCGGGGAGAAGATCGAGGTCAAGGTTGTAACTCCGCTGGATCAGGATGGTGAGCGCAGCCTGGAAGAGCGGGCGCGAGAACTCGCCGCGATGGCCGAGGGCAAGAAGACACCCCCACCCGCGCTAGATCTTCAGACATGTCGTACCTGTCCGGTCCAGAAGCCTTGTTGGATACGCTGGGGCCGCACGTTGCGCGATGAAGAAGCCGAGACCCCCTCACCGCCGGCTGCTGACGAAGTCGCCGAGGAAGCTCTCAAGCTGGAGAAGTCGCTCCGCGCCCATCGGGTCCGACTCGATCGCATCGATCCGTTGCTCGCCGTCGTCGGACCAAACGTGGTGCGCTTCAAGCTCGCGCTGCGCGAGGGCCAGGCTATTGCTCGCGTCGAGAAGAGCGCCCGCGATGTCCAGCGCGACATGGGGTGGCCCGTGCCGCCGCTCGTGTGCAACGACGGCAATCACGTCGCTCTCGACGCTCCCCGGCGCGACCGCGAAATGCTGCCGTGGCGAGCGGCCTCGCTCCGCGACCTGCGCGGGCTCGAAGTGCCGGTGGGTCTCTCGTTGAACCGTGAGTTGCTCAAGCTGGACCTGGCCACGGCGCCACATCTGCTGGTCGCTGGCACGACGAGCTCGGGAAAGTCGGTGTTTCTCAAGGGGCTCATCCTTGCGTTGCTGCGCTTGCCGCCCGCGGACTGCCGGATCGTCATCGTCGATCCCAAAATGGTCGACTTCACGTCTTTTCGAGCGCCGCCGCTCTGGCGGCCTGTCGTCACCGATCCGTCTGATGCAGTGGCCCTGCTCCAGTCGTTGGTGGACGTCGAAATGCCTGCCCGAACGCAGAAGTTGGTCGACGCCGGGGTACCGCAACGAACCGATCTGCCGGCACGGTCAATGCCCGCGCTGGTGGTCGTCATTGACGAGTTTGCCGATTTGCTGGCGTCGTTCATGGACCGCGATCTGAAGACCCAGTTCATCGGCTCCGTGCAGCGGCTTCTCCAACGCGCGCGCGCCGTAGGAATTCACCTTGTCATCGCGACGCAGCGGCCCAGTGTTGACGCGGTGCCCGGTGCACTCAAGGCGAACCTGCCCGTTCGCATCGCCTTCAAGCTACCCAGCTCGCACGATTCCGTCACGGTGCTCGACGAGGCGGGCGCGGAGAACTTGCTCGGCAGAGGAGACCTGCTTCTCAAGCGTGATGGCTCCATGACGCGGGCGCAGGCATTCAATGTGACGCCTCAGGATTTGCAGGAGGAGCTCACGAGAGGTCGCGCGTGAGGGCATTCGTCGGGGTCACCGACGGTGACTGGTACGAGCTACTCGCGGCACAGGCACACCTCGAGGAAGTGAACTTCTGGCAGCCCGGCGGGAACCGTGTCTTCCGCGTGCTCGAACCCGGCGAGCTGTTCTTGTTCAAGCTGCACAGCCCACAGAACTTCATCGTTGGCGGCGGAGTGTTCGCACACGCCACGATTCTGCCGATCAGCCTTGCTTGGGATGCCTTCGGCATTGCGAACGGCGCACGCACGCTGCAGGAGATGCGCGAGCGCGTCGACAAGTACCGCCGGCATGCCGGCGACCGTAGCGAGGACTACTCCGTCGGCTGCATCCTCCTCGAGGAGCCGTTCTTCCTTCCGCGCGAACAGTGGGCCGCGGTGCCCGAGGATTTCGCGCGCAACATAGTGCAGGGAAAGACCTACGACCTGGAGCTTGAGCCAGGCGCCACGCTTTGGCGAACGCTACGGGAGGCGATTGCGAGCACCCGTGCGCCAATGGTGGCTGAAGTTGCGGCGCAGCGCTATGGCCAGCCGCAACTCGTCGCGCCTCGACTGGGGCAAGGCACGTTCCGCGTGCTCGTCACCGACGTGTATCAGCGCCGATGCGCAGTGACGGGAGAGCGCACTTTGCCCGTGCTGGAGGCCGCGCACATTCAGCCGTACGCCGCCGGCGGTCGCCACAGCGTCCGAAACGGCCTGCTTCTGCGAAGCGACCTTCATACGCTATTCGACCGCGGCTACCTCACCGTCACGCCGGAGGCTCATCTCGAAGTGAGCCGTCGCATCCGCGAGGAGTTCGAGAACGGCCGTGAGTACTATGCGCTTCACGGCCGCGAACTCCGCTTACCGCCGCGCTCCGAGAGCCAACCGGCGCCCGATCTCCTGCGCTGGCACAACCAAAACATCTTCCTTGGCTAGCGACTGAGATGCCCTCGACTCTCTTCGACCATCTGATGACAAGGGGTCTCGCCGAGTTGGCGCGTGAGCGCACGGCAGGGGAGGTCGAGCGAGCGAGTCTGGAGGATGCTGAGGCTCCGCTCCGACTGAGCAGACACGTCGCCAGCGAGCTTTTTCGGGCGCTGCGGTCGATTCGGGGCGAGCATTCCCTGAAGCGCCAGATTGCGCTCTGCAACAGCGTGCTGGAGTGCGTACGCGCGGATGGCCCCGATGCTGTGCCCAGCGAGCGGGACGTCGAGCCACCCGGCGAGCTGCTCTTCTCATTCCACGACGGCACGCCGCCAGCGCGCACCCAGCTCCCCTTCGCCGTCACGACCCTCCTGACCCGCGCTCACGGGGAACCTGCTCTCGGCCACGAGCTCTCGTGCGAGATCGCCACGGCGCACTCCATCGATGCGCTCGTCAGCTTCGTGACGCTCTCTGGCTTTCGGTGCCTGAAGACCGCGCTCGACGCGCACGCCCAAGCTGGACGGCGGCTGCGGCTTTTGACCACGACCTACACGGGTGCCACCGAGGCCGACGCCGTCGACGCCATCGCTAGCCTGCCAGGAGTTGAGGTCCGCATTTCCTTCGACGCCCGGCGGACGCGGCTGCATGCCAAGGCGTGGCTTTTCGGGCGGCCGAACGAACTCGATACGGGCTACGTCGGCTCGGCCAACCTCTCGCAGGCGGCGCTCTTCAGCGGGCACGAGTGGATGGTGAAGGTGTCGCAGGCGGACATGCCGCACGTGCTCGACAAGTTTCGCGGCGCGTTCGAATCGCTTTGGGAAGAGGGCGAGTTCGAACGCTACAGCCCGAGTGATGAGGTTCAGCGCAGACGCCTGCGAGCCGCGTTGCAGCAGGAGCGCGGTGGCTCGGGTCGTGAGGCACGGCAGCGCTTCCTCTTCACGATCCGCCCCTATCCCTTCCAGCTCGAGATCCTCGAACGCATCGAGGCGGAACGATCGCTGCACGGGCGGCGGCGCAACCTGGTCGTGGCTGCCACCGGAACGGGCAAGACGGTCATCGCGGCGTTCGACTACCAGCGGCAGGTCAGTCAATCACCGCTGCGACCTCGACTCCTCTTCCTCGCACACCGCGAAGAACTCCTGCGCCAGGCGCGGGACACGTTCCGCCATGTCCTTCGCGACGAATCCTTCGGCGAGCTCCTCGCTGGCGGCCGTGACCCGGCCGGGTTCGACCATCTCTTCACGACCGTACAGAGCTTCAACGCACGTGGCCTGCTCGAGCGCTTTGGCGCCGACTACTGGGATTACGTGGTCGTCGACGAGTGTCACCACGTTCCTGCGCCCTCCTATCAGGCATTCATCGAGCGCATTCGTCCGCGCCTGCTCCTGGGTCTTACCGCGACGCCTGAGCGCAGCGATGGCCGCTCGCTGTTGCCCGACTTCGATGGCCATATCGCGGCCGAGCTGCGCCTGTGGCACGCCCTCGAACGGCAGTTGCTCGCGCCCTTCGAGTATTACGGCCTGCACGACGGCGTCGATCTCCGGGCCGCACGCTGGAGTCGGGGCACCTACGCCCTCGAGGATCTGGATCGCCTGTACACAGGGAATGACCGGCGCGCGGAAATGGTCGCTGATCAGCTTCGGCGTCGAGTGGGCAGCGATGGCCTGGGTAGCATGCGGACGCTCGGCTTCTGCGTGACCGTGGCGCATGCCGACTTCATGGCCCGCAAGTTCCGTGAGTTAGGCATCTCTGCGCTCGCCGTGCATGGCCAGAGCACCGAGGAAGATCGGATTCGCGCTCCTCGGGCACTCGAGGCTCGCGAAGTGAACGTGCTCTTCACCTGCGACCTCTACAACGAGGGCGTCGATCTCCCCTTTGTCGACACCATGCTTCTACTTCGTCCCACTTCGAGCCCAACGCTCTTTCTTCAGCAGCTCGGCCGCGGCCTGCGGCTTCACGAGGGCAAGCAAACCTGCCTGGTGCTCGACTTCATTGGCCAGCACCGCAGTGAATTTCGCTTTGACAAGTTGCTTTCTGCACTGACCGGCTTGCCGCGGGGCTCGCTGCGCGAGGCGGTCGAACGTGGATTCCCTACCTTGCCAAGCGGCTGTCACCTCGATCTGGACCGTGTCGCCCGTGAGCTCGTGCTCGAGAACGTCAAGGCGGCACTGCGCGGTGGTCGGAATCGTCTTGCCAACGAGCTGCGCACGCTGGCGTCTGCCCACGGCGGCGTGAGCCTAAGTGATTTCCTCGAGGAGTCAGGCCGCGAGTTGGATGACGTATACGATGCTGGCGGTTGGACCGTGGTCAAGCGCGCCGCAGGGGTGCTTGAAGGCACGCCGCTTCCGGGCGAAGAGGACTTGAGCAGCAAGCTTCGGCTAGTCGCTCACGTCGACGACCCGGAGCGACTCGACCTTCACATTCGCACCGCTCAGTCTTTGCTTCCAAGGCCGGATGCCACGCCGGTGGCAAGGGATATTGCCGCGACAACGGTAGACGCGCTTCCAGCGACCGGGCTGGATCGCCGCCGTTTACTGATGCTCGGCTACCAGCTCTTCCCTGCGACAGGCGATCGGTTCGGACCCGACGCCGTCTTGCGCCGCTTCGCTGAGCAGCCTCACGTCTGCGCTGAGCTGGTCGAACTCTCCGATCTGCTTCTCGATCGAGTGGGCCTCGCCAGCGTGCATCCCCTGCCCGACGCGAACTGGCCTCTTGCACTTCATCGCCGCTACAGCCGACGCGAGATCCTCACTGCCGTCGGCCGGTGGAACGAATCGCAGAAGCCGGACGCGCGTGAGGGCATGGTCCGCTTGGCCGACGTGAAGACGGAAATCATGTTCGTGACGCTCGACAAGTCCCATCGCCGATTTTCGCCGACGACGAGATATGAAGATTACGCGATCAGCGAACGGCTCTTCCATTGGCAGTCCCAGAGTGGGACCAGCACGGAGTCCGAGGCGGGACGCCGCTACATCCAGCAGCAGGATAACGGCTGGCGTTTCCTGCTCTGTGTGCGGCCGACCACTCAAGACGCTTTCACGTATCTTGGACCGGTCCGTTACCAGCGTCACACCGGAAGCCGCCCGATGAGCATCACTTGGGAGCTAGAAGTACCGATCCCAGGAACGTTGCTTCAGCAGTACGCGACACTGGCACCGGGATAGGCGGCTCACTTCGAGGCTGCGAACACCCTTCAGCCCGTTCCACATTCGCTCCTGGCAGGGCTGGACATGGTTCCCGTCAGCCAGAGTATAGGTGGACCGAACCGCGGGGCCAGGCATCTTCTGGGCCATGCCTCTCTACCTCGAGGACTTCACGCCTGGCGCCGTGTTCGAGCTCGGCCGGATCGAGATGACGCGCGAGCGCATCCTCTCCTTCGCGCGCGAGTTCGACCCGCAGCCGTTCCACACCGACGAAGTGGCCGCGAAAGGCTCCATCTACGGCGGACTCATCGCCAGCGGCTGGCACACCTGTGCCGCGTTCATGCGGCTCTTCGTCGACGGCGTGCTCAGCCGCGCCGCCAGCCTGGGCAGCCCCGGCGTCGACGAGGTGCGTTGGCTCAAGCCGGTGCGCCCCGGCGACGTGCTGCGCGCGCGCTATACCGTGCTCGCCGTCGAACCGCACCCTCGCCGGCCCGACCGCGGGACGGTCCGCTCGCTGGCGGAGGTCTTCAACCAGGACGGCACGCTCGTCATGTCGCTCCGCGCCGCGAACCTCTTTTCACGCCGGCCGTAGTCACTGCGCGCGATTCACGGCGCGAGCGCGTAGACCGCGCCGTCGCCGCCGACGAAAACGCGCCCCTTGGCTGCGATGGGCGCCTGGAAATTGCGGATGCTGCCCATCGCGTCGCTGTCGCCCAGCGCCGCGCCGGAGTCGCCGGCGTAGGCGTGCAGGCGGCCATCGCCCTGCGCGCCGAGACCCCACACCACGGTCGCGCCGCCGGACTGCGTGACCATGGGCGAGCCGCCGCCGCCAGCGGACGCGCACCAAGCCACTCGAGCGCTGGGCGGCGTGATCTGCAAGGCGACCAGATCGCCGGTCTGCCCCGCCGGGCATCCCACGCCCGCGCCGCGAAAGGCCAGATAGGTTCCCTGACCCGTGGTGTAGACGACCGAGGCGGTGATGATCTGGTCGCTGGACACGCGCGCGTTGTAGAGCGCCGTCCCGATGCCGCCCAGGTTGTTGCGGCCCACCAGGTAGACGTTCCCGTCCTTGCCGAGCGCGGCGACGAGCTTCGGGGTCGACGCTCCCGGCATGTCGATGAGCGCCACTCCCGAGCCACCCAGATCGAGGTCGGTGCCGTCGAGCGATGGCCAGCTCGAGGGCGCGAAGTAGTCGGCGCTCTGCCCGCTGAAGACGGGCCCGGGCGCGAGGCGGATGATGGCCTCGCCACCCACCCAACTCGGGACGCCGATGGTGTTGCCGGTCGCGACGTAGAGCGAGGTCCCATCCGAGGCGACGCCGCTCGGCGCCCAGACGCCGCCGCCCAGACCGGTGGTCGCCCAGGCGGTGACCTGGGTGGGGCGCGAGGTGGAGATGCCGACCAGCCAGCCCCGGTAGTCGCCGCAGTCGCCGTAGTGGCCGCTGTAGGGGACGTAGAGAACGCCGCCCAGGAGCAGGAGCGCCCCGCGCTGGTTGTGCACCGCGGAGTCGAAGGCCATGCTGCCGGCGCGCGCGGTGGCGGAGACGTCCACCGGCCATCCCGGCCGTGTCGAGCCGTCGTCGACGGAGAGGGCGAATATCAGGTGTTTCTTGGTGGCGCCGCCGTCGGGCGTGGTCATGGCGTCGAGGTAGAGCGTGCGCGAGGCCGCATCGACGATGGGCGTGCCGGTGATGCCGAGCGGGTCGATGTTGCCGCAGAGGAGCTGCGCGAGCGCGACCGGCGCCCCGAGGGTGCGCGACCAGACGGCGGCGCCGCTCTTCGCGTCGAGCGCGTAGACCTTGTTCTGCGCGGTGACGGCGATGACCAGGTCCAACCCGCCTTGGTCGAGGAAGAGCGGCTGCGCGTAGATGAACCCGTCCACGCTGGCGTGAAAGGCCGGGTCGAGGTGCAGCGCGCCGCCGGCCACGCCGGCCTGCGCGTAGGGCCGCCGCCCTTGGAGCGACAGCCCAGGGCGAGAGACGCCATCGCGACCATGAGCGGAGCGCGCATCTTGCACCCCTTTCGTCCAGAATAGCTGATCGCCGAAGCGCCGTCATCGAACGTGTCCGGCGGCCAGCGCACCCTTCCAGCCCGGATCGCGCTGCGCCTCGAGCGGGGAGCGCGGCGGCGCGGGCTCGCCGGAGCGGTCGCGCAGCGCGAGTTGCCACCAGCCGACATCGTGCCACGCGCCCAGCTTGTACCCGACGGCCGGATAGACGCCGATGAGACGGAACCCGAGCGCCTCGTGCAGCCCGACGCTGGCGGCGTTCGGCAGGGTGATTCCGGCGTGCGCGGCGTAGAAACCTTGCAGCCGCAGAAGCGCGACGAGCGACGCGTGCGCTGACGTCGACCGACCATTGGTACGCCGCGCGCTCCCGATGCTTCGAGGCGTAGGCGTATCCCGCGACCTTTCCCCCGGGCTCCTGGTAGACGAGCCAGGGCGCGACTTCGAGCGTCTGGGCGATGCGCCGCTCCATCTCCGCGGCGGTGGGTGGGACCATCTCGAAGGAGATCGCCCTAGCCGCAACGCTGGGCCGGTAGATCTCTGCGACCGCCTCGGCGTCCCCGGCCTCCGCCAATCGGATCATGGGCCCTCCTCATCCGCACAGTAACAGGCGAACAACATGCTTCAACTCAGCTTCAGCCGCGCCGCGCTCGCGCTCGGCGTTGGCCAGCCCGCCGTGAGCGCGCGCATCCAGGCGCTCGAGGAGGACGTGGGCGGCGCCCTCTTCAACCGCCGCCGCCGCATCGCCTTGACCGCGCTGGGCGAGAGCTTTCTTCCTTACGTGCGGCGCGCGCTCGAGGTGCTCCGCGAGGGAGCCGAGTCGGCGCGGATGGCGCAGGTGGGCAAGCGCGGGCGCGTCCGGCTGGGGGCGCTGGGATCCCTCGCCGGCGGCCTCGTCGGTCCGGCGCTGGCGCGGTTCGCCACCACGCATCCCGAGGTCGACTGCACGCTCAGGTCCGCCGATCACGAATTCCTGCTCGAGTTGCTGCTCGACGGCATCATCGAACTCGCGCTCATCGCCTGGCCCTGCGCCGAGTCGGCCGCGGCCGAGTTGACGCCGCTCTTCGTCTTCCAGGAACCCGTGGTGCTGGTGGCGCATCCCCGGCACGAGCTGGCGGCGCGCCGGTCCGTCACCCAGGACGACGTCGCCCGCCTGGCGCGGCCGCTGCTGCAACTCCGCTGGTGGCCGAGCCACCATCCGTTGATCACGCGCCTCGTGCAGCGATCGGGGACGGCGATGGAAGTGCCGATGGAAACCGCCCGGCACCTCGTGTTGCACGGCACCGGAGCGGGTTTCTTCGCCCGGACGTACATCGCTGGCGACCTGGCGGCCTCGGCGCTCGCGGAGATCGCAGTCCGCGGGTTCGCCCCCATCGTCCGCGGCAGCGCGCTGGTGCGACGGAGCCGCTCGACGCCTCTTTCCCCCGCGGCGGCGGCGCTCATCCAGGCGCTGCGCGCCCAAGCGGATCGGCTCGCCCGCTAGAACGCCTCGATCACCTGGGCGTTGCCGCCTCGGGAACGGCGGGCTTTTCTTTCTCCTTCTCCTTCTTCGGCGCCGCCGGCACGGTGGCGCTCGCCGGCACCGCCTTGCCCGTCACGCTCAATGGCGCCGCCGGCAGGCACCTGACGCCGAAGAAACCTTCTTCGCACGTCTCGCTGGCCGAGCACTGCCCGCGCACGTCTCGCTGGCCGAGCACTGCCCGCGGCAGGGAAGCGCCTCGCAGAGGCCGGTCTTCTCGTTGCATTGCTCGCCCTGCTGGCAGACCGCGTAGCACCCGCCGCCGGCGCGATTTGCGGCCGATGCGCCGAGCGCCAGCGGGGTCATCACCGCGGCGCCGATGAGCGAGTTCGTCGACGCATGGCAGGACAGGACACCGGCGGCCAGGAGGACGGCGAAGGAGCGCATGCAGACAGTCTAACGCCCTTGACCTTGCAATATCCGTCCTTACTGTCCGGCAAAGAGGTTCCCATGCAGGCAACCGAGCAGATCGACCGGATCGAGTACCCGTGCGCGTCGTGCGGCGCCGTCAACCGCATTCCGCGCGAGCGCCTCAAGGACGACCCCAAGTGCGGCAAGTGCAAGGCGAGCGTCTTCCCCGACCACCCCGTCGCGGCCACCGACGCGACGTGGAAGCGCGAGGTGGAAGATTCGCCCATCCCGGTGCTGGTCGATTTCTGGGCGGAGTGGTGCGGTCCCTGCCGCGCCGTCGCGCCGGCGCTGGAGCAGGTGGCGCGCGAGCGCCGCGGCCGCCTCAAGGTGGTCAAGCTCAACGTCGACGAGAACCAGCGCACTGCCAGCAAGCACGGCGTGCAGTCCATCCCCATGTTGCAGCTCCAGCGCGGGCCGCTCTTCCTCGACAAGCAGCTCGGCGCGGTGCCCAAGTCGATGCTCGACGCCTGGCTCGACCGCTACGTCTGACGGAATGTCAGACCCCTGAGGTAGGCTGCGCGGCGTGAGGGAGCTGGTCACATCGGCCGGCGCTCAGGCCCGCCTGGCGCGGGCGGCGCAATGGCTTTCGCAGCGGGGGCGCAGCGAGCAGGTGCTGGTCGTCGGCGCCACGCTCGAGGCCGCCTCCGAGCTGATCCGCGCCGCGGCGGCGCCGGCGGCATTCGGCTGGCAGCGGGTGACGCTGTCGCGGCTGGCGGCCCTGGTCGCTTCGCCGGCGCTGGCGGCGCGCGGGTCGTCGCCTTTGTCGCCTCTCGGGCTGGAGGCGCTCTGCGCGCGGCTCGTGCACCAGATGAAGGGCAGCCTGGGCAGGTTCGAGCCGGTCGCAACGCAGCCAGGGCTGCCGCGCGCGTTGGCGCGGACGCTGCTCGAGTTGCGGCTCGCTGGGGCGCGGCCGGTGGGCGATCTGGCGCGGCTGCTCGAGGTGTACGAGGCGGAGTTGCTGCGGTCGAAGCTGGCCGACCGCGCGGAGGTATTGCGCCTCGCCCTCGAGGCGGAACATCCGCTACTCTCGCGCCCGGCCGCGCTGGTGGACTTGCCGGTCTCGTGCGCGCTGGAGGAGCGGTTTCTCTCGCGGCTCTCGTCGGACGTTCTGGCCACTTGTCCTTCGGGAGACGAGCGCGCCGCGGCCCGGCTGTCGCGCGCGCTCGGGGTCGCGGCGAGCGCGCTGCCCGAGGGCGAAGAGACTTCCCTGGCGCGCGTGCAGCGCCATCTCTTCGCGCAGCGGACGGGGCCGGAGCAGCCGCTGGGCGACGACGTGCTGGTGTTGTCGGCGCCGGGGGAGAGCCGCGAGTGCGTCGAGATCGCGCGGCTCGTTCGGCGCGAGGCGGAGCGCGGCGTGTCCTTCGACAGGATGGCCGTCCTGCTCCGTTCGCCCGGACAATATCGCCCGCTGCTCGAAGAAGCGTTCGCGCGCGCAGGCGTGCCGGCATATTTCGCCTCGGGGACGGTGCGGCCCGACCCGGCAGGGCGCGCATTTCTCGCGTTGCTGGCCTGCGCGGCCGAGGGGTTCTCGGCAAATCGATTCGCCGAATATCTCTCGCTGGGCGAGGTGCCCGACGCGACCGCGCAGGGTGCGCCGCCGCCCGCTCCGGCCGCGGGGGATCGCTGGGTCCCGCCCGACGCGGAGCTGATCCCGCAGCAGCTCGCCGAGGAAGAGCCGGCCGCCCCGAGGGAGATCGACGCGCCGGTGGTCGCTGGGACGCTGCGCGCGCCGTGGCGCTGGGAGCATCTCCTCCTCGACGCGGCCGTGATCAAAGGTCGCGAGCGATGGGAGAAGCGCCTGCGCGGGCTGGAGGGCCAGCTGCGCGTGCAGCTGCAGAACTTCGCCGACGACGAGGCGCGCGCGCAGCGGCTCGGCCGCGACCTGGCCGATCTCGACGCGCTGCGCGCCTTTGCCCTGCCGTTGATCGACGCGCTCGCGGCCCTCCCGCAACAGGCCACCTGGGGCGAGTGGCTGGAGCCGCTCACCGCGCTGGCCACGCAGGCGCTGCGCCAGCCGGCGCGGGTCCTCTCGCTGCTCGCGGAGCTGGCGCCCATGGGGCCGGTGGGGCCGGTCTCGCTCGCCGAGGTGCGGCTCGTCCTTGGCCGCCGGCTGACCGAGCTGGCCCAGCCGCCCTCGGGGCGACGCTACGGAAAAGTGTTCGTGGCGCAGGTCGCGTCGGCGCGGGGGCTCTCCTTCGACGTCGTCTTCGTGCCGGGGCTGGCCGAGAAGCTTTTTCCGCAGAAGGTCATCGAGGACCCGCTCCTGCGCGACAAGGACCGGTCGGGCGAGCTGGAGACGAGCCAGGACCGCATCGCCGCCGAGCGTCTCGCGCTGCGCCTCGCCGTGGGAGCCGCGCGGCGCAAGGCGGTGCTCTCGTGGCCGCGCATCGATCTCTCGCAGGGGCGCGCGCGCGTGCCGTCGTTCTACGGGCTCGAGGTGTTGCGTGCCGCCGAGGGAACGCTGCCGGCCTTTGCCGACCTGGCGCGCCGGGCCGCGCGCGCCGCCGGCGCGCGCGTGGGTTGGCCCGCGCCAGCCGATCCGGCCCACGCCATCGACGAGGCGGAGCACGACCTGGCGCTCCTCGCGCGCGCCTTCCGCGGCACTCCCGAAGAGAGCCGCGGCACGGCCCACTACTTGCTCGACTCGAATCCTCACCTGGCGCGCGCGCTGCGGGCGCGGGCGCGGCGCTGGATCAAACGCTGGACCTCCGCCGACGGGCTGGTCGAACCGTCGCGCGAGGCGCTCGAGGCGCTGCAGGCGCACCTGCCGGGGGCGCGGCCCTACTCGCCAACCGCCCTGCAAAACTACGCGGCGTGCCCGTACAAGTTCGTGCTGCAGGCCGTACACCGGCTGGCGCCGCGCGAGGTGCCAGAGGCCATCGACGAGATCGACCCGCTCACGCGCGGCTCGCTCATCCACGAGGTGATCTACGAGCTGCTCACCGAGATGCAGGAGGCGGGCGCGCTGCCGCTGGCGCCCGAGCGGCTCGACGATGCGCGCGCGCGGCTTGCGGCGGTGCTGGAGCGGGTGGCGGCGCGCTGGCGAGACGCGTTGTCGCCGGCCATCGAGCGCATCTGGGACGACTGCATCGCCGCGGTGGGCATCGATTTGCGCGAGTGGCTGCGGCGCATGTCCGAGGAGCGGACCTGGACGCCATGGCGATTCGAGCTGTCGTTCGGCCTGCCCGAGCTGGAGCAGCGCGACCCGCACAGCACGCGCGATCCGGTGGCGCTCGACGAGGGGCTCAAGCTGCGCGGTTCCATCGATCTGGTCGAGCGAACCGCCGATGGCGCTCTGCGCGCGACCGACCACAAGACGGGCAAGGCCTGGGCGAAACCTGGCACCGTCATCGGCGGGGGCGGCACCCTGCAGCCCGCGCTGTACGCGCTGGCGCTGGAGAAGCTCTTTCCCGGCGCGCGCGTCGACGGCGGCCGACTCTACTACTGCACCTACGTGGGCGACTTCGCGCCCGTCGAGGTCCCGCTGGGAAGCGCCGCGCGCGGCAGCGTGCGCGCGCTGGTCCAGACGGTGTCCGACGCCGTCGCACGCGGGTTCCTCCCTGCGGCGCCCAAGGAAAGGGAGTGCAACCGCTGCGACTATCTCGCGGTCTGCGGCCCGCACGAGGAGCAGCGGGTGAAGCGCAAGTCGCAGGACCTGCTGCAACCTTTGATCAAGCTGCGGGGGATGCCATGAAGGACCAGGCGGCCCGCGAGCGCATCCGCGGCGACTTGGACGCCACTCTCATCGTCGAGGCGGCGGCCGGGACGGGCAAGACCACCGAGCTGGTGGCGCGCGTCGTCGAGCTGGTGCGCTCGGGGCGCGCCGGGCTCGACCGCATCCTGGCCGTCACCTTCACCGACCTGGCGGCGGGCGAGATGAAGCTGCGCCTGCGCAGCGAGCTGGAGACGGCGCGCTCGAAAGGCACGCCCGAGGAGCGCGAGCGCCTCACCGCGGCGCTGGCTCGACTCGAAGTGGCGGCCATCGGCACCATCCATTCGTTCTGCGCCGACCTGCTGCGCGAGCGGCCGGTGGAGGCGGGCGTCGACCCGGTCTTCGACGTCGCCGCGGGCGAGGAGCAGGAGCGGCTTTTCGGCCAGGCGTTCGACGCCTGGTTCCAGCGCGTCGTCGGCGACCCGCCCGAGGGCGTGCGGCGGCTCCTGCGGCGCAAGGTGCGCGGCAACGACACGCCGCCGCGCGAGCTCTTGCGGCGCGCCGGGATGGACCTGTCCGAGCACCGTGACTTCGACGGCGCGTGGCGGCGCGACGGGTTGGACCGCCGCGCCGCGCTCGACCGCGCCGTGGCCAGGCTCGCCGAGGTGGCCGAGCTGGCCTCGAGGGCGCAGCGGCCCGACGACTGGGCGGCGCAGTCCATCGCGGAGATCGCGCGCTGGGTGGCCGAGCTGCGGCGGCGCGAGGCGGCGCGCCCCCGCGACGACGACGCGCTGGAAGCGGACCTGCATGAGCTGGCCCGCCGCCGCCTGTGGAACTGGCGCGGCGGAGGAAAGTGGTTTGCGCAGGGGCTGGAGAAGCAGAGCGTGCTCGGTGCCTCGATTTCCTCGACCTGCTGCTGCGCGCGCGCGACCTGGTGCGCGACGACCGCGCCGTGCGCGAGGAGCTGCGGGCCCGCTTCACGCACGTGCTGGTCGACGAGTTCCAGGACACCGACCCGCTCCAGGCCGAGCTGCTGCTGCTCATCTGTGCCGACGATCCCGCCCAGTCGCAATGGCGCTCGGCGCGGCCGAGGCGGGGGAAGCTGTTCGTGGTGGGCGATCCGAAGCAGTCGATCTACCGCTTCCGGCGCGCCGACATCGCCCTCTACGAGGACGTGAAGGCGCTCCTGCTCGGCGCCGGGGCGGAACTGGTGCACCTGACCACCAGCTTCCGCTCGGTGCCGGCAATTCAACAGGCGGTGAATTCCGCCTTCGAGCCGCGCATGCAGGGCGGCACGCAGGCCAGCTACGTCGCGCTCGACCAGCATCGCCAGGACAGCGCAAGCCAACCCGCCGTGGTGGCGCTGCCCGCTCCGCGCCTCTACGGCGATCGCGGCACGGTGGTGAATTTCCGCATCGAAGAGTCGTACCCCGAGGCGGTGGCCGCGTTCGTCGACTGGCTGACGCACAAGAGCGGCTGGACGGTGAGCGAGCGCGACAAGCCCGCGCCCGTCCCTGTCGAGGCGCGGCACGTGTGCCTCCTCTTCCGGCGTATGCGCAGCTACGACAACGACCTGACGCGCCGGTACGTGCAGGCGCTCGAGGCGCGGCGCATCCCGCACGTTCTCGTCGGGGGACGCTCGTACCACTCGCGCGAAGAGGTCCTCGCCATGCGCACCGCCGCCGCGGCCATCGAATGGCCCGACGACGAGCTGTCGGTCTTCGCCACGCTGCGCGGGCCGCTCTTCGCGCTGGGCGACGACGCGCTTCTGCTTTTCAAGGAGCGCCACGGCCGGCTGCATCCAATGCGGCCCGACCTCGGTGAGCTCGGCCCGCCGGAAGTCGTCGAGGCGCTGCGCGTCCTGCGCGAGTTGCACTTGAAGCGCAACCGCCGGCCCATCGCGGAGACGCTCTCGCTCTTTCTCGACGCCACTCGCGCCCACGCCGGCATCGCCATCTGGCCCGCCGGGGAGCAGGCGCTGGCCAACGTGCTGCGCGTGCTCGAGCTGGCGCGCCGGTTCGAGTCGGCGGGAGCGAGCTCGTTCCGCGCTTTCGTCGACCGGCTCGCCACCGAGGCGGAACGCGGCGAGGCGACTGAGGCGCCGGTGGTCGAAGAGGGCACCGACGGCGTGCGCATCATGAGCGTGCACAAGGCCAAGGGGCTCGAGTTCCCCGTGGTGATCCTCTGCGACCCGTGCGCTCCCGCCGCGCCCAAGACGCCATCGAGGCTCGTCGATCCCGAGCGGCGCGTGTGGGCCATGCCGCTCGCGGGCTGCGCGCCGGCCGATCTGTTGAGGGAGCGCGAGGCGCTCCTCCAGCGCGACCGCGAGGAAGTGGTGCGCGTCGCGTACGTGGCGGCCACGCGGCCGCGCGATCTGCTGGTCGTACCCGCCCAAGGGGACGGGAAGACAGAGGGATGGCTCGAGCCGCTGAATCCAGCCATCTATCCCGCGGACAACGAGCGGCGGCAGACTCGACCCGCGCCCGGATGCCCGGCTTTCGGAAAGGAATCGGTGCTCGAACGGCCCGAGGGAGTGTTCGCGCCGCTCTCGGTCTCACCGGGTCTTCACAAGCCACAGGCCGGGGCGCACGAGGTGGTGTTCTGGGACCCGCACGCGCTCGAACTGGAGCGCGAGGTCGAGGGCGGCCTGCGCAGCCACGATCTCCTGGTCGACGAGCCCGCCGGCCACCAGACCGCGCGCGCCCACGACGAGTGGCGCAACCGCCGCGCCGCAACGCTGGCCGCCGGGTCGCAGCCGGCCATGGTCGTCGAGACGGCCACGGCCCGCGGCATGACCGCGGCAGACGGCGCTGCCGTCGAGCTGGCCACGGTGGAAGGGCGCGACCCGCGGCGGCCGGGCGGAAAACGCTTCGGCGCGCTGGTCCACGCCGCGCTGGCGGAGGTGGGGTTGCGCGCCGGGCGCGAGGAGATAGCGCGTGTGGCCGCCGCGCAGGGGCGCTTGACCGGCGCGACGGACGAAGAAGTGGCCGCCGCGGCGCGCGCCGTCGAAGCGGCGCTGCGCCATCCGCTGCTGCTGGCAGCGGCCGCCAGCGCGGACTGCCGCCGGGAAGAACCGCTCATCCACCGGCTCGGCGACGGCACGGTCCTGGAAGGCGTGGCCGACCTGGCTTTCCGCGACGGCGAGGGCTGGACCGTCGTCGACTTCAAGACCGATCCCAGACCCGAGGACCACGCGCAGTACTCCGCCCAACTCCGCCTCTACTGCGCCGCCATCGAAGCCGCCACGGGAGCGCCTGCACGGGGGGTGCTGCTCGCCGTCTGATTTCGAAGCAAGAGCCGGGTTCGGGCCCGGGACCGGGTGCGTGTACGTTCACGGGGAGGGGGACGGGAACGTCCCACGGACCGTGGTACGTGAACCGTACCCGCATCCGTACCCGTCAACGTACACGAACCCGGCCCCGCGCCCGGTTTTTCGCCGGCTACGTTTTCTTCTTGTGTAAGGGGCAGGCGTCGAGCGCTGCGCTCGCGTCGATGGCGTCCTTGCCCTCGACCACCTTGAGCACCGTGCCCTCGCCGTCGATGACGAAGGTGACGCGCTTGGCGTAGCTGCCGTCCTTGATCCCGTAGGAATCGGCCACCTCGCCCTTGGGATCGGCCAGCAGCGGGAATGTTAGATTCAGGCTCTGTGCGAAGCGCTTCTGCGTGTCGAGGTCGTCCATCGAGACGCCCAGGACCTGGGCGTTCTTGTCCGCGAACCGCGACTTGATGTCGCGGAAGGCGGACATCTCCTTGGTTCAGCCGCCGGTGAAGGCCTTGGGGAAGAAGGCCAGCACCAGAGTCTGCCCCTTGAAGTCAGCCAGCGAGACTTTCTTGCCGGTCGAAGCGTCGAGCGAGAACGCGGGAGCTTTGCCGCCCGGAGCGGGCACCGCAGCCGCGAGAATTGCGACGATTGGGAGCATCATGCGCGACAGGCTAACACTTCCCTGCGCGGCTCGCCCGCCCAATCGAGGAGCGGCGCCGGGCGCATGGCTCTTCCTCGGGCAATCGCAATGCATACCGTCACCAATGATGGAGGAACGCGGGGTCGTAGGAGAAGCACGGCGCGTGGCCGGGCTGCTCCGCGCGGGAAGCGGGGGCGCGGACCGGCGCGAGTCGGCGCTGGGGCGCATGAGGCGCATCGCCGCCGAGGCCTGCGCCGGCGGCCCGGCGGAGGCGGCGCAAGGGTGCGCCGACCTGCGGGACGCTCTCTTCGAGCAGTGCGAGCGAGAGGCGCTCACCATCGACGACGCGCGCGCTCTCTGCCGCGAGATCGACGCTGCCCAGGCCGCCGCGCTCGAATCCGCTCCCCACGCCGGGCGCGCGCTCGAGGCGCTCGACGACGCCTGCGCGACCGCCGCGCCGGAAGAGCTGCCCGCGCTGGTCCTCGAGGGGGCCACCGCCGCCGACTCCGCCGCCTTGTTCATCGCCGAGGGAGGGACGCTCTCGCTCCGCGCTGCTGCCGGGCTGGACGGGCTGGACCCGGCGGCGCTGGCCGGCCCACAGAGCATCGCCGCGCAGGCCGCGTCGCACCGCGCTCCCATCGAAGCGTCGGACGTGGAGGGCGCACGCTTCGCCATCGCCTTGCCGCTTCTGCACCGCGGCCGTCTCCTCGGGGTGCTGCGGACGGGGTCGCGCGCCGCATGGCAATTCCCCGAGCCGGAGAAACGCTTCTTGCGCATCGTGGCCTCCCGCGCCGCGAGCATGCTGGCCCCCGAGCGCGCCCGGGTCGCCGGAGGGCACGAGGCGAGGCTGCGCCACGCGCTGCGGACCTTCGAATCGCTCATCGAGACCTCCCCGCTGCCTATCGTGGCGCTCGACTCCCGCGGGTTGGTGCAGATCTGGAACCACGCCGCCGAGGAGCTGTTCGGCTGGAAGCGTGAGGAAGTGATCGGCCGTCCCCCGCCCTACGTGCCGCCCGAGGAGGAGATCGACGCGCTCGAGGTCCAGCGCGCCGCCCTGAGCGGCCAGGTGCTGCACGGCCGCGAGATCCGCCGGGCGCGCCAGGACGGCTCCCTCGTCGACCTGGCGCTCTCGCTCGCCCCGCTGCGCGACGCCGCCGGCGACTTGACGGGCTCCATCACCATCCTCGCCGACATCACCGACCGCAAACGCCGCGAGGCCGAGGAGCAGGAGACGGCCCGCTTCCGCGAGCAGTTCGTCGGCATCGTCGGGCACGACCTGCGCAACCCGCTCACCGCCATCTTCACCTCGGCCCAGATGCTGCTGCGCCACGGCGGCCTCACCGACAAGCAGTCGCGGGTGGTGGGCCGCGTCTTCTCCAGCGCCGACCGGATGGCGCGCATGATCGACGACCTGCTCGACTTCGCCCGCAGCAGGCTGGGCGGCGGGTTCCCCATCCAAAGGCGCCGCGTCGATTTGGGCGAGCTGTGCGCCCAAGCGGTCGACGAGTTGGAGTTCGCCTATCCCGGCCGCGAAATTCGCGTCCAGCGCGAGGGCGATCTGTCCAGCGCGAGGGCGATCTGTCCAGCGCGAGGGCGATCTGTGGGGGAGCTGGGACCCCGACCGCATCGCACAAGTCGTCTCCAACCTGGTGGGCAACGCCCTGCAGCACGGGACGGAGGACCGGCCGGTGCGCGTCTCGATCCGCGAGGCGGGCGACGAGGTGGTCCTCGAGACGCACAACCCGGGAGCGCCCATCCCGCCCGAGGTCCTGCCGCACATCTTCGAGCCGGGACGCCGCGGAGACGCTCGCGCCGGCGGGCTGGGGCTGGGCCTGTTCATCGTGCGGCAGGTCGTCCTCGCCCACGGCGGCCGCATCGAGGCGCGCTCCGGCGAAGCGGACGGGACGGTCTTCACCGTGATGCTCCCGCGCAAGGCGCGCCACAAGTTGTGATACGGCTCGCGCATGGCGCTGCCGTCGAGCCGTTACATCTCCAGGGAAGGCCGCAGCAACCTGATAGCCTTCGGCCTCGAGCGCGGCGTCTTCACTGATCTCTACCACTCGTGGCTGGTGGCGTCCTGGTGGCGGATCGGCCTCATGGTGGTGGCGCTCTACCTCGCCATCAACACCACCTTCGGCCTCCTCTACCTGGGCGTGGGCGGCGTCGAGAACGCGCGCCCCGGCTCCTTCACCGACGGTTTCTTCTTCAGCGTGCAGACCCTCGCCACCATCGGCTACGGGAGGATGTCGCCCGTCAGCATCCCGGCGAACATCCTGGCGACGATCGAGTCGTTCTGCGGGATCGTCGGCGTGGCGATGATCACCGGCCTCATGTTCGCCAAGTTCGCCCGGCCGACGGCGCGCGTGCTGTGGAGCGAGGTGGCGGTGATCGCGCTGCAGGACGGAGTGCCGTCGCTCATGCTGCGCGTGGCCAACGCGCGCGGCAACCAGGTGGTCGAGGCGCAACTGCGCCTCGGCCTGCTGCGCACCGAGACCACCGCCGAGGGCGAGCGCGTTCGCCGCATGCACGACCTGAAGCTGGTGCGCTCGACCTCGGCCGTCTTCACGCTCAGCTGGCTGGCGGTGCACCCGCTCACGCCGGAGAGCCCGCTCTACGGCCAGACGCCGGAGATGCTGCGCGCCGTGGGCGCCGAGATCTACGCTTCGCTCACGGGGCTCGACGCGACGTTCGGGCAGACCATCCACGCGCGGCGCTCGTATTCGGTGGACGAGATGGTCTGGGGAAGGCGCTTCGTCGACATCTTCGGCCCGCTGCCCGACGGGCAGATGGCCATCGACTACACGAAGTTTCACCAGACGAAGCCCGCGCCGCTTGACCAGCCGCACCCGCGCTAGCACTCTGCGCGGCCATGCGCGCCCTCGCACTGGCCGTGGTGCTCGTCGCCTGCACCTCCGCGAAGGAAAGCACCAAGGAAGCTCCCGCAGCCGCACCAGCAAAATCACCAGCACCCGAACCAGCACCAAAACCAGCACCCAAACCCGCACCTGGAACTGGACCCGGACCGGCAGCTCCAACGTCCGGCTCCATTACAGCCGCAGAGGCCGCCGCCATCGCGGCGGGCTCGGGCAGCGCCGGCGACTCGCCCGCCACGGCCGCCCCCGCGGACGACTCGCCCGCCGCGGCCGCCCCAGCGGACGACTCACGGTGCGAGACCGACGACGACTGCGGCCTCACCCGCGTCGGCCTCGCCGAGAACGCTTGCTGCCCGATGCTCTGCACTCCCCGCGTGGTCACGAAGGCGCGCGCCGCCGAGCTTCATGCGCGCATCGCCACCTGCAGCGCCGGCCGCCGCTGCCCCCAGCCGACGTGCCGCCCGCCGCGCGAGCGCGTGACGCCGGCCTGCGTCGAGCACCAGTGCGTCCCCCAAGTCTACGTGGACGCCGGCGACGAGTAGGTACCTCGCCTGCGCCGCGGCGCGTGTTGACCGCCCACTGTCGGGGTGTTAACGGATCGCCCCCCTGGAGCGCCGGAGCCCCGCCGAGGCGTT
>WNFF01000824.1_pt1 | contig 24353 bp, 28 predicted proteins | sample 5400441 | NCBI WGS metagenome assembly WNFF01 (sample SAMN13153345, study PRJNA577476) | soil metagenome | isolation source: 120 cm saprolite under Douglas fir tree site 2 hole 3 replicate 1 | place: USA:California | collected 2015-04-18
TCAACTGGGAGAAGTCCGGCTCCGGAAAGGCGGCGCGATGAAGGCCTTGAGTATCGTCGCGCTTGCGGCGCTCGCGGCGTGCGGCGGCTACGCGACCATGGCCCCGTACGGGGGCGGTGGGGGCGGGGGTGGGGGTGGACCCGTCGGGGCCGTGGCCGTTGGGACCAATGGGCAGATCGTATTCATCAGCGCCCATAACGGCACCGCCAATCCGGCGGTCGACACGGTGGCGGTGGGAGACACCGTGACGTGGACGTGGACCAACAACGGGGGCATCTCCCACAGTATCCAGTCGCTGGGCTCGACCGCGTTCACCAGCAGTCCAACGAAGAGCGCCAACGGCCAGACCTATGCCGTCACGTTCACGACGCCGGGGACTTACCAGTACGATTGCGCGGTGCACGGAACGGCGATGACCGGCACGATCGTGGTGCGCTGATGCCCTCGACGACAGTGCCGCAGCTGCTCGCGCAATGGGCGCACCTCTACGGGCGAACGCCCGTGACCGTCTCGGTGACCTATCTCCATCTCATCGGCATCCTGGTGGGAGGCGGTGTGGCGGTCGCGACCGATCGCGGGTCACTCCGCCTCTCGGTGGCGACGCCGGACTGGTCCCAGGAGCTGGCTCGCCTTGCCAGCGTGCACCGCTGGGTGGTCGTAGGTCTCGCACTCATTTTCACGAGCGGCGTACTGATGTTGCTCGCGGACCTGGACCGATTCGCCAGCTCGGCCGTGTTCTGGACCAAGATGGGGCTGGTCGCCCTGTTACTCGGCAATGGGTACGTTCGGATGCGGGCGGAGAAGGCGCTGCAACAGGGCTGCGCCGGATGGGTGCGGTTCCGGCGGACGTCGATCGCGAGTCTCGTGTTGTGGTTCGTCATCCTGCTGGCCGGCACGCTGCTCCACTCCACGACGTAACCGGGAAAGATTCGCGCTAAGGTTGTCCTCCCGGGGACGGGCGGTGCATCTTTGGGCTCCGATGACCGCCCGCCCCTACGTCCTCGAAGACGTCACCTGGCCCACCGTGACGACCGCGCGGTACGACGTGGCCGTTCTGCCCTGGGGTGCCACCGAAGCGCACAACCGCCACCTCCCTTACGGCACCGACACGATCGAAGCCCGCAGTATCGGGATCGAGGCGGCGCGGCGCGCCTGGGAGCGCGGCGCGAAGGTCGTCGTCTTGCCCGCCGTGCCGTTCGGCGTGCAGACTGGGCAGCTCGACGTTCCGTTGTGCCTGAACCTCAACCCCAGCACCCAGCTCGGCGTGCTGCGGGATCTCGCGCGCGCCCTGGACGGCCAGGGTGTCACCAAGCTGGTGATCGTGAACAGTCACGGCGGCAATGATTTTCGCTGGATGATCCGCGAGCTGCAGCCCGACCTCGCACTATTCCTCTGCATCGTGAACGTGTACGCCGTGCTCGACGCCAGGAAATACTTCACCGCGCCGGGCGAACACGGTGGCGAGGCGGAGACGAGTATGATCCAGCACCTGGCCCCGGATCTGGTCCGGCCGCTGCAGGAAGCGGGACCGGGTAGCACGCGGCCGTGGCGCGTCGCCGCATTCAACGAAGGCTGGGCGTGGGCGCCGCGCCGCTGGACCCAGGTCACCGCAGACACGGGCATCGGCGACCCCAAGGCTGCGACGGCCGCCAAAGGGGCCGCGTACATTGCCGCAGTGGCGGAGAAGATCGCGACGTTTCTCGTGGACCTCACCCACCTCGATCCGGAAAACCTGCATGCGTAAGCTCGCGTGTCTCCTTCTTGTGCTTGCTCCCACGCTCGCGGCGCAACGCCGTACCGCACCCGCCGGTTGGGACCCGTTCGTGCGGGCGTTCGACGGCTACGCCCAGGGCGACAGCATCGTCGGCGCGAGTGTGCTCGTGTTGAAGGACGGCCGAGTGCTGGCGCGCCACGAGTACGGCTTCGGCGACCGCGCGCTGGGCCAGCGCACCGACAGCAACACGATTTATCACTGGGCGTCCATCACCAAGACCCTGACCGCGATCGCCGTCATGCAGCTGCGCGACCGCGGCCGCCTGGCGCTCGACGATCGCGTGACCCAATGGATCCCGGAGCTGCGGCAGATTCACGATCCCTACGGCTCGATCGACAGCGTCACCATTCGCATGCTGTTGTCGCATGCCGCGGGATTCCAGAATCCCACGTGGCTGTGGCGGGCGGGGCGCCCGTGGGAGCCGTTCGAGCCGACCCGCTGGGAGCAGCTGGTCGCGATGATGCCCTACGAGGAGATCACATTTCCGCCGGGCGCGCGCTTCAGCTACTCGAACCCCGGGTTCATCTATCTCGCGCGCGTGATCGAAGCGCTGTCGGGCGACCCGTGGGAGACCTACATCCAGAAAAACATCCTCACGCCGCTGGGGCTCACGCGCAGCTACTTCGGTGCCACACCCTACCACCTCGCGCCCTACCGCTCGAACAACTACACCGTGGTGCGCGACTCGGCGGCGGGACGCGACTCGGTGGCGGCCAACGGCCGCGACTTCGATCCCGGCATCACCATCCCCAACGGCGGCTGGAACGCCCCGCTGGGCGATCTCGCGGCCTACCTCACGTTTCTCACTCGCGCCACGCGCGGCGATTCCGCCCTGGCGCGGCGCTACGACACGGTGCTCTCCCATCGCTCGCTCGACGAGATGTGGCACGCCCGCTATCGCTCCGACGACACGGGACAGGCGGCGGACTCCATCGGCCTGTCGTTCTTCGTCGTGTGGCGCGGCGGCCGACGCTTCATCGGCCATACCGGGCACCAGGCGGGATTCCGCTCGTTCTTTTACATCGACCCCGCGACGGGCGCGGGCGTGGTCGCCGCGTTCAACACCGCGAGCGACGCCCATGAGGGGATCTCTGAGGCCGGATTCGCCGCAATCCGCGACTCGGCGCTCGCAGTGTTGGTCAAGTTTTGACTTCGGAGGGTGACTCGACTACCCTTCTGGTACAGCGTCCCAGGCGGAACTCGGCCATGCGCCGGTTCCGCCTTCGTGTATCCCGACCCGAGGCGGCGAGCGTCATGGCCAAAGTAGATGCGATTGAGGTGGATGGCGTGATCGCGGACGTGCTGCCCAACGCGATGTTCCGCGTGCTGCTCGAGAACGGCCATCACGTGCTCGCGACGCTGGCCGGCAAGATGCGCCGGTTCCGCATTCGCGTCCTGGCCGGCGACCGCGTCACACTCGCCGTGTCGCCGTACGACCTCACCCGCGGTCGCATCACCTACCGGCACAAGTGAACCGCTCCCGCCTGGCGTTGATGCGGACGCAGCTCGTGACGGACGGCGGCCCCCCGTGGTGTCCCGCGTGCGGCGGCCGGCTGCACTTCGACTCCGATCGCAACGGCCGGACCACGCAGTCCTGCGATTGCGGCTACGACGAGTACGTCGTGACGCGGCTGGACCCGAACGCGCCGGTCAGCGCGCCCCGAGCGTCTTCCCAAAGTACGTAGCCGCGGCCGAATCGGCCGTGAACCACGAGCGGTACCGCAGGAATCCGTGGATCTCATCCGGCAGGACGAGCTCCTCGTAGCGCACTCCTAACGCATCCAACCGCCGCACCAGATCCACCGTCTCGTGGAATGAGACGTTGCGATCGTCGTCGCCGTGAATGAACAGCACCGGCGACTTCCAGTTGGCCACGCTCGCCACCGGCGACGAGAACCACGCCACCGTGCGCGCGCTGTCGACGTCTCCCTTTTCGTAGCGCGACGCGGCACCGCGACCTGACGTCCAGTCGTGGACGCCGTGGAAATCCACGCCCGCCGCGAACACGTCGGAATTGCGCGCCAACGCCAGTGCCGTGAGATACCCGCCGTACGACCCACCCCAAATGCCGACCTTCGCCGCATCCACCTCCGGCTGCGCCGCGAGCCAGCGCCCACCCGCCAGCACGTCCTGATACTCCGCCGCCCCGGCGGAGCCGGCGTGCGGCGGGTGATGGAAATCGTGACCGTAGCCGATGCCCAGCCGGTAGTTCACCGACACCACCACGAAGCCGCGGCTTGCGAGGTACTGGTTCACCGCGTACGCGTTGGAGTAATAGCCGCGGTAGTGCCAGCCGAGCAGCATCTGGCGCGGCGGTCCGCCGTGCACGAACACGATCCCGGGGCGCTTGCCGGCAAACCCCGGGCGCTCGAACAGCTGCCCGTGCACCACGGTGCCGTCCGCGGCCTTGAAAACGATCCTGCGGGGCACGACCAACGCCGCCTGCGGGAACGCCGTGGGAATGCGGTCGGCGCCGAGCAGTTGGGGGTTGCCGCCCGCGAGTGCCAGCACGGCGACGAGCGGCGGGCGCTGCGCGCCCGCCGCGATATAGACGACGGTCTTGCCATCGCCCGTCACGACCGGCGTCCACTCCAGGCCGTCGCCCTGGGTCAACGCTGTCGATCCCGCGCGGTCGCTCGCCACGCGGAACAGGTGGCGGCGATCGCCGTCGTTGCTGTCGGCGCCCGCGTTGGCGCTGTAAACGATCGAGCGGCCGTCGGGTGCCGCGGCGACGAACTCCGCCATGAACGCACCCGGCGTGAGCAGCAGCGGTGCGCCGCCCACCGCGGGGACCGAGTACAGATGGGGCCAATTATCGAGATCAGCCGTGAAGACGAGACGCTCGCCCGCGGCCCAAGCGAGGTTGGTCTCGCCAGCGCTCGTGGGATAGGAACCGTGCAACGTGCTGGGGCTGCGCCACACTTCGTGGCCCGCGCCGGTGGCGGCATCGGCCACCCACAGGGCCCACGGCCGCGGCGTCAGCTCGAGCTGCGGCCGCGGCGGCCCGCCCTGGCCCGGCAGGCGGACGAACGCGACGCGCCGCCCGTCGGGCGACCAGCGCGGCGAGAAGTCGCGCGCGGTGGCGGGCGCGAGATAGCGGATCGGTTCGGAATCCGACGAATAAATCGCAATGAAGGAATGGTCCCCACGATCAGAGGTGAAGGCCAGGCGGTCGCCCGCGGGCGACCACGCCAGCTCGCCGCTCTCGCCGCGCGCGAAAAACAGCTGCGCCGCAGGTTTGGAACCGTCGAGCGGCACCGTCCACACCTGGCCGCCGCGCACCAAGGCCACGCGGTCGGCTTTGGGGGAGATGGCGGGCGCGTCGCCGTCCGCCAGCAGGCGTGGCGCGCCGCCCGTCGCCGCCACGGCCCAGATCTGGACCTTGGGTTGCTGCGGGCTGGACGCGGGATCGGGTTGGAGGTTCCCGTCGGCGGGCCAGTTGGCGTCGTGGTCGCCGCCGCGTACGTACACGACGACGTTCCCGTCCGGGCTGATCGCCAGCTGCGTCAGCTCTTGGCCGTCGTCCGCCGTATAGGCGGTGAGCTGGCGCGGCGTCCAATCGGGCGCCCGGGCGAGCCAGACGTTGCGCGCGCCGCGCTCGTTCAGCACCCAGGCCGCAGCCGCGCCGGTCGGCGCGGACACGAGCTCGGAGGGATACGGGTAGTCGAGCACTTGGGCGAGCGTGAAGCCTCCGGGGCCCTGGGCGTCGAGCGGCGCAGCGAGCAGCGGGAGCAACGCGTACCACGGTGTGACACGGGGCATTGTCGGCGTCTCGGGGTAAATGAACGAGCGGAATGTACGGCGTCGTGCGAAGGCGTCCAGGCACTCGGGGAGGAATGATGCACAGCAAGAGGGTGTGGGCGATGGCCGTAGCGATGATCGCACTGAGCGTCGCAGCGGCGGCGGCCCAGGCCGGCTATCCCGGCGGATATCCGGGCGGCCGCACGGGTAGTGGTGAAGGCGCGCGTCCCGAGCGCTCCGGCGGCGAGCGGCGCCGCATCATCACCGCGAGCCAGCTCGAGGGACCGCCCGAACCCGGGTTCGCCGCGGCGCGCTTCGAGTTCGACAGTACCGAAGCGGCGGCGTACAAGCAAGCATACGACTCGTTCATGATGGCGACGCAGCCGCAGCGCGACAGCGCGCGGGCGCTGCGGCTCGCCGTCCGCCACGAGATGCAAGCGGGCGATCACGACGCGGCGCGCGGCAATTTCCCGGAGCTGCAGCGCCTGGGGGATGTGCTGGTGAAAGCGGAGCAGCAGTTCGACGCCGGTCTCAAGCGGGTGCTCACCAAGAATCACTTCAAGGATTATCAGCAGTGGAAACAGCAGCAGCAGCACGAGGAGGAACGACGCGAGCCGGCGGGACCGGGGCGCTGAATACCCCAAAAACACGCGGCGCCCGGTTGCCCGGGCGCCGCGCTTGCTACATGGGGTGCCGTGGTGGTTACAACTTCACGACATGCTGCGCCGCCGGGCCCTTCTGGCCCTGAACGACTTCAAACTCGACGCGCTGCCCCTCGCTCAACGACTTGAACCCTTCGGCCTGAATGGCCGAGTGATGAACGAAGCAGTCCGCGCCGCCGTTTTCCGGCGTGATGAACCCGAACCCCTTCGCGTCGTTGAACCACTTCACGGTACCGGTAATGCGTGCCATACTGGTGTGACTCCTGTACTAAAACTGTTCCCGGCGGCGTGCGCTTTTCGCCTTGCGGCGAACCGCGGCCTTGTCCTTCCGTCGCCGTTGAGCGGACGGGCTCTCATAGAAGCGTTTCTTCTTCATATCCTGGAACAGGCCGGCCTTGGCCATCTGGCGGCGGAATTTCTTCAGGACGAAGTCCAGTCGGTCATTCTCGCCCAGCCTGACTTCCATTGCGTCCCCACTCCAGGATGAGAGCCATCAGAAACGAAACAAGGACCGTGGGCTGAGCCCAGGTCCTCGTATGCGGTCTCTGGTATACGGCACGCGGCACCATTGCCGCGGCCCATTCGCTCGCGGGAACGATGCCACGGCGCAACAGGAAAGTCAAGTCACGACCTTGATAACCGCCTCTCCCCCAGCAAGTTTCCCGGCATGAGGCCGGCCAACCGGGGCCCCGAGAGCATTGCCGCCGAGGACCGCGGCGACGAGATCGTCGGCCAGCAGCGCGCCTCCCGTGGCCGCATCTGGGCCGAGGGCGTCCCTAACCAGGGCGCTACTTCTTACTTCACCCCCCCGCGCGAGTCCAAAAGCGCATGACCATGACCGGCGAAATCGAGGTCCTCCTGGTGGAGGACAACCCCAATGACGTGGAGATCACCCTCCGCGCCTTGCAAAAACGCCACATCGCGAATCGCATCAGGGTCGCACGCGACGGCGCCGAAGCGCTGACCATGCTGTTGCCCGATGGCGCCGATGCCCCGGGTCCCCAGCCGAAAGTGGTGCTGCTCGATCTGAAGCTGCCTAAGGTGAACGGTCTGGAGGTACTGCGGCGCCTCAAGAGCGACGACCGCACCAGAAACATCCCCGTCGTGGTCCTGACGTCGTCGGGGGAAGGACCGGATATCGCCGAGAGTTACCGGCTCGGAGCGAACAGCTACATCGTCAAGCCGGTCGACTTCGAAGCGTTCTCGCGCGCCGTATCCGACGCCGGCCTCTACTGGCTGCTGCTCAATCTCCCGCCGGTGTGAGCGCGCTCCGCGTCCTGATCGTGGAGGACTCCCCCGCCGACGCGGAGCTGATACTGCGCGCGCTCCGGTCCGGGGGGTTCGCGCCGCTGCACGAGCGGGTGGATACCGCCGCGGACATGCGCGCCGCGCTCGAGCGGCAGCCGTGGGACGTCGTGTTGAGCGACTACGTCATGCCGGGATTCGATGCGCTGGCGGCGCTCGCCCTCCTGAAAGAGCACTCGCCCGGCGTCCCGTTCATCGTGGTGTCGGGCAGCGTGGGCGAAGACACCGCGGTCGCCGCGATGAAAGCCGGCGCCACCGACTACCTCATGAAGGACCGGCTGCAGCGCCTCGCGCCGGCCGTGACCCGCGTGCTCGCGGAGTCGGGCGTGGAGCGCGAGCGGCGCCGCCTGGAAGATCAGCTGCTGCAGGCGCAAAGGATGGAAGCCGTCGGCCAGCTCGCGGCGGGTGTCGCTCACGACTTCAACAATGTCCTCACCGCCGTGCTCGGCTCCAGCGAGCTGCTGCTGCTCGACACGCCGGTGGGCTCGACGACGCGGGAAGAAATCGAGATCATCCGCGACGCGGCCACCCGCGCCCAGGACCTGATTCGCCAGCTGCTCGCCTTCAGCGCGCGGCAGGTGTTGCAGCCCGTCGTCCTCGACCTCAACGCACTGGTCGACAACGTCCACAAGATGCTGCGACGCCTGATCGGTGAGGACATCACGCTCGCCGCTATGCTCGCGCCGGGGCTCGGGCGGGTGCGCGCCGATCCGGGCCAGCTGGAGCAGGTGCTCGTCAACCTCGCCGTTAACGCGCGCGACGCCATGCCCGGGGGCGGGCGCCTCGCCCTCACCACCGCCAACGTGGACGTGGAGCCGCCGCCCCCGGGCGCGGACGCCGGTGGACCCGTGCCCCCCGGCCGCTATGTCGTGCTGCAGGTGACGGACACGGGTAGCGGGATGGATGCGATCACGCAAGCGCGCATCTTCGAGCCGTTCTTTACCACCAAACCGCGCGGCCGCGGCACCGGGCTGGGTCTCGCGACCGTGTACGGCGTCGTGCGGCAAAGCGGCGGCCACATCGCCGTGGAGAGCGCGCCTGGCGCGGGCACGACGTTCCGGATGTACCTGCCGCGGGTGGATGCGCCGCTCGCCGCGGCGACCGCGCCGCAGCGAGCGGCCGCCGCAGCCGGCTCGGGCACGATTCTGCTGGTGGAGGACGAGCGCCTGGTGCGCGTCCTGGCGCGTAAAGTGCTCGAGCAGGCGGGCTACCGCGTGCTCGCGGCGGAAGGCGGTGCCCAGGCACTCGAGCTCGCTCGCGGGCACAGCGGCGTCATCGACTTGTTGCTGACCGACGTCGTGATGCCGGAGATGAGCGGCCGCGAGGTGGTACGCCGGCTGCTGCAAGAGCGCCCCGCGGTGCGGGTCCTCTATATGTCGGGATATTCAGACGAAGCGGTGGCCCAGCACGGCGTGCTGGACGCCGGGACGTCCTTCATCGCGAAGCCCTTCACCCCCACCACGCTCGCGACCAAGGTTCGCGAGGTCCTGGAAGCGACTTGATCCCCGCTTGACCCCGCCCATGCAGCATCCACGTCATCCCTATTCCGGAGACGTGGCAATGAAGACGCGCTCTTGCATCCTCCTGTTCGCCGGTGTCGCCGCCTGCGCGGCGGCGTGCACCAATGATCCCACCGGCGTCGCGCCGCGCGGCCGCGCGCTCGCCCGCGAGTTGGACCCGGCTGGCTCGGCCGCAACGGTCGGCGTGATGACCCAGAACATGTACGTCGGCGCGGATCTCGACGTCGTGATCGCGGCGCTCGCTTCCCCCGATCCCAATGACGACGTGCCCGCGCTGCTCGGCGCGATCCAGACCCTGGGGCGGACCGACTTCCCGGCGCGCGCCAACGCGATCGCCGACAACATCGCGCGGAGCCGGCCGCACGTTGTCGGCCTGCAGGAAGTCTCCGTGATCCACGTGGACCTCACGGGCTTGGGCTTGCCCGTCGTGATCGACCAGGACTTCCTCGCCGAGTTGCAGCAGGACCTCACGGCGCGTGGGCTGCACTACGTCGTGGCCGCGAGAGTCCACAATCTCACGGCCGCGCCGTTTCCCGGTATCAGCCTCGATGACTACGACGCGATGCTGGTGGACGCCGACCGCGTGACGATCGTGAGCGCGAGCGGCCAGAGCTACGCCGCCAATGTCGGGGTCGTGGCGCCGGGAATCGATCTGAAGAGCGGCTGGGTGATGGCGCGCGTGACCATCGCGGGGGCTCCCTACGAGTTCGCCAGCACCCATCTGGCATCGGGGAACGTTCCGGGCTTCGCCGAGCTGCGGGCGCTACAGGCGGGCGAGCTCGCGAGTGCGCTGCCCGACGGCGTGCCGGCGATCGTGATGGGCGACCTCAACGACCACGCCGGCTCACCGATGTATCAGACCCTCACCAGCGCGGGCTTCGCCGACACGTGGCGGGTGCTGCGCCCGGGCGTGACGGGGAATACCTGCTGCGAAGTGGCCGACCTGTCGAACCCGCTGCCGGCCCTCGTCGAGCGCATCGACTTCGTGCTCGCGCGCGGCATCGGTGTGCAGGGTCAGATCAACCTGGTGGGCGAGGTACCGGCGGATAAAGTGGCGGGAGCGGCCGGGCCGGTCTGGCCTTCGGATCACGCCGCGGTTCTGCTCAACCTGTTGCTGCCCTCGGGCCGGACCCTCGGAAGCTGAACGAATCGGGGCGACGAGCCGGGGATCGGCACCGCGCGCACCACTACGCGGGTTCGATCTCCGGCTTTTCGTTCCACCCCACCCAGTACCCCTGTAGGATGCGCACGAGATCGGTGAGGGAGTCGAAGCCGACCGGCTTCACCAGGTAGGAGTTGGCCCCCAGGTCGTAGGCGCGATTGACGTCGGCGCTCTCGCGCGACGACGTGAGCACGACGACCGGCAGGCGGCGCAGGGTGGGAGATTGGCGCACCCATTCCAGCACTTCCAGCCCCGAGCGTCGCGGCAGCTTGAGATCGAGCAACACCACGCCCGGCAGCGGATGGTCGCCGCGGTTGGCGTAGGTCCCTTCCCCGGCGAGGTAGGCGACGGCGGCGTCGCCGTCCTCCACGGTGTAGACCGGGTTCTTGATCTCGGCTTTGGCGAAGGCGCGCCGGATCAGGATGACGTCGTTGGCATCGTCCTCAACCAGCAGAATGGCTGTGCCGCTCCCGGTCATCCACTGCCTCCGCTTGAGAAAGTTCGATCCAGAATCTACTACCGCCACCCGGCTGCGCCTCCACGCCCACCCGCCCGCCCATGCGCTCCACGCCTTTGCGCACGATGGCCAGGCCGATGCCCGTGCCGGGGTAGTCCTCCGCCGGGTTGAGCCGCTCGAACACTCGGAAGATCCGTTCGTGATGCTCCGGCGCGACGCCGATGCCGTTATCCTCGACCCACACGCGCACGCGGCCGTCGCGCAGCTCCGCCCGCACGTGCACTTCGGGCGTGCGCTCCACCGGCACGAACTTGACGGCGTTGCCGAGCAGGTTGGCGAGCACCTGCGCCAGGGTCGTATCGTGCCCCACCACCGCGGGCAGCGGTTCGTCCACCACCACGCGCGCGTGGCGGGCCGCCACTTCGTCCGCCACCTGCTCGGTGGCGCTCTGCATCGCGTGGTGCAGGTCGAGCCGCGCCAGCCGCAGCTCGGAGCGCGTGATGCGGCTGTAGGACAAGAGGTCGCGGATCAACTGGTCCATCGTGCTCGCCCCGGCCACCACCCGCTCGGCGTACTGCCGGCCGGTCGCGTCCAGCCGCTCGCCGTAATCCTCGAGCAAAGCCTGGCTGAAACCGCCCATGGCGCGCAGCGGCGCGCGCAGGTCGTGTGAGATGGAATAGGCGAACGCTTCGAGCTCCTCGTTGCGCTCCTGCAGCTCGGCCGTGCGGGCCTGCACGCGATCCTCGAGACGCTGCTGCGCCTCCCCCACGCGCTGCACCATCGTGTCGAACGCCGCGGCGAGCCGGCCGAGCTCGTCGCCGCGCGGATTGGAGCGCACCACCTGGGTGTAATCGCCCGCCGCCACCGCTTCCGCTGCGTGCGTCAGCCCCACGAGGGGGCGCGTGAGAGTACGGCTCACGGCCCACGCCGCGGCGAATCCCAGCACGAGGATGATGACGCCGATGATCGTGAGTTGGCGCAGGAAGGCGCGCGCCGGGGCCAGCACAACGTCGCTCGGAAACTCGACCAACACGGTCCACGGGGTACCGGGGATCGCACGTGCGGCCGCAAACTGCGGGCCGCTCGCGGGACGGCGATACTGGATGACGCCGGTGGCGTGGCTTACGTCTACGGGCGGCGGCGGGACCTTCGTGGCCAAGTCCGTCCAGACGTCGTTCCCGGTATTCCCGACGTAGATGCGGGCGTCGGACCCAACCAGCCGACTCAGTGCCGAGCGTCCGTCGCGGCTGTTCTGTAACCGGCGCCAGGCGACGACGTACCCGCGCGCCGCTCCCACTGCGCCGACGTGGGCGGCCACCGGGTAGACCACCGAGTCCCCAAGTGCCCGGAAGGCGCCCACCGCCCCCGTGTCGTGGGCCGCGGCGAGGAGCAGATCCGCTGGCGCGGCGAGACCGGCCTCCGGAGCCTGGCCCGCGGAGAGCACGCGCTCGGGCTTCGCAGACCAGAGGGCGACCCCAGCGTAACTGGTGGGCGTGACCTTGGGGCGAAGTGCGTCCAACGCGGCCGCGCGCCGTGCCGCGGTCGGCCGCGTGAGATAAGCCGTCAACGCCGGCGCGCGCGCCACGCTGTCGAGCGAGCGGACCAAGGCGTCGCGCGAAGCGTGCAACATGCCCTGCAGCTGCACCGTCACCGTGTCGAGCCGTGAATCGATCACCGCGATCGCGCCGTTGCTCATGGAGCGATAGGCCGCGACCGCGTACACGCCCGTCACAACGACCACGAGACCGCCGATGAGCAGCGGGAGTTTCAGCTTGATGGACAGTCCGCGCATGGGTCCCTCTCTGCACGGGGAAAATGCCGGGCGCGAGTTTCAAGCTAGCGGCGGGCGCGGGGAGCGCCAGCAGGGAACGCCTACAGAGTCGTGGAGCGGGACTCCAGCAGGGACAAGGCGCGTTGCAGGCGCAGCAGAGCGGCCGCGACGTCCTCTTCGTTCGCCGCCGGGTGGCTCAGGGCGGCCTGACGCAATAACTGCATCGCGTTGCGAATGTGCTCGGCGGGTGTCTCGCGCGAGTGGGGGCGGGGCCGGCAACGGCGATCGAGGGTGCTGCGACGCTCGGCGCCGATGCGGCGATCGACCACGGCGCGGCGCTCAGGAAGCGAAATCAGGACCACGCGGCGCCGCGGCGCGGCACGTTGGTCCATTCCACCACGACGATCTGCGAGAAGACGGGTCGGCAAGACGGCTCGCTGGTTCGAGGGGGTCGGCCCGGTCACCAATCTGGTGCCCCGCAGGCAACTGCACCAGTCATGACCTGATCACAAGATGTACATACTCAGGTTATGCTTTCCGGGCCGTGATTCCCCGCACCCGGAGGATGTGATGCGTCGCGCTTTTCTCGCTCTCGCCCTGACTCTCAGCGCGGCGGCCTCCGCCGGGGGCCAGCAGCCCGTTGGCGATTCCGCCTACACGACCAGCGACGTCATGATCCCGATGCGTGACGGCGTGCGGCTCCACACGGTGATCGTGGCACCGCGCGGCGCCGGCGCGCTGCCGCTGCTCATGGACCGCACGCCCTACGGCGCCGCAGGGGCGGCGGGCGGCGTGACGCGCAACGCCGCGTATCTCGGCCTATCGGGATACATCATCGTGCTGCAGGACATCCGCGGGCGCTTCGGCTCCGAGGGCACGTTCGACATGAACCGGCCGCCCCACTCGGGCCATGCCGGCACCGACGAGAGCACCGATACCTACGACACGATCGACTGGCTGGTGAAGAACGTCGCCAACAACAACGGCAAGGTCGGCATCTTCGGGATTTCCTATCCCGGCTGGCTCACCGCGGTCGGCGCCATCGATCCGCATCCCGCCCTCAAGGCCGTCAGTCCCCAGGCGCCGATGGGCGATACCTGGATGGGCGACGACTTCTTTCACCAGGGCGCGTTCCGGCTCACCTACGGCCTCGAGTACGCGTGGGAGATGGAAGCGTCTCCCGACCTGAGCGTGACGCCCGCGCCGGCGCGCTACGACACCTACGAGTGGTACCGCGCGTTCCCGACGCTCGGCGCGCTGGCGGCGGAAGTGGGGGCGAACACCTGGCCGTCGTGGCGGCGCTTCGTGGAGCACCCGGCATACGACAGCGTGTGGAGGGCGCGCTCGCTGCCGCGCTACTTCACCCACACGACCGTCCCCACGCTCACCGTGGGCGGCTGGTGGGACCAGGAAGATGAATACGGGCCGCTCGCGAGCTACGAGTCGCTCGAGCGCAGCGATAGCGCGGGCATCAATCATCTGGTGATGGGCCCCTGGTATCACGGCCAGTGGTTCTCCGATTCCGGCACGCAGCTCGGCAACGTGCATTTCGACCGCGCTACCGGCGTGGATTTCCGCGCGCTGCAGTCCAAGTGGTTTGCGTATTGGTTGAAAGGCGAGGGCGACGGCAAGTTCCCTGAGGCGACGCTGTACGACGCCGGCACCAACGAGTGGCGCACGTTCGATACGTGGCCGCCCACGGGCGCCGCGCACCGCAACTTGTACTTCCGTGAGGACGGCGGTCTGTCGTTCGAGCCGCCCCCGGCCGCCGTCGGGGCGGATCAGTACGTGTCCGATCCGGCGCACCCGGTGCCGTACCGGCCGCGGCCCGTCGAGCGCACTTACTCCAACACGTCGCGCTGGCGGCGCTGGGAGACCGAAGATCAGCGCTTCGTGGACGGCCGCCCCGATGTGCTGACGTGGCAGTCGGAGCCGTTGGCGGCCGCCGTCAGCGTGGCGGGCAACGTGGTGGCGCACGTCTTCGCGTCCACCACCGGCAGCGACGCGGATTGGGTCGTGAAGCTCATCGACGTCTATCCCGACACGGTGCCGGAGCGCCCCACGATGGGTGGGTACGAACTGATGGTGACAGGCGAGATCATGCGCGGGCGGTATCGCACCAGCTGGGAGCATCCCGCGGCGATTCCGCGCAATCAGGTGGAAGCGTACACGGTCGACCTGCACCAGCAGGCGTACACGTTCAAGAAGGGCCACCGCATCATGGTGCAGGTGCAGAGCACGTGGTTCCCGCTGTACGACCGCAACCCGCAGACGTTCGTGCCCAACATTTTCCGGGCGCGCGCGAGCGCGTATCGGGCGCAGACGCATCGCGTCTATCGCAGCGCGAAGTATCCGTCGCACGTCACGGTGGACATGACGAAGTAGGGCGAACCCCGAGCCGCGAGCGCCCGCTGAGCACGAATGTTTGACTAAACGGCGGTGCGACGCTACCCTTCATTACAAGTGCGAACGTCAGGGCGGGAACGGGTGAAGGCGCCGGTCCCGCCTTTTCAGTTTACGGAGGCTGCATGAGCGCGACCGATGCGATGAGCGCGACCTGGACCAAGCTGCTGGCCCCCTACCGCGAGCCCGATGCCAAACGCAGTGTGTGGCAGCTCGTGAGCGCCGCCCTCATGTTCGCGGCGTCGTGGGCGCTGATGTACTTCGCGCTCGGTGTGGGCTATTGGCTGACCTTGATCCTGGCGGTGCCGGCGGCGTTCTGCCTCATCCGCCTCTTCATTATCCAGCACGACTGTGGCCACGGGGCCTTTTTCAAGTCGAGCCGCGCGGCGGACATCACCGGCTCGATTCTCGGCGTGTTCACCCTGACCCCCTACCACTACTGGCGCAAGACGCACGCACTGCACCACGCCACCTCCGGCAATCTCGAGCATCGCGGCTTCGGCGACATCACCACACTCACGGTCGACGAATACGCCGCGCTGTCGCGCTGGGGGCGCTTCAAGTACCGGCTGTACCGCCATCCGGCCGTGCTCTTCGGCGTCGGCGCGGTGGTGCAGTTCTTCGTGGCCCATCGCCTGCCGACGCTGGTGCCGCGCACGTGGACGCGCGAGCGCCGCAGCATCTTCTGGACGGACGTCGGCCTCGCGGCCTTCGTGGTGGGGATGGGCCTGCTGGTGGGGTTCCGCGCGTTCGTGCTGGTACACGTGCCGCTGATGGCGTTGGCGTGCTCGATCGGCGTGTGGTTGTTCTACGTCCAGCATCAGTTCGAGCCGACCTACTGGGAGCACGACGCGCGCTGGGTGTACGATTCAGCGGCCCTGCAGGGCAGCTCGTACTACCGCCTCCCCAAGCTGTTGCAGTGGGCCACCGGGAACATCGGCCTGCACCATATCCACCATCTCAATCCCCGCATCCCCAATTACAAACTGCAACAGGTGCTCGACACGCACCCCGCGCTGCGCGATGTGCCGACGTTGACGCTGTGGGAAAGCCTGCGCTGCGTGCGGCTGACGTTGTGGGACGAACGGACGCGGCGGTTGGTGCCGTTCCCGAAGCTACAAAGATGAACTCACACCGCGCTGCCGCTCTGCTCGTGCTGTGCGCCGCTGCGTGCGGCGGCGGCGTCCCGCTCCACGATGTCTTGCTTCCGCCCCAAATGGATCTCGTCCCGTACGGTCACATCGGCTTGGTGACCTTTACGACGGAGAACGCCAAGGGCAAGCTGGCCGGGCTCGCGACGGGAAAATTCGAGGAATATGTGTTGGGGGCGCAGCACGGCATCGAAGTGCTGGAGCTGGGGGCGCCTGAGCCCCTGCTGCAGCGTGCGGGTGCCACGGTTCTGGGAGCGGCGACGGCGCAGGCGCTGGCGACGGACAGTAATCCGGTCCCCGTGGTGTTCTTCGGCCATCTCAAGGTTTCCAACGTCAAGCCCAGCGGGGGCCTGCTCGGCGTCGTACACCTCGAAGGGACTGTTACGGTGGAGCTGGATGTGGCGCTGCTCTCGACCAAGACGGGGGGTACGCTCTGGCGCTCGAGCGCCACCAGGAGCGAGAAGGTCGGCGGGCTGTCAATCGTCGGTGGGATCCCGTACTTCTCGGCCGAGGACCCCAGCGACGCCTACGGCCATTTGATCAATTCGTTGGTCTACGACGTCACCTACGACTTCCGCTCCACCTGGGTCAAGCGGTAACGGCGCTCTCCGCGCCGCGCGTGACCCGCTCGTAAACCTCCAGCTCCCGCTGCGCCACGATCGGCCAGGCGAAATCGGCCGCCTTGGCGCGACCGGCTTCGCACATCGCCGTCCGACGCGCCGGGTCCGACAGCAGTTGAATGGTTGTATCGGCCCACGCCATCGCGTCGTCGGCCGGCAACAGAACCGCTTCGGTGCCGTCGCCCACCACGGCGCGATAGCCGTGGTTGTCGGCGAGGATCATGGGCGTGCCGCAGGCCATGGACTCGAGCAGCGTGACGCCGAATGAGGCGATGCGCGTGGGCGCGAGATACAGGTCGGCGGAGCCGTAGTACGACGGCCGGTCGGCGAACACTTCCCCTACGAATTCCACACTGGCGCCAAAATGGCGCGCGCGGCGGCGGTAATGGCCCGCCCAGGGGCCGTCGCCCGCCACCGTGAGGCGCGTGTTGGGAAAGCGCTCGAGAATGCGCGGCAGCGCGTCGAGCACCGTGCCGAGTCCGTTGCGCGGCTCGATGCGACCCAGGAACAGCAGGCGTGGCCCGCTCTCGAGCGCGTCGCCGGGGTGGCGCCCGTTGGGCCGGAAGAAGTCGGTGTCCACGCCGTTCGGGATGACGTCCCAATTGGCGCGGAAGTAGCGGGACAACACGTCCACCACGGGGGGACTCACCGCAATGGTCGCGGCGTGGGCATCGAGCAGGCGCTGCAGCGGCCGGCGGAACACGGTGTAGCCGAACGAGCGCTCGAACCACGTATGGAACGTCGCGACGACGGGGATGCCGAGCCGAATGGCCGCCTGCGGCGCCAGAATGCCGAACACCGGATTGAGCCCGCCGTGCACGTGAACGACGTCGAAGCGGCCTTCGCGGAACACCGTCTCGAGCTGGCGCCCCAGGCGCCAGCCGGTGGTGATGCGGGCCACGCCGCCGTTGGCGTAGATCACGCGGCTCGTGCCGACGCGCTGCACGTGCTCGGGGTCGGGGCCCGCCCCCGCCATCTGCGACGTGACGACCGTGACGTCATGTCCCCAGTCCAGCAGCTGCAAGGCCTGGTTGTGGACATGTTCCGGCACGCCCCCGAGCTGGGGATAGTAGTCTTCCGCCACTAGGGCGATGCGCATCCGGGGTCGATCCTGATCGTTAAGGTAGACGAGGTTTTTGCGGCTCGACGCGAGCCGCCGCGACGCGAGCTTGCTCCACAGCCTCCAGGACGGCCTGCGGCTGCTCCTCCTGGATGTAGTGGCCCGCCCCGCGTACTGAATCGAGCGTGAACCGCGGCAGGGTTCGCTGCATCAAATTGAGCTCGAAATCGGGGACGTCGCCATCGTGTTTCGGCGCCGTGCCGATCAACTCCACGATGGGACCCGTGATCGCGGCCAGCCGCGGCTGCAGCTTGTCGCGCTCGCGCGACGCCGACATCGCCAAAAAGACCCTGAGAGTGGCGTCGAGGTCACGGGCTGCACCGGCGGTATAGCCATACACGACGGGCTCTGTGATCCAGCTCGTATCGCCGGACGATGAGGTCAGACTGCGGTGAACCACCCGGCGGATCAGCTTGATCCCCCCGAACAGCTTGATCCATGGGGCGAAGCGCATGGCACGCTTGAAGGCCGGCGTGACCGCCGTCTCCGTGGGGCCGCTCTCGATCAAGACCAGCGCGGAGACCAGATCCGGATGATGCAAAGCGAGACGCAGCGCGATTGCTCCGCCGATCGAATGGCCCAGCACGATGCCGTGGCGGATGCCGAGCGAGTCCAGCGCCGCCGCCACCCGCTCGGCCTGCGCGGAGAGCGAATAATCGGCTTTGGGAGGCTTCGAGGAGAAGCCGATCCCCAGCGGTTCCACGATCACGGTGCGGTAGCCGCAATCGGCGAACAGCGGGATCAGCTTCCGGAACCCGTAGGCCGAGCCGAACAGGCCCGGGATCATGACCACCGGCTCGCCGGCGCCGCTCGTTACGACGCGCAGCGATTCGTCCCGGCCCACCGCGACCTTGAGGGTCTGCGTAGTGGTGTCGGTGGTGAGCAGGGCCGCGATCAGCAGGAGCATGGCAGGCGCAATAGATTTCCCGTCCGCACGTGACCGACTCGACCTCCGTCGCCTTGTTGTTCGATTTTGGCGGCACGCTCGACGCCGACGGCGTCCCCTGGAGCCCCCGCTTCCATCAGGCGTACCGCGCCGCAGGCGGCACGCTCGACTTCGCGGCGTTCGACCCGGTCTTCGCCGCCTCCGACCGCGCTCTGGCGCGCGCGCCCGGGATCCGCACCACCGGCTTTCGCGCCGCCATCGAGCTGCAGGCACGAATCCTCATGGATCTCATTCCTGCCGGCGCCGGCGCGGTGGACCCCGGCAACATCGCCGGCCGCCTGCACGCGCAGGCGCTCGCGATCGTGAAACGTAACCGGCCCGTGGTGGAACGGCTGGCTCAGCGGCATCGTCTGGGTGTGGTGTCCAATTTCACTGGAAATCTCGCCCCCTGCCTCGCCGAGCTTGACCTGTTGCGGTTTTTCGCCGTGACCGCCGATTCGACCCTCGTCGGGGCGAGCAAGCCCGACGCGCGCATCTTTCAATACGCGCTCGCCGCCCTCGCGAGTTCCCCCGATCACGCCTGGATGATCGGTGACAACCCGGAGGCCGACATCGGCGGGGCGGCGCGGCTCGGCCTCAAGACCTGCTGGTTGGCGCCCGCCGAGCGCGATCAACCCCCCGGCTGTACCCCCACTGCGCGCATCGCCCGCTTTGCCGACCTCGAGCCGGCGCTCGCCGGCGCCTGACCCACATGCACGGCCTCGTTCTGGCAGGTGGGGAAGGTAGCAGGCTCGCTGCCGAAGGTGTGCCCACGCCCAAACCGTTGCTCGAGGTGGCGGGCCAGCCGCTGATCGTGACCCTGTTGCGCACCTTCGAGCGGCTGGGCTGCGAGTCGCTGACTTGCATGGTCCGGACAGGCTTCCCGGCCGTCGTCCAAACCCTGGAATCGTCGCGTTTCAAGCCCCCTTTCATCCTAAGGACTTGCAGCACCCCGTCGTCCGCGCATACGCTGGTGGAGGGGCTTAAGGCGGTTCCTGAGGGACCGGTGTTCTGCAGTATGGTGGACACCGTGATGCGGCCACGCGACTGGGCTGTGGTGTATCAGCGGACCCGGGAGAGCCTGGCCGACGGCGCGGATGCGGTGCTGGTTGTGACGCCTTTCGTTCATGACGAGTCTCCGCTGTACGTCGCGCGCGACCGCGAGGGCCTGGCGCGCTCCCTGGGCTCCGCGCCCGGGGGCGATGCGCGGGTGAGCGGTGGTGTTTATGGCTTTGGTCCCGCGGCCCGTGAGGCCGCTCGGGACGCTCTCGCCGACGGCGTGCAGCGGATGCGCGGCTTCTTGCAGCGCTTGATCGCCGATGGCGCGCGCGTCGCGACGGTCGAAGTGGCGCAGATCATCGATCTGGACCGGCGCTCCGACTGGGACTTGGCGAATACCTGGATGTCGTCAGACAGCTGACCCCCTAACCCCGCAGTGGCGGAGGGTATCGCGTGGCAGAGGCAATCGCCGTCTACCGTAGTCCTGCTTTTTCTCCGCTCCAACATCGGACGAACGACACGGCCATCCTGGACGAGACACTCGCGTGTCTCGGCCGGCGCGGTTGGCGCGTGTCGCAGACCAGCGAAGCGGACGTCGCCGCCGGCCACCTGCCGGTGGGCGACCTCTACCTCAACATGTGCCAGGGCCCGCTCGCCTCGGAGCGGCTGCTGCCGCTCGAGTCGGATCACGTCGTGGTGGTGAACCGGCCGTCGAGCGTGCTCAATTGCCACCGCCATCGCCTGGTGAAGGCGATCGCGAACACGCCGCTCGCGTTCCCGCGCACCCTGATCTGGTCGGCGGTCGCCCCGCTGCCCGCGGAGGAAATCGATCTGCTCGCCGCGGGCCAGGATCGCATCTGGTTGAAGCGCGGCGACGTGCACGCCGAGCGCCCCGAGGATGTGGTGGCCGTCACGCGCCACCAGCTCGAGCCCGCGATGGCCGCGTTCGCCGAGCGCGGCGTACCGTGGGTCGCGCTGCAACAGCACGTGCCCGGCACCATCGTGAAGTTCTACGGCGTGGCCGACGGCCGCTTCTTCCGGTGGTACGCGTCCGATGCCGGCGCCGCGGGTCCCCGCCCCGCGATCGACGAAGACCGCCTGAAAGCGCTGGCGTTCGACGCCGCGGCGCTGCTGGGACTCGAAGTGTTCGGCGGCGACGTCGCGCTGCCCCGGCCTAACCGTCCCATTCTCATCGACATCAACGACTGGCCCAGCTTCGCGCCCTTCCGGGAGGAGGCGGCGCAAGCGATTGCCGCATACGTTATGGATCGGGTCGCCCAAAGGAGAGAGCCCAGTGATTGAGACCGCGCGCACCGCCACCCAGCTCCCGGGACCCAAGTCGCGGGCGCTGTTCGATGCCGAAGCGCGCTTTCTGGCGCCCGGCACGCAGAGTGTGGCGCTGTACAGCAAGCTGGCCATCGACCGCGGCGAAGGCGCCGTGTTGTACGACGTCGACGGCAATGCGTATGTCGACTTGCTCGCCGGCGTCGGCGTGGCCGCGTTGGGCTATGCGCATCCCAAGTACGTCGCCGGCATGCAGCGCCAGATCGCGCGCGTGCACGTCGGCAGCTTCACCACCGAGCACCGGGCGGCGCTGGTGGAGCTGATCGCGCACGTCACGCCCGGCGACTTGAACCGCACGCAGTTCTATTCGAGCGGCGCGGAGGCAGTCGAAGCGGCGGTGCGGCTCGCCCGCTCCCGCACCGGCAAGTCCGAGTTGGTCGGATTCTGGGGCGGCTTCCACGGCAAGACGGCGGGCGTACTGCCGCTCTTGGGAAGCAGCTTCAAGCATCAGCTGGGACCGCTGATGCCGGGCACCTACAGCGCGCCCTACGCGTCGTGCGCGCGCTGCGCGTTCGACAAGACGTTCCCGTCGTGTGAGTGGCACTGCGTGCAGTTCCTGAAGAAGAAGATCGAGGTCGAGACCGCGGGCAACGTCGCCGCGATCATCGTCGAGCCGATCCAGGGCACCGCGGGCAACATCGTGCCGCCGCCCGGCTATCTGCGCATGTTGCGCCGCCTGGCCGACGAGCTGGGCGCGCTGCTCATCGCCGACGAGATGCTGACCGGGTTCGGACGCACCGGCAAGATGTTCGCGATCGAGCACGATGCCGTCGTCCCCGACATCATGACCGTGGGCAAGGGATTCGGCGGCGGCTTCCCGATGAGCGGCGTGATCGCGCGCGAGGAAGTGGCGTTCGCCAAGCCGTGGGCCAATCCCAGCGGCAGCTCCTCGAGCTACGGCGGCAATCCGTTCGCCGCGGCGGCCGCGCACCTCGCGATCCAGACAATCATCGAAGAGGGGCTCGTCGAAAACGCCCGTCGCGTCGGCGAGAAGATGTTGGCCGAGCTCAAGAGCTGGGAGGGCGAGATCCCGATCGTGAGCGACGTGCGCGGCAAGGGTCTGATGATCGGCATGGACCTGGTGGTGCCCGGCACCCGCACGCTACTCGACAAGAAGGTGACACGCTGGATCTTCGACACGCTGCTCAGCCGCGGCGTGCTGGCGATGGTCTACAACCCCGAAGTGCGCCTCAACCCGCCGCTCGTCATCTCCGACGAGCAGGCGTTGGGCGCGCTCGCCGTCATGAAGGACGTGTTGAGTGAAGCCGTCGAACGCGCTCGCGCATAAAGGCGCGGCGATCGAGGAGTGGGTCGACATCCACTTCTACCGGCCGCTGGGGATCCGCCTCGCGCGGGCGCTCGCGGGCACCAGGGTCTCGGCCGACGAAGTGACGCTGTGGGCGCTGGTCGCCGGACTGATCGGCGGCCAGCTGTTCCTCTATTCCGACCGCCGCCTCAACGCGCTGGGCTTCGTGGTGTGGGTGATCTCGGACGTGTTCGACAGCGCCGACGGCCAGCTGGCGCGGCTGCGGGGTGCCTCCACCCGCTTCGGCCGCGCGCTGGACGGCATCAGCGACAGCCTGCGCTTCGCGTATCTCTATCTCTGCCTGCTGCTGCGCCTCCTGGCGGCGGGGGCCGGGTGGCCGGCGGTGGCGCTCGTGGTCGTGGCGGCCGCGAGTCACTCCCTGCAAGCCACCATCGTCGACTTCATTCGCTCCGCCTACCTTTGGGCTGGATTCGGCGAAGGCACGGTGGACCTGCCCGAAGACGTCGCGGCACCCGCCGCGGGTCGCTGGCTGGCGCGCGTGAGCGGGCGGATCTATCGGGATTACGTGTTGCGCCAAGCCTTCGTGTTGCCCTGGTCGGTGCGCCTGGTGCAGCTGCTGCGCAGCCGCGACTGGCCCGCCACGGTGCGCGAGGAATATCGCGAGCGCCAGCAGAGAATCCTGGCGCTCTGCCCCATACTGGGCCAAAACATGCGCATCGCGTTGCTCGCGGTCGTGGCCGTGACCGGCCGGCCGTCGATCTTCTTGTGGACGTCCGCGGTGTTGCTCAACGTCGTGGTCGCGGCGCTGGTCGCCGTGCACGAGTGGAATGCGGCGGCGCTGCTCGCGTCGCTGCACGAGTCGGATAGTGCCTACGTCTGACCTCGCGCCCGCGCGACGCTATCGCGGCGCAATCATCGGCTCGGGCAACATCGCGCTGCACGCGCACCTCCCGGCGTTCCGGGAGACGCCGGGCGTGCGCGAGCGGGTGGACATCGTGGCCCTGGTGGACGCCGCGAGCACGGCCAATGTCGCGGGCGTGCCCCGTTTGAGCGATCGCGCTCAGCTCGAGGATCTGGGCCCTATCGACTTCATCGACATCTGCACGCCCACCGCCACGCACCTGGAGCTCGCCACTTGGGGCCTGGAGCAGGGCTACCACGTGCTCTGCGAGAAGCCCGTAGCGACCTCCCCCGGCGACGCCGCGGCGCTGCGCCAGCTGGCGGGCACGCAAGGCAAAGTCCTGGTGCCCTGCCACCAGTATCGTTTCAACCCGGCGTGGCGGACGCTGGCGCAGTGGCTCGAGGCCGGCCGCATCGGCCGCTGGCACCTGGCCGAGTTCGCCGTGTACCGCCAGCTGGCCGATCCCGGCGCGTTGCGGGCGGTCACGCCGTGGCGCGGCAGCCGCCAGGACAGCATGGGCGGCGTGCTGCTCGACCACGGCACCCATCTCATCTATCAGCTGCTCGACGTCGCGGGCCTGCCGCACGCGGTCCAGGCATGGACCGGCCGCCTGCGCCACGGCGACTACGACGTGGAAGACACGGCGTCGCTGTTGTTCGAGTATCCCGACCGCGCCGCGACCATGCTGCTCACGTGGGCCGCGGCGCGGCGTGACAACCTGATCCGCTTCACGGGCGAGCGCGGCACGATCGAGCTGGTGGGCGGCGAGCTGCGGCTCGACGCGGGCGACGTGACCGAGCGCGTGGATTTCTCCCAACAACTCCAGAAAGCCGCATACGCCGGCTGGTTCGGGCGGCTGTTCGCGGAGTTCGTCGACGCGCTCGACATGGGCGGCGCCGACGCCGCGCTGCAAGACATCGCGCGCGTCGCCACCGTGCTGGACCTCGCCTACACCGCCGCTGAAACCGGCTGCCGCCAGACACCCGTCCTGCTCGTGTGAACAAGACGCTGCGGCTGCTCTTCTTCGCGGCTGGCATCACGGTGTTCGGCGTCCTGGTGGCGCGCATGGGCCTCGGGACCATCGTGACCAACGCGCGCCAGGCGGGCTGGGTGCTCATCCCGCTCATCTTCCTTACGGGCGTGATGTATCTGTGCCACGGTGCATCATCCTGGCTGATGCTCGCCCAGGAGCCCGGCCGCCCCAGTTTCTGGCGCACCTGGGCGATCACCG
>WNFF01006350.1_pt1 | contig 24333 bp, 19 predicted proteins | sample 5400441 | NCBI WGS metagenome assembly WNFF01 (sample SAMN13153345, study PRJNA577476) | soil metagenome | isolation source: 120 cm saprolite under Douglas fir tree site 2 hole 3 replicate 1 | place: USA:California | collected 2015-04-18
GGGCGTAGGACTGGAAGACCATGGCGATGTCGCGGTCCTTGGCGGCCACGTTGTTGACGACCCGGTCGCCGATCCGGATCTGGCCTTCGGTGATCGACTCCAGACCGGCCAGCATGCGCAGGGCGGTCGACTTGCCGCACCCCGACGGACCCACCAGGACCATGAACTCCCGGTCCTTGATCGCGACGTTGAAGTCCTTCACGACCGTGAGGTCGGCCGTGTAGCGCTTGACAACGTGGTCGTAGGTGACTGATGCCATTTCCTTTATTACCCCTTCACAGAGCCGGCGAGGATGCCGCGCACGAAGTACCGCTGGAGGCTCAAGAACACGACGAGCGGGACGATCAAAGATAGGAAGGCGGCCGCCGTCAGCAGGTTGTAGCCCTGCCCCAGCGAGTTGGTCAGGTTGGCGAGAATGACGGTCACCGGGCCCACGCTCACGGTGCCACCGACGTAGATCAGCGCGACCAAGAGGTCGTTCCAGATCCATAGGAACTGAAAGATGACCAGCGACGCGATGGCCGGCACGGCCAGCGGCAATACGATCCGGAAGAACACCGTCAGGGTTCCGGCCCCGTCGATCTCCGCCGACTCGAAGAGGTCGCTCGGCAGCGCGCGGAAGAAGTTGGCCAGCAGGTAGATCGAGAAGGGCAGGCCGTATCCGGTGTGCGCCAGCCAGATGCCCACGAACCCCCAGTTCTGAGGAGTCAGCCCCAGCGATACGTAGGCCTTGAGGATCGGTATGAACGTCAGCTGGAGGGGCACCGCGAGCAGCCCGACCAGGGCCAGGAAGATCCAGTTGCGGCCTGGAAACTTCATCCAGGCGAATGCGTAGGCGGCGAAGGCGGCGATGGTCACGGGGATGACGGTGGCCGGGATCGTGATCATGAAGCTGTTGAACAGGCTGTGGCCGAGCCCGCCGCTCTTCAGCACCTCCGAGTAGTTGTCGAGCGTGAAGTTGAACGGGGGCGATAGCGCGGTCCACCAGCCGCTGCTGTTGAGCGCGCTGAAGGGACGGAAAGAGCTGACCAGGAGGCCCGCGGCGGGCACCATCCACGCCGCGGTCAAGCCGATCACGGCGATGTGGAGCACCCACCCCTGCAGCCTCTCCGCGAGCCAGACCGGCGAGAACCGAGTGGCGGTCGAAGAGGATGCGGGAGCGGCGGCCTCGGCGGTCATCTTCGAGCCTCCACCGCGCGGAATTGCCGGAGATTGAATATCAAGACCGGGATCACCGCGAGCAGCAGGATGATGGCGACCGCGCTCGAGCCACCCGGGTTGTCGGACTGGAAGAGGAGCTTGTACATCCGGTTGGCCAGCACGTCCGTGCCGAAGTTCCCTGCCGTCATCACGTAGACGATGTCAAAGGCTTTCAGCGCGAAGATGACGAGCGTGGTGCCCACCACAACGACGGTTGGCATCATCAGCGGGAGGATCACGCGTCGAAAGATCGTAATCTCTCCGGCGCCATCAACCCGCGCCGCCTCCAGCAGCTCGCCTGGGATTCCCTTCAGCGCCGCCGACAGGATGACCATGGAAAAGCCGGTGATGCCCCAGATCGCCGCCGCGATCAGCGAGAAGTTGTTGATGTTGGGGTCGGTCAGCCACGTCTTGGGCGATTGGTGGAGCCAGTTGACGACGATGTAGTTGAGCGTGCCGGTCTGCGGCACATCTCCGGGCTGGTACCAGAACATGAACTTCCAGATCACGCCCAGCGCCACCGAGGAGATGGCCATCGGCAGGAAGATCAGCGACTTCACGATTTGCTCGTAGCGGACGCGGTCGAAGAGGACGGCCAGCAGGAGGCCGAAGAAGAGTACGAACAGCGTGTAGAGCACCAGCCAGAGGACGTTGTTGCGGATCGCGATCCAGGCGCCGCCGGTCGGAAAATCCGCCAGCTGGCGCTGGTAGTTGGTGAGCCCGACCCAGTTTCCGGCGTGGTTCTCGAAGCTCTGGATGACGGTGCCGATCGCGGGCCCCACCAGGAAGGCGGCCACGATGATAAGTGCCGGTCCGACCCAGATCCAGGGCCGGACCGACGGGCGCGCTTTGTCGGGGAGGAGCCGGACGAGGTACTCGCCGCCCACGATGTAGGCGGCGAGCACTGCCGGCACTCCAATGATCACGAGGACCAACGTGATATGCGGTCGCTTGGACCTTGTCCAAGTTTTGCAGGATGGAATCGAGCTTGGACTGGTCACGGATGAAGTCGAGGATGGCGCTCCAGTAAGCGTTCTTCATGTCGCTCGGCATCAGGTCGCCGGCGTCGTACTTGAAGATCTTGGCGCTTGTGAGCAACGCTCCGATTGCCCTGGTCTGGTCGTCGGGGTAGGCGCTGAGGGGCACCCTCTTGTTAGGCGAGAGCTTCCCGCCGCGCGTCACCCAGATCGCCTGGGCTTCGGGCGTGGCCAGGTAGCGAAGGAGCGCCCGGGCCTGCGGCGTGTCCTTGAACATCGACCACGCAGACGCGGCGCCGACGTGCGCGCCGGCGTACTGGGTGTTGACGTCGGGGAGCGGGAAGAAGTTGAAGTCGGTCCCAGCCACCAGGCTCGGGTTGGCCTTGGTGAAGAAGGACGTGATGAAGGAAGCCTGGTTCAGCATGTCGCACTTCGGTGGGTTTTGGAACATCGGAGTCCCGACGTCCCCGAAGTTGGTGTTGATGACGTAGTTGGCGCCGCCGTAGACGTTGGAGTCGCCGGAGCCGAGGATCTGGCCGAAGGTCGTCCACGTCGACTTGATCGCGGGCGAGGTCCACTTCGTCTTGCCCTGCCACCAGCTGTCGTATGTGGCTGGACCGACCGTGCTGAGCGCGATCTCTTTGTGGAAGTCGCTGCCGGCCCAGCCGGAGGCGGCTCCACTCTCCACCGCCATGCACCACGGCGTGGTGCCGTCCGACTTGATCTTGTTCTGGAGCGTGATCATGTCTTGCCATGTCTTGGGCACCGTGTAGCCCTTGGCCGCGAAGACCTTGGGGCTGTACCAGACCAGACCCTTGAGGTCCGCCCAGGAGAAGACCTGGACGAGGTGGCCGCCGACGGTGCCGAGGTCGATCCAGCCCTTGTCGTAATCCGACTTGAGCTGGGTCATGTTCATGATGTTCTCGAGGTTGATCACCTTCCCCTGGTTGGCGAATCGGGTCAGGAGGGAAGGACTGGGCGCGGCCGCCAGGTCGGGCGGGTTGCCGGCTGTAACCCGGGTGGTCAGGATGGCGTCCTGGTCCCGGCTGGTCTCGTAGTTGACGGTGATGCCGGTCTGGGCGGTGAACGGCGCGAGCACGGCGTTGAAGGAGTCGAGCTCGCCGTCTGACCACACGCCGAGAACGCTGACGGTGCCGCCGTGGACCGATGCTTCAGGGCTCGGGTTGCTTGCGCCCGGCGCGCCACAAGCCGCTGCGATGACGACGGCGACGAGGCCGAGGAGCAACCCTCGGCCCGGTTTCAAAGTGCGCATCTCACACCCCCAAACCAAAAGCCTGTGAGTTCCGAATTCGCGACCAATTATCTACCTCCCGATGAAATTTGGTGGCCCGGCGGCGCCGGCGGCGCGGTCGAGGCGCGCACCACCAGTTCGGTCCGGAGTGGAGGTGGCGAGCTGACCACCTTTCCCTGCAGGCGGCGAATCAACAGGCCGGCCGCCAGTCGGCCCTTCTCGACGATCGGCTGCCTCACGGTGGTCAGCGGGGGGCTCGTCCACGCGGCCATCGGCAGGTCGTCGTATCCGATCACGGATAGATCAGCGGGCACGTGCATACCCGCTGCTTCGGCCGCGCCCATGACCCCTATCGCCGCCATATCGCTCATCGCGAGGATCGCGGTGGGCCGGCGCTTGCCTTTTGGAAATGATTCGAAGGCGCGAGCTCCGGCCGCCATCGTTGCGCCCGAGGTGACCAGGTACGGGTCGGCCACGCCGGCGCCGGCGAACGCGGCCTGGTAGCCGGCGAGCCTGCGGGCAGCGCTGGGCGTCGGTCCGGCCTGGGATCGCGTGGGAGGCAGGAGGATGATGCCGACCTGGCGATGACCGAGGTCGAGGAGGTGGCGAGCCGCGGCCTTAGCCCCGCCGGCGTCGTCGACGTTGACCGCCGGGTGCAGGTCGGACCCCTCGGAGTCGATCAAGACGGTCGGGATGCCGATGCGGTCCAGCGTCGCCAGAGCTTCGTCATCCGGGCTGAGGCCGAGGCTGATGAAGCCGTCGACCGACGCGCGGCGGATGGCGCCTTCCAGCGAGCCGTCGAGCGGCGGGATCAGCAAGAGGGTGAGGTCGTGCTCCTCGACCAGTTCGCCGAGACCCTGCATGAGCTCGGCCATGAACTGGTTGGCGAAGACGGTGCTGAGACGCTGCGGGATCAGGACGCCGATGGTTCCGCTCCGCCGCATCGACAACGCGCGCGCTGCGGGATGAGGCGTGTAGCCGAGGTCGAGCGCGACGTGCAGCACGCGGTCCACGGTGGCTTGCCCGAGCTTCTCCGGGCTGTTGAACGCGAAGGACACGGCGGTCTTGGACACGCCGGCGGCTACCGCCACGTCAGCGATGGTGACCCGCGTCAAGACCCGACCCTCGCGACCGCCAAGCCCGGTTCACGCGTATCTCTCACCCCAGTCATGTAAACCGCTTTAGTAAAGCGGTTTAGGGCGGAACTTATACCGAATCCGGGGGCGCTGTCAAGAGGAGAGTTGGGCGGCCAGGGTAGGTCAGTCCTGCTTTTGGGTTTCGGTCACCTTTCGGAGCAGGTCGGGTGCGATCTTGGGCCGGCGGTCGAACGTCAGCAGACCGTTCTGCTCGTGCTCGATGTCGGTGAGCTGCGTGTAGCAGAAGCCTTCCACCGGACCCGGCTCCATCAGCGCCTCGACCATCGACCGATACGTATTAAGGAGCGCCCCTGAGTCGGCGGCTTCGGACCAGCCGAAGCCTGTCGAGCCGGCCAGCGCGACGCCTCCGAACTCGCTGACGATAACGGGCTCGCCCCGATACGAAAAGCCCGGCAGGTACGGCGGCTGTGGGCGCGCTTTCGGATCGAGGGTGGAGTCGAGGCTGCGGTAGCGGCTGCGAAGCACGTCCGCGTCCGCGTAGTCGTGGAGCGTGCAGAGGTCGGTGACCGCGTGCTCCCAGCCATCGTTCGAGACCACTGGCCTGGTGCCGTCGAGCTCATGCGTGAGCCGGTACACGCGGCTCTGAAACCGCGCTTGCACACCCGGCTCGACGCCGGCGAATCCGAAGCTCTCGTTCAGGGGCACCCACGCCACGACCGATGGACGATCGCGATCGCGCCGCACCACCTCCATCCACTCCGACGTCAGGCGCGATTCGGCCGCGGCGGAATGCTCGTGGAAATTCGGCATCTCTCCCCACACGAGGAATCCCAGCGTGTCGGCCCAGAACAGCCAGCGCGGGTCCTCCACCTTCTGGTGCTTGCGCGCCCCATTGAACCCCATCGACTTCGCAAGCTCGATGTCATGCCGCAGGTCGTCGTCAGACCCGGCGGTCAGCAGCCCTCCGGGAAAGTAGCCCTGGTCCAGGATCAAGCGCTGCACATACGGCCGGCCGTTGAGCCAGAAGCGACCGCCCTGGGTCTCGACCTTTCGCAACCCGAAATAGGTCGTCGCTTGGTCTGAGCCGCACTGGGCTTCCAGCCCGTACAGGTTGGGGTCCTCGGGACTCCAGGCGTGGACTTCTTCGAGCGTGATGCGCCCCTTGGTCACATCTCCGCTCCACTCGCCGACTGGTCTCCCATTGAAAGTGACGGCCACCCGCTTCGGTCCCTCGGCCCCAATCTCAAATTCGACCTCGCGCGCGTCGAAGTCAGGCGTGATGCGCAGCGATTCGATGGCGCGCGCCGGGAGTGGCTCGAGCCACACGGTCTGCCAGATCCCGGTCGTGGCCGTGTAGAAGATCGATTCGGGAGTCTGTTTCCAGTACTGCTTCCCGCGCGGGATGGTCTTGTCGGCGAGAGGGTCTTCGACGTGAACGATGAGCTCGTTGTCGTGCTCGCGGACCACGTGGCCGACGTCCGCGGCGAACGGTGTGTGGCCGCCCTCGTGGCGCGCCACCTCCTCCCCGTTGACCCAAACCGTAGCGTGGTAGTCGACCGCGCCGAAATGCAGCAGCAACCGGTCCGCCTCCGGAGCGTCGAAGCGTCTCCGGTACCACACGATGTCACCTGGCTCCCAGACACCCAGGCCGGAGAGATGCGACTGAGGCGCGAACGGCACCGTGATGCGGCGGTCGAACTTCCGCACTGCGCCGGCGCCGAACTCCCACTCGCCGTTGAGGTTCACCCAGTGGCTGCGACGCAATGCCGGTCGCGGATATTCGGGCCGCGGCAGCTTAATGGTGCTTCACGCCCCTCTCCTTAGTCCTCTCCCCTGCGGGGAGAGGGGGTTGACACCGACCTATGATGCGGGGGCAGATATGCCTGCGCCCCTCGAAACTGCGTCCGGTCTGGCAGCCGTGCTTCGCGGCGTGGTCGCCGACATGCAGCACGCCTCGGGCGCGGACATCGTCTCCATCTTCCTCTACGAAGAGGCGAGCCGGAAGTACTACGCGCCGTTCGCCACCGGCCAGCCCCAGGAAAGCCTGCTGGACTCCCTCGCCGACATGAGCCAGCAGCTCGACCGCTACCTGGGCGACAAGCAGCAGGGCAAGGTCCCCGACGAGCTTGGCGTGCATCACTATGGCTCGACGGTCTGGCTGACGGTCACGCGGCAAAAGCTGGTCGCGCGCGACGCTCCCTCCGAGATCGACAGCACTTTCATTCGCCGCTACCAGGTCGTCTCGACCATCGGGCTCCCGCTGCTCGCGGGCGACCGGCTGCTCGGGCTCGTCTACCTCAACTACCGCACGCGCGAGCGCGTGCCGGACGCCGCGCAGCTCGAGGAGCTGGAGCGCCGCGCCCACTCGGCGGCGACGGCGATCCAGGGAGTGCTCGCCGACTCGGAGCGCTCGGCTCTGGAAGGCCTCGGCCGTTTGACCTCACTTCTCACCGAGCCGATCGGCGATCCCAAGACCGACGCCGCGGAGCTGCGCCGCCTGCTCTCCATCGCCCTCGCCGACCTGCTTCTCGCGAGCGATTTCGACGCCGCGGCCGTGTATCAGTTCGCTGCGCAGCGCGGCAGCCTCGAGCTGGTCACCGCCCACGCCCCCGTCGCGGCGCCGCCGCGCATCGACCGCCACGACCAGGCGGCGTCGTGGGAATCCGCCTTGAGCAAGGCCGTCGCCGCGGGGACCGCCGCCGCAGAGCTGCACGTCGTCGCCACGTATCCGCTCGGCAACGACGAAGAGCCCCACGGGTACCTGGTGGTGCTGAGCCGTGACCCGCTCGCGACGGTCCGCCGCCCGCCACCGACCGACCTCCTTCTGAAGGCCGGCGCGGACCTCATCGGAGCCGCGCTGGCGAGCCGGCTTCTCATCGCCGGCCTGGAGCACAGCAACCGGCTCTTGGGCGCGCTCGGCGACATGACCACCGCAATGCTGCGTCCAGGCTCCAGCAAGCAAGCTGTCCTCGACGCCGTTGCCGGCCATCTGACCGACGCGTCGGTGCCGGAGTTCGACTTCAACTTCGCGACCGTCTATCTGCTCGACGAACGGGCCGACGGCACCACGGTCGTACGCATGGCCGCCGGAGCGGCGACCACCGCCAACATCTCGACGACCGAGACACACTCCACCCACAAGCGGGTGCCTCGATGGGCATTGGAGGAAGAGCGCGAGCTGGCCGCCGACGACGTCCTCGTCTACGTCGCGCGGAGCCGGCAGGCCGCCGTCGTCGGCGCTCTCGGGGCCGGTGTGGAGTCGGACCGTGGAGATGTCATCAGCGGCACCATCCCCGAGTCCGCGACCTGGGTTGACGTGCCCGTGGTCTGGAGCGACGGCAGCACCAGAGCCCACGTCGCCGCCTGCCTCATCGGCGAATCGAAGGGAAGTGATGAGCGCCGGCCCGCTCGCGGCCAGGCGCCCTTCACACTCGCCGGCGAGGTGTTCCAGAGCGGGGGCCACGCCGACCTCATCAGGATCTTCCTGCCGTTCGGCTCGGACGCGACGCGCATCGCCAGCGGTGTGCTGGAGGTCGGTTACCACCGCTCGTACGAACGCCGGCCGGACTGGGGCCAGATCGAGGCGCTGCGGGCGGCGGCCGCGCAGGTGGCGATGGCCGTGGAAACCGCGGGGCTGTACGAGGACACCCGGCTCCACGGCGAGCAGCTCGAATTGAGCGCGGAGATCAGCCGCGCGATCGCGTCATCGATCGACCTGGACCAGACGCTCCGCCTCGTTGCCCAGAACATGGCCCGCCTGGTCAACGCTTCCATGTGCCAGATCGCGCTCTACGAGGAGGATCGCGAGGGCTGGTTCGGGGCGGCGGCATCCGAACAGGAGGACCTGTGGCGGCGCCAGCACGGCGAGCGCTCCGAGCCATCGTTCCTGTTCGAGGTGCTCGACGGCGGCCAGCCGGTGGTGATCGAGGACACCGCTGCAAGCTCGCTTGTGAGCGCCGGTTATGCGCGCGCTTTCGGCGTACGCGCGCTGCTCGCACTGCCTCTGGTGGCAGACGGGCAATCGATCGGCGCCGCCGTGCTCGCGGAGCGGGACCGGCTGCGTGCTTTCACGCCCGACGAAGTCCAGCGGGCACAGGGACTCGCGCTGCAGGCCGCGGTGGCGATCAAGAACGCGCGCCTCCACGCGCTGGCGGAGGAGGAGCGCCACCTCCAGAAGGACTTCGTGCTCATCGGCTTCGGCCAGTGGGGACAGAAGGCGTACCAGCATTTATTGACGCTTAAGCAGTTCTTCAACTTCCGCACCCACGTCGTCGAGCAGGACTCGCCAGGGGCGCGCGAGCGCATCGGCTCCAAAGAAGAGGACGTCCGCGGCCATGGCGACGGCTTCTACTGGGACAGCCCCGCGTCGACAGCTCACGACCAGCTGGAACGCGAGCTCGAGTCGAGCTCATACGTCATCACGTACATCGCAACGCCCGCAGCCACACACCTGCCCACCCTTGCGCTCTGGTACGACCTCAGCGACGTCGTCCTCATCGAGAAACCGCTCGGCGCCCCGCCTGAGGCCTATCGCGAGTTCCTCGACACGGCGCCGGGCGGCGTCGAGATCGTTGCCGCCGATCACTACTACTTCAAGCTGGAGGTCCGCCTGCTGCAGCTGCTGCTCACCGAGGAGAGAACGCTGCGCGACTTTCTCGAAAGCGTCGAAGAGATCCGGATCGAGATCCTCGAGGAGCAGCCCCTTACCGGCGCGGCCGCAGACATCGGGGTGATTGCGGACCTCATCCCGCATGCGTTCGCGATCATCTCGCTGCTGACGCCGATCGACCACATCCACCTGGATTCGGAATCGCCGCTGCTGGTCGGGCGGCACGAGGGATTGCAGGGACAGCGCGAGAGCTATGCGCGCATGAACGGCAGCTTTCCCTATCACGGCCGCTCGGTGCGATTGGTGATCGATGTCGGGAAGGGCGCCGAGAATGCGAAGTGGATCAAGCTCAGCGGGGAGCGGCGGTCGGGCGGTCGCAGCCCAAGCTACAAGTTCGATTTCGGGCGGGGCGAAGCGATCGACGGCACGCAGGCGACCGTGCGCGCCGCGGTGCGCAGGATTCGCGAACCGGGGGTGCCCGACAACGCGCACCTGAACATGCTCCGCCACGTGATCGAGAAGCGCCATCCGGCGGTCGGCATCCTATCCATCCGGGAGGCGATCAGGGCCAACCAGCGGGTGCGCGATCTCGAAGCTATGGCCGTCGATCTGCTCGCTCGGGGCGAATCGACCTCGTACGCGCTCGGCACCAGGCCCGCCTTCGAATCTGTTCAGCCGCACGCCGCGCCGGCCCAGGCCCGAACGTCCTGACGAGTCAGCGCGCCGTCCTCAAAGAGGACCGATACTTCGCGGTTTCCGCGCTGAACGGCGCCATGACCGCGGCCGGCCCCGACGGCCACGGGCTGTGGCTGGGAGATACGCGGCTGCTTTCGGAGTTTCGAATCCTGGTCGACGGCAGCGAGCCTGAGGCCGTCGGCCTCCGCGAGGAGGCTGGCTGGCTGGCCTTCGAGCTTGCGGCCGGCGACCTGCAGGTGATGCGGGAACGCTACGTCGACCGCGGCATGCACGAACGCATCACGTTCACCAATCGGGGCGCGTCGGCGATCTCCACCGACATCGCGCTTGAGTTCCGCGGCGACCACGCGGCCATGCTGGCCGTCCGAGGCATCGTCCACGGACTGCCGGCCTCGCCGTCCACCGAGCCTGAGGTCGACATTCGGCCGCAAGGCAAGCGGCACCACATCGAGTTGCGCCCGGGCCAATCATCGAGCCTCGTCATCGCCGTGCCCGCGCGAGGTGGCGCGGCTGCCTCCGACTTCGACGAGGGTCTGGCGCGCGTACGAGATTCCTACCGCTCGTGGGCGCAGGACTGCGCGGCATTCGAGACCGACAACCCCACGGTCAACGAGCTGCTGGCGCAAAGCCGCGACGACATGCGCATGCTGCTCGACCGCTACCCGACCGGCATCTATCCAACCGGCGGCATGCCCTGGTTCGCGGTCCCCTTTGGTCGTGACGCGCTGATCACCTCGTCATTCGTGCTGCCGATGAACCCCGACGTGGCGCGGGGCGCCCTGCGCTTCCTGGCGGAGCACCAGGGACGCCGGGTCGACCCGCGCACCGAAGAGGAGCCCGGCAAGATCCTGCACGAGGTCCGAGATGGCGAGGTCGTCGAGAAGGGAATTTGGCCGCACATCCTGTACGGCACCATCGATGCGACCCCGCTTTTCCTTTGCGTCCTCGCCGACGCGGTCGACTGGACGGGCGACACGGCGCTGCTCGACGAACTCTGGCCGAACGCGGAGGCGGCTTTGGGATGGTGCGACGCATTCGGCGACCGGGACGGCGATGGCTACATCGAGTACGCCGCCGGCATCGAGGCGCGCAACGAGGGCTGGAAAGACTCCAACGACTCCCTGACCAATGTCGACGGCACGGATGTGTTGCGGCCGGCCGCGCTGTGCGAGGTGCAGGGCTATCTGTATCGCGCCTTGCTCGGGATGGCGCGCAAACGACCCGAGCTGAAGGCGCGGGCGGCCGCGCTGAAGGATCGCTTCGATCGCGACTTCTGGATCCCGGATGAGCGTTTCGTCGCTCAGGCGCTCGACGGCGGCAAGCGTCGAGTCGACGCGATCACGTCCAACCCCGGTCACTGCCTGTGGGGCGGCATCCTCACGGCCGCCGCGGCTCACGGTGTCGCGGAGCGGCTCGTCTCGCCAGAGCTGTTCTCAGGCTGGGGGATCCGCACCCTCTCAACGCGCGCCATCAACTACGACCCCCGCAGTTATCACAACGGCTCGGTGTGGCCTCACGACAACGCGATCGCGGCCGCCGGGCTTCGTGCGTCAGGGTTCCCCGCCGCGGCGGAGCTCGTGGCGCGCGCCACGCTCGAGGCGGGGATGGAGTACCCGGATCGCAGGCTGCCTGAGCTGTTCTCCGGCGCCGAGCGGACGCCCGGAAAGACGCCCGAGGAATACGAGGCCAGCTGCCGGCCGCAGAACTGGGGCGCCGCCTCCGCGTTCTCGATGATCGGCACGCTGCTCGGGCTCCAGGCGGATGCGTCGCGCGGCCGGTTGCGGATCGCTCCAAATTAACAGGCCCATTTTGTTGACACTCCAAACAGGTGTTCGTACGCTTTCGTCATGGAGAACGAGGCCTGGGAAAACGGGCCTAGAGCCGGTGAGGCGATCGCCGCGGAGCTGATCCGTCGCCGTCAGAAGATCGACCAGGAGGAACTCGAGTTCTCGTACCTGGCCGCCAAGTTCGCCGCGACCGATGAGTACGACTGGCAAGGCTTCGAGAGCCCGATCGCCTGGCTCAAGGCCAGCTGCCACTTGAGTGGCGGCGCCGCGAGTGCTCGAATCTGCGCCGGCCAGCAGGTTGAGCATCTGAGTCAGAGCTCAAAAGCAATGGCTGACGGAGAGATTGGTTTTGCCCACTTCGCGCTCATCGCGCGCACCTCAGCCGCGGTCGGCGAGCGCCTCGACGAGGGCAAGCTTCTTGGCCAGGCGCGCAAGCAAACCATTGCCCGCTTCCACGACTCCTGCTACCACGCGCGCCATGCGGCCGACCCTCAGGGCTGCGCTGCCGATGAGGCCCAGGGCGTGGAAGCGCGCAGCCTCACCTTTGCCAACAGCGACGACGGCATGGTCTACGTCAACGGCATGCTCGACAAAGTCGGCGGTGCTGCTGTGCAGGCAGCGCTCGAGCCCCTGGCCCAGCGCACAGGCAAGGACGATGACCGCTGTCGCGAGCGGCGCGTGGCGGACGCCCTCGTCGAGGTCTGCATGCACTCGCTCGACAACGGGATGCCGAGCCGGCGCACCCACCTTCAGGTCACGACCTCGCTCGAGACACTCCTCGGCCTCTCTGGCGCGCCGGCGGCGGAAATGGACTTCTCGCTCCCGATCTCGGCCAAGGCAGTGGAGCGGCTGGCGTGCGACTGCACTGTGACTCGGGTACTACTCGGTTCTGACTCCACGGTTATCGACGTCGGCCGCGCCCGGCGGGTAATCTCGGGAGCGCAGGGAAAAGCGCTCAGAGTACGCGACCGCGGGTGTGTCTGGCCTGGTTGCGACCGGCCGGCGACCTGGACCTCGGGACACCACCTTCTGCATTGGATCAACGGCGGGTCAACCGACCTTTCGAACCTCGTCCTTATCTGTTACCGGCATCACTGGATGGTCCACGAGGGCGAATGGCAGATCGTGCGCGCGGATGACGGCCGTATGTTGACCATCCCGCCGATCACTCCGTACCAGCGCTTAGCGCGCGGGCCGGACTAGACCGCAGCCGCCTGATCAACCGGTCGCTTGCCAATCCGTACGAGCACTGCTGATACGGCGATGGTCAACACGGCGTTAACGGTGATACGACCAGGCCCACGATCAGGTAGCCGAGCACGGCGGCGCGGTTTCGGTCGGGGGCGGCGCTGTTAGCACCATCGCGCTGATCCTATCCTTGGACCATGAGCACAACGCCGAGTGAAAAAGTTCGCGTCCTCTACACCGCGGAGGCCACCGCCACCGGTGGACGGAAAGGTCACGGGCGCAGCAGCGACGGTCGCGTCGACGTCGACTTCTCCTCCCCGACCGAGATGGGTGGCGACGGAGGCCCCGGCACGAATCCCGAGCAGCTCTTTGCGACCGGGTTCGCGGCCTGCTTTCAGAACGCGATGATGAGCATCGCTCGCCGCAAGAACCTATCGGGGGTGGACGATTCGATCGTCACGGCCAGGATCGGCATCGGACCGATCGAGAACCGGTTCGGCTTGACGGCGGAGCTCGACATCAAGCTGCCGTCGATCAAAGATCGGGCGCTGGCGGAAGAGCTGGTGACACTCGCGGATGGCCGATGCCCCTACACGAACGCAGTCCGCGGCAACATCGACGTCGCCATCAAGATCCTCGAACCGCCCGCGTCCTAGGCCGGGACCACGCCGTCAACCGCCGTGGGCGTGTGGGTGGCGCAGCGTTTGCTTGAGCTCCTGGCTCAGGCAGGCGAAGCAGATGGCGTGCGGGCAGCCAGGCTCCTCGCAGCACGAGCAGACCTCAATCTCACGACCACAGCCTTTGCATTTCTCAGTGGTGGCGGTCGCCTCTGTCATTTCTCCTTCTCCATCTTCTCCATCGCCGCCGCCACGTCCGTCTGCACCAGAAGGCCGACCAGGCGCCCGTCAGAAGTCGTGATCGGCGCGTTCACCAGCTTGTGGTCGACCATCGCGTGCAGCATCTCATGGAGCGACACGTACGGCCGGTACGTGCTGGGTCCCGGCCGCATCGCCTTCTCGATCAGCTGTTGCGGATCGCCCCCCAGCTCCTTGCTCCGTAGCAATCCAAAAACCACGCGCTCCTCGTTGACGACGACGGCGGCGTCCCAGCCCTGGGCTTGCGCCCGCGCCTGCACGTCACCGAGCTTCTCCGTCAGCCCGCAGGTGGGAACGTCCTTGCGCGCGACATCACCCGCACGGGGATGCTGGGCGTTCGTACCCTCGGTCGGCAGGCCGGCGGCCATCCAGTCGACCTTGCCGTCGACGTAGTCGGAGACATCGCCAAACCCGAGTGACTCGAGCCGCCACGCGGCCCTGGGCGACATGTCTCAAGTTGTGTCCCAGCAGTACACGATCACGGGGCGGTTGGCGTCGAGCACGGTGCGAGCCTCGGTGTCGAGCCTCCTGAGTGGCAGGTGGATCGCCCCGGGAAGATGGTCCTCCTCGTATTCGGGGCTCGGCAGCACCTCCACGAGCTGTGCGCCGGCCGCGACCAGCCTGCGGACCTCTTCTCGGCGAATCTCCTTCGGCATCATGTCCTCCTGTTGGGGCTATCGCTATTCTCGTGCCCTGATGATGCTCTCGATCGGCGACCTGGTCCTCGACATCACGATCGTCACCGAGGGGCAGCTCCGGGCGGACGACGACAACCCCGCGAGCATCACGATGGGCGGCGGCGGCCAGGCAGCCAACTTCTGCGCTTGGGCGGCCAAGCTCGGCGAGCCCGCCCGGCTGGTCACCAGGGTCGGAGACGACGACGGCGGACACCTGCTGGTCGCGGAGCTGGAGAACCTGGGCGTCGACGTGCACGCGATCTGGGCGTCACAGCCGACGGGGGTGATCGCCGTCCTGGTCGGTCCGAATGGGGCGAGGACGATGGCCACCCAGCGCGGCGCCACCATCGGCCTGCGCCCGGATGACCTGCGAGAGGCGTGGTTCGAGGGCGTCAAGCTGATCCACGTGCCCGCCTATTCGCTGTTCGAGGAACCGCTGGCCGAAGCGGCGCGAGCTGCCATCTCCTTGGTGCGTCGTGGGGGCGGCCTTCTCGCGATCGACCTTTCGTCCGCAGCTGGAATCCATGAGTACGGGCCAGCCCGCATGGCCCACGTCCTGAAGGACCTCGCGCCGGACCTGCTGTTCGCGACGCGGACAGAAGCTGAGGCGCTCGGCATCCGGCTGGAGCGGTTGGCGGCGATCCCCGTCGTCAAGCTCGGCTCGTCCGGGTGCACGGTGCTCGGAGAGTTCATTCCGTCACCGCCGGTCGACGAGGTCGACGCCACCGGGGCGGGAGATGCCCTCGCCGCCGCGTTCTGCTCCTCATACCTGCGCGGCGCCAACCCCATCGAGGCGGCCCGGTATGCGGTGGGGGTGGCGGCGGGTGCGGTCACTCACGTCGGCGCGCGCCCGGAAGCCATCCCGTGAGCGAGGTGCTCCGTGTCTCCAACGAGGTCGCCGACGCGTTGGCTCATGGCTTTCCGGTGGTTGCGCTGGAGACCTCGATCGTCGGCCAGGGCCTGCCTCCTCCCCATAATTTGCGCGCGGCGCGGGCAAGCGAGGCGGCCATTCGCGAGGAGGGCGCGATTCCCGCCACGGTGGCTGTGCTCGACGGTCGCGTGCACGTCGGCTTGACCGATGCCGACCTGGAGCGCATCGCCAAGGGTGCGGTCAAGGTAAGCTCCCGCGACCTCGGCTGGGCGCTCGTACGCGGGGACGTGGGCGCCACCACGGTGGCGGCAACGATGCGCGCGGCCGTCATGGCGGGGATCCGATTCTTCGCGACCGGCGGCATCGGAGGCGTGCACCGTGGCCATCCCGAGGATGAATCGTCGGACCTCATCGAGCTGAGCCGAACGCCTGTCGCGGTCTTCTGCGCCGGCGCCAAGATCATCCTTGATATCAGGCTCACCCTCGAACGGCTGGAAAGCCTAGCGGTCCCCGTGCTCGGATACGAATGCGACGAATTTCCCGCGTTCTACTCCAGGCGCGGCGGAAGTCCGGTCAGCTCGCGGGTCGACACGCCCGATGAGACGGCGCGGATGCTCCAGGCGTCGTGGGCGACCGGAAGCCGCGGCGTGGTCGTGGCGATACCGCCTCCCGCCGAGCTGGAGGGCGCCGAGGAGCTCGTGGACCGCGCGGTTCGCGAGCTCGCCGACGTGAGCGGCCCCGAACTCACCCCGCGGTTGCTGGCCCGCATCGCCGAGCTCTCCCGCGGGCGATCCCTTGACCTGAACGTCGACCTGGTGGTCAACAACGCGCGCGTGGCGGCACGCGTCGCGTCCGCCTTCTCAGCGTTGCGGAAAGGAGTCAGCAAGCCGCCGGCGCGGACACCTTTTTGACACACCTGTCGGGTACCGTCTCGACCAGAGCCTTGGAGAGCACCGCCCCTGTACCGAACTCGAGCCCGGTATCGCCAACTTCCGAGCGGATCGGACGATTTCTGCACGTCATCATCGAGCCGCGGTCCTATCTGAACGCGCTCTACCTGTTGACGGCGTTCCCGCTCGGCCTCACGTATTTCCTGGTCCTGGTCGGCGGGGCGATCACCGGTGCGTTCACAGGGATCATCCTGGTCGGCCTCCTGTTTCTCCTGGCGACCCTTGTCGCAGCTTGGGGATTTGCGTTGCTCGAGCGAGAGCTGGTGATCGTGCTGTTGGGGGTCGACGTGCCGCCGCACTCGCTGCCCAACACGGACCTGGTCTCACCGTGGCGGATGCTCGTCCGCCACCTGCGCCAGCCGACGACGTGGAGGTCGATGGTCTACCTGCTGATCAAGCTGCCTTTCGGAATCTTCGCCACCTTGCTGTCCGTGGCCATGTTGGGCCCGTCGCTTGCCGGCATCATCTTTCCGATTGGGCGCATCGTGTTCGAGGGCCCGAGCGTGGAGGCGATCGGAAACTTGATCGCGCCGGGCGCACTCGCCGTCGCCGCCTTGGCGATCTCGTTCCACGTGCTGAATGCGGTGGGCCGGACATGGGGACGCTTTGCGGCCGACATGCTCGGGGTGAGCGAAGAGCAGCGCCAGGCGTGGGAGTCGCGGCTCCGGGCCGAGCAAGCGGATCGAAGCCGGCGCGAGCTGATCATGAACGTGTCCCATGAGCTCCGGACCCCGATCGCCAGCATCCAGGCCCACGTCGACTCGCTCCTTCTGCCCGAAGGGGATCGCCCCGATCCGAAGGAGACGGAACGGCGGCTCCGGGTGACCGCGGCTGAGACGCGCCGGCTGTCGGACCTCATCGAAGACTTGCTGATGCTGGCCAGGGCCGACTCACAAGAGCTGAAGGTCGCCAACCGCCCGGTCGACGCGGGCCCCATCGTCGAGCAGGTGGTCCAGGCGCTGGCGCCACTGGCGCGCAACGAACGGCAGGTCACCGTGAAGCTGGACGACCTGCCCGCCGGCATCTGGGCGATCGGCGATCAAGACCGGCTCGCACAGGTGCTCACCAACCTTGTGCGAAACGCGATCAACTACACGCCGGAGGGTGGCGTCGTCTCGATCCGCCTGACGAGTAGCGCCGACCACGTACAGATCGCCGTCGCCGACACTGGAGTCGGAATGTCAGCCGACGACCTCGAGCACATCTTCGAGCGCTTTTACCGCGCTGACAGCTCGCGCACGCGCAACACCGGCGGCTTTGGGCTGGGACTGTCGATCGCACGCGAGCTGGTGGACGCGATGGGAGGCAGCCTTTCCGCAAGCTCCCAGCCCGGCCTCGGCAGCACGTTCTGGATCAGCCTGCGCCGGGCCGAACCGAACTAGCAAATGGCGACGGTCCTGATAGTCGAAGACGAGGTTGCCCTCTCCGACCTGGTCCGGTCCCACCTGGAAAAGGAGGGACACCGAGTCCAGCAGGCCTTCGACGGCAGGCAGGCGCTCGCAGCCGCGGACCGCGCCCGCCCGGACCTCGTGATCCTCGACTGGATGCTCCCCGGCCTCGACGGGCTCGCCGTCTGCCGCGAGCTGCGGCGCAAGCACCTGATGCCGATTCTCATGCTCACTTGTCGAGCTCTCTGCCCGCGTGGCTTCGCTGCTCCGGCGCGTGGCCCTCGACAGCGCCGCGGTCAGCTCCGACAGCTCGCAGCCGATCGCATTCGGCCCGCTCGTCCTCGACCCTGTGGGTCACCGCGCCACGCTCTCCGGCTCCGCGCTCGACCTCAGCCGGCGCGAGATGGACCTGCTCGAGCTGCTGCTGCAGCATCCCGGCCGCACTTTCTCGCGCGAATTCCTCCTCGAGCGTTTGTGGGGTGCGGATTTTGACGGGCTCGATCGGGCGGTCGACACCCAGATCGTGCGTCTACGCCGCAAGCTGGGCGAGATTGGCGATTGCATCGAAACGGTGTGGGGCGTCGGCTACAGGTTTCGGCCAGAGTTGCACGAACTGACATAGATTCGACACAACGCCCGATCAAGCTCACGAGGTTATGAAATTGGTTGACACCATCATCGATGCCAAGGGCGTCTGGAAGCGTTACGACGCCGGTAAGCACAAGATCGAAGCGCTGCGCGGTCTCGACCTCATGGTGGGTCGCGGCGAAGTGGTCGCCATCATGGGACCAAGCGGCTGCGGCAAGACCACGCTCCTCAACTGCCTGAGCGGCCTCGACGTGATCGACGAGGGCACGATCAAGATCGCCGGTCGCGACCTGAAGGACCTCACTGACAACCAGCGCACCGACTTCCGCGCCCGCGAGATGGGTTTCGTGTTCCAGACCTACAACCTGCTGCCGGTGCTGACCGGAATCGAGAACGTCGAGCTGCCAATGCTGGTCGGCGGAGTCAAGCCCTCGGAGGCGCGCAAGCGCGCGCAGGAAGCGATCGAGATGGTGGGTGTGGGCGAATGGGCGCGCCATCGGCCGGCGGAGATGAGCGGCGGGCAGCGTCAGCGGTTCACGATCGCGCGGGCGCTGTCGACCAGACCCGCCATCGTCTGGGCCGACGAGCCCACGGGCGCCCTCGACACGGAAACCAGCGCCGGGATCATGGACCTGATGGTCCAGCTCAACCGCCAGAACGCGCAGACCTTCGTGTGGGTCACGCACGCCGAGGAGGTCGGGGCTCTCGCGCAGCGCCTGATTCGCATGCGCGACGGCCAGATCGTCTCCGATTCCAAGCCGGCCGTCACCAGCGATGCGGCGCCGCAGCTCGATGGCTCGAATCCGGCCGTGGATGCCGCCATCTCGAGGACGGATTGACCTCGTTCTTCGGCATCCCACCGATCACGCTGGCCGGCTGGATGGCGGCGGCGGTGTCGGTGGTGCTGGCCGGCCTGCTTCTGTTCGCGGTGCTGAACCGCGTCCTTTTGAAGATGGCGCTGCGCAACATCCCGCGGCGGCGAGCGCAGACGGTCCTGATCCTCTTCGGGCTCATGCTGGCGACGCTGATCATCACCGCGTCGCTTTCGGTGGGCGACACGCTGAGTTTTTCGCTGCAGGCGATCCAGCTGCGGCAGATCGGTGGCATCGACGAAGCGTTCACCCGTCACCAGGCCTTCGGGTACGTACAGGGCGCATCGACGGCCGACACCGAATTCTTCAGCGACGCTCAGGCCGCCGACGTCATCGCGCGGAGCAAGAAGGACCAGAACGTGGCCGCGGCTACCGGTGTCATCGCGGCCTCCGGGTCGATGATCGACACCACCACGAGCCAGTCGTCATCTGAAAACGTGGCTGTGTTCGGCGTCCCAGCCGATTTCGGCAAGGTCTGGGGAACGCTGCGCAGCCGGTCTGGTGGGAACCTCGACGTGGCCGCCCTCGCTCTCAATGAGGTGTACATCGGGATCCAGCTCGGCGACACGCTGAACGCCCACAGGGGCGACACCCTGCAGCTCTATGTGGACGGGCATCTCATGCAGGTCATCGTTCGCGATGTCCTCGACACCGAGGTCAACCCGAGCATCGCCAATCACGGCCCCGTCGTCAACTCGGTGCTGATGCCGCTCGACGCCATGCGCGCCGTGATGCAGCGCCCCGGCGGCTACAACCTCATCTTCGTCCACAATCGCGGCGCGGGCGGGTTCGACGACCTCGGCCCCGGCGGCGCCACAGGTGACGAGGTCACCAAGCATTTCCGGGTCGAGTTCACCGACCCGCAGGCCGCCGCCGCTCTGTGGGCATACGTGAGCACGCCGGCGATCAAGGCCCAGGTCAAGAAGATCCACGACCAGGCGAACTTCCTCGACCCCTCCAAGGACCTGAGCCAGCAGCTGCTCACAGAGTTGAACCAGCCGGCGGTCACGGACGAGTTCAAGGCGCTGGCCGGGAACAGGTTCGTCGACCGCATCATGGGCGACGCGGTGGCCGCCTCAGCGGCCGCATCGGGCGGGCCGGAGGCCGCGCGCACGGCCCAGGACAACCTCATCCTTTTGGTCGGAGTCCTGCAGGTCGACAGCACCGCCGCCGCCGAGCTGAAAGCACTCCTGAGCCGGCCGGAGATCCAGGGCCCGCTGAGCTTGCTCGCAGCGACGCTGCCCGCAGGCGATCCGGTGGGGACGACGATCGCGGAGCTGTTCGCTGAGGTTCAGCGTCCGGAGCTGACGGCCAAGTTCAAGGCCGCAGTCAGCAGCCCAGACCTGCAGACGCAGCTGGCCCAGGCCATCGCGGTGCTCGACCCTGCAGAGCTGGCCGGCTACAAGGACATCGCCGGCCGCCTCGACCTCTACAACTACTCGGCCTACAAAGCGGACGCTGTCACGTTTGCCCAGACCGGCGGCCTGTTCATCACCGCCGCGCTGCTTGGAGTCAGCTTCTTCTCGATCGCTGTCGGCGTGCTCCTGATCTTCTTGATCTTCGTGATGCTCGCGGCCGAGCGGCGCGCGGAGATGGGCATGAGCCGAGCGGTCGGCCTCAAGCGCCGGCACCTGACCCAGATGTTCCTGTTCGAAGGGACCGCCTACACGCTCGCGGCGAGCGTGGTCGGCGTAGTCCTCGGCGTGGGCGTCGCCGCGCTGATGATCCGGGTGCTCTCGAGCATCTTCAGCGGCTTCTACAAGGGCATCACGCTGCAGTTCCACTTCGAGTGGACAAGCCTCGTGATCTCCGTTTGCCTCGGCATCCTGCTCACGTTCATCGTCGTCGCCTTCTCCGCGTACCGCGTGAGCCGCCTCAACATCGTGGCCGCGATCCGCGACCTCGACGAAACAGAGCAGCGCGACGCCGGCATGCGCACCATGTTCGTGGCACCGTTCAAGGTCGCCTGGGCCGCGATCAACCAGTTGCGTTTCGGCCACCCGCTCGTGTTCCTCAACGGTTCCACGCTGGGCACCCTCGGCGCGATCCGGTCGTTCTGGTGGGGGCTGTTCAGGCGCGGCCCGCTGACCATCCTCCTTGGCGCTGGCCTCGTCGCGCTGACGCTCGGGGACAACGCGCCGCTGGCCCACGGCGAGGTCTGGTATTCAGCGGGCGTTTCGCTCGTGATCATCGGCACCGGCCTGCTCGTGCGCTGGATCCTGGCCCTCGCCCGCGTACGCGCGCTGGTGGCCGCGCGCGCCGGCTTCACCCTGGCAGCGCTGGGCCTGCTCTTGTACTGGGGCCGCCCGTTCGGCCGGGTGGAGAAGCTCCTCCATCTCGAGGACCAGCTGCAGACAAAGCAGCTGTTGGGTGGACCCGAGGTGTTCATCCTCTCAGCGCTCATGACGCTGCTGGGCGCGATCTGGCTCGTGATGTACAACAGCGACCTGCTGATCGGAGCCGTCATGTTCTTCACCGGCCGGATCAGCGGCCTCGCCGCCGTCACACGGACCAGCATGTCCTACCCGATGTCGACCAAGTTCCGCACCGGGATGGCGGTGGCGATGTTCGCGATCGTCACTTTCATCATCGTGTACATGTCCGTCTTCAAGGACGTCCTGGTCCAGAACTTCGCGCAGGTCGACGCGGTGTCCGGCGGGTGGCAGATCGCGGCCGGCACTCCCGACAACAACTTCAACCAGACGGACAAGACGACCTTCCCGCCCGACGTTGCCACCCTGGTCCAGGCGAACCCCAACGTTGCCGCCGAGCTCAAGGGTGTGGGCTGGGAGAACCAGTCGGTCGGGGTCCAGCTGCAGCAGATCAAGGCGGACGGCTCCGTCTTCAAGGCGCAAAAAGACAGCGGCTACGCGCTGCACGTCGTCGACGACGGCTATCTGTCAGCGACCGGGTATTCGCTGCAACTGCGTGCGGCCGGCTATTCGTCCGACCGCGCCGTTTGGGACGCCGTCCGCGACCACTCCGGCTACGCAGTCATCAACGCTTCGAGTCTCGACGCCAGGACGGGCGCCCCGGCCGACATCGTGGGGATCAAGCCGACCGACTCGACCTTCCAGCCCTTCCAGGTGCGCGCGCCGGCATTCCGCCAGAACGGCAGCAGTACGTGGACGCTGACCGTGATCGGGTTCATGAGGTCCAACGCCCTGTGGGGCGGTGTTTATGTGTCGACCGGGACGGCGATGGGAAGCGGTCTGTTCGCGTCGACCTCCGCCACGACCGCGCCCGCAGGCGGGCAGCCGGGCTCGAGTTTGCCGACCGGCCTCCGGCCGCTCACACCCACCGGCTACTACTTCGCGGTCAAGCCGGGGGTGGACGTGAGCACGGCGCGACTCGATCTCGGTCGCATGCTGGTGAAGGACCAGCTCGAGCCGGTGATCGTCGCCGACCAGCTCGCACAGCAGCTGAGCGGCATCCTCACCCTGCTCAACCTGGTCACCGGATTCCTCGCGCTTGGGCTCATCGTCGGCATCGCCGGCCTCGGCGTGATCAGCACACGTGCAGTGGTGGAGCGATGGCAGCAGATCGGCATGCTGCGCGCCCTTGGCTACCGGCGCTCGCTCGTGCAGCGATCGTTCCTGATGGAGTCGAGCCTGATCGCGATCCTCGGCCTCATCATCGGAGCGCTCGTGGGTGTGTGGCAGTCGTACAGGTTCTTCGTCATCGACAAGAACTTCGGCACCGTCATCTTCAACGTGCCGGTTGTGCAGGTCACGCTCATCCTCGTCGGCGCCTACCTGGCGACGCTCGTCACCACGTATCTGCCGGCGCGATCCGCTTCGAGGGTCGCCCCGGCCGAGGCACTGCGTTACGAGTAGAGGCCCCTCATGCTGGTCTGGAAGACTCGATCTGCCAGACCGCCGCTGACATGCCGGCGATCAGCTCCCAGCCGGCCGCTCCTCCGAGGCCGTCCGTCATGACGACGAGCACGTAAGCGCCGTTGGGCCCTGTCGTCACCAGCGCCGCGTCGTTCTCCGCGGCCTCGATGGCGCCCGTCTTGTGAACCACGGTCGTTCCGGCGGGAACACCGGCGGGCACGCCTGCCTCGGTGGTGGTGCCGGTCAGGAGCGGATAGAGCCACGCCTGAGCGGAGGCGCCACCCAGCCTGCCGTCCGCCTCGGCCGTCCAGAGCACGGCCAGGTCGGCGGCGGTCGTCGTGTTGACGTCGAAGAATGCCGAGTCTGTGGTGCCTACCGAGGCCGCCCACGCGTTCAGCGCGTCCGCGCCGCCGAGGTCGCGCACGAGCATGTGGCCGGCGGTGTTGTCGGATTGCTGAGCGGCCCGCGACGCCAGCTCGTTTCGGGTCAGACAGACGCCCGGCGCGTAGTCGTCAAACCAGCCGGCCTCGTAGTCGGAATCCTGATAGCAGACCAGCCCGTTGGGATCGGTGTTGCCGGAGGCGACGTTCTGCGCCTCCATCATCAGCGCGACCAGCTTGTAGGTGCTGGCGGCGCTGAAGACCGCGCCTCCGTCGAGCGACCAGCTCAGGGGATCCGAACCGCCGAGCTCGACCACGGTCACGCTGACTGAGGCCCCGCTCGCCGCGGCCAGCTGCTGCAAAGCCGCCACCAGCACGCTGGAGTCGCGGACCGCGCCCATGGGTGCGGCCGCCATGGCACTCGTGCCGGCTGCGCCTGTCGACGCGACGGTGCGGGCCCCGCTCGCTGCTGTCGCCTCTGACCGCGTGTCACGCCTGACCTCATGCGCCGCAACGATCAGCGGCGATGTGACGAGGGCGACGGCCACCAGCGTGAGCATCGCGGCGACGGTTCGGCCCATGAGTGCCAGCGTCCGCTTCGCTGCTGGGCTTCCACTGAGCGCCGGATGTGAGCTTGCTGAGGAAGTTCGGCAGCGCACGGTCTACTGATCATCAACGGGCCGCCGCGGGGGTTGGTAATGAAAGCATCAGCGCCCTGAAAGGGCAAGATCAAGAAGTTCTTGCGCGTGGCTGGGCGCTTGCGCGCTGGCTTTCCAAAGGGGGGTTGCTGTGCGGGGGTCGAGCGGCGGAGGATGGACGTATGGCTGCTGTTCAACCGATCCGAATCGTTCCGCTTCATCCAGGGCCCGCGGCGGGGGTGCGCGCGACGCCGGCACAGCTCACTTACCGAGGCGGCCGGCTGCTGGCGGCGGCCAACGTGTTCACGATCTTCTGGGGCAGCGCGTGGAAACGCGCCGACGCGCCGCTGGTTGCGCATGTCAACGACTTCTTCCGGTACATCCTGACCAGCCCATTGCTGGACCAGCTCGCCGAGTACGCGCTGCCCAGCCAGCCGATCGGACATGGCTCG
>WNFF01002478.1_pt1 | contig 24310 bp, 21 predicted proteins | sample 5400441 | NCBI WGS metagenome assembly WNFF01 (sample SAMN13153345, study PRJNA577476) | soil metagenome | isolation source: 120 cm saprolite under Douglas fir tree site 2 hole 3 replicate 1 | place: USA:California | collected 2015-04-18
CTCGGTGCCGGGCTTGATGACACCCGGCCAGCGCATCATGCCGGGGACGCGGTAGCCGCCCTCCCAGTTGGCGTTTTTCTCGCCGCGGAATGGCGTGGTGCCGCCGTCAGGCCAGGAGAATGATTCGGCGCCATTGTCGGTGGTCCACAGAACGATGGTGTTGTCGGCGATGCCGAGGTCGTCGAGCTGCTTCAGGAGCTGGCCGACCATGCCGTCGAGCTCGACCATGCCGTCCGCTTCGATCCCCAGGCCGGTCCTGCCATCGGACTCCTTCTTCAAATGGGTGAAGACGTGCATCCGGGTGGAGTTGAACCAGCAGAAGAACGGCTTGTTGGCCTTCGCATTGCGGTCGATGAAACCCATCGCCGCGCCCAGGAACTCCTCGTCCACGGTCTCCATGCGCTTCCTGGTGAGCGGGCCGGTGTCCTCGATCTTCTGCCTGCCGACCCTGCCGAAGCGCGGGTCCTCGGTGGCATCGTCCGTGTCGGTCGCGACGCACTTGAGTACGCCGCGCGGGCCGAACTTCGCACGGAACTCCGGATTCTTGGGGTAGTCCGGGCGCTCGGGCTCCTCCTCGGCGTTCAGGTGGTAGAGATTGCCGAAGAACTCGTCGAAGCCGTGGACGGTGGGTAGAAACTCGTTGCGGTCGCCCAGATGGTTCTTGCCGAACTGGCCGGTGGCGTAGCCGAGCGGCTTGAGCAATTCGGCGAGCGTCGCGTCCTTGTCCGACAGCCCTTCCCTGGCACCCGGCAGACCGACCTTCAGCAGGCCCGTGCGGAAGCAACTCTGCCCGGTGATGAACGCGGCACGCCCCGCCGTGCAGGACTGTTGCGCGTAGAGGTCGGTAAAGATCCCACCCTCTTTGGCGATGCGGTCAATGTTGGGCGTGCGGTAGCCCATCATTCCGCGGTTGTACGCGCTGACGTTCCAGTAGCCGATGTCGTCGCCGAAGATCACGAGGATGTTCGGCCGTCGCGCGCCGCCCGGTGCAGGCGCCGGCCGTTGGGGCTGCTGTTGCGCGATCGCCGCGCTGGCGGCAAGCGTCGAGGCCGCCGCGAGCAGTGAACCGCCGCTGAGAAGAATTCGTCGCCGGTCGATCGCCGACTGTGAGCCGTTCGAGGAGTTCGATTTCCGGGTCATGACTGATTTCTCCTCTCACGGTTGTGGAGCGTCGGCGTCGAATCTACCCGTCGCGCGCGGCGACGCGCTTCGCCATGCGATGAGCGCGCCGTCGCCCGCGCGCGCGACTGCGTCCGACGAAAGGCTAGCGGGACTGGACCGCCCTGATCGATTGGACCCTGGTCCAATACGGACAGGGACCGACAGGCCCGCCCGGGCGGGATGCCGCAACGGCAGGTCGCCCGGCCGCATGGCAAAACAGCAACACCGCGCTGTAAAATTCTCAGTGTCGGCAAAATCCTCCGGATAAGCCCATCCGTTCTCTTGCCCGGCCGCCGCGTCCGCTTTCTCCTGCGGACGGGGAAGGGCTGCATCGACATGCACGGACGAGCCTGCTGCGCGCTGATTTTCCTGCTGCTGCTCCCCGCCCCTTCCCGCGCCGAGGGGACTTGCGTCGAACCCGAGTCGCTGGCGCACTCGACCGTGAGCATCACGCGATATTTCGACGATGCCGAGCGTGCCGCGGACCCCGGCTTCATCGGCGCCCGCGGGACCGGCTGGTTCCTGTCTCCGACCACGATCGTCACTGTCGGACACGTCGCCGCCGGGATGAACCTGTCGACACGCGACTGGAAGGAGCTCGAGATCCTGGACGGCGACCGCAGCCAAACGGCATCCGCGCGTATCCTGCGGCTGGCCGGGTCCAACGCCGAGAAGCTGGCCGTTCTCGAGTTGCGCACCGCGATTTCCGCCGCCCGCAGCTTTGCGATCCGGACGGCGCCGCTCACGCCGGACGAGCACGTCATGACGCTCGCCTACCCGGACGGCCGCCTTCGCCTCGCGGGCGGCCGGTTCGTGCAATACGGAGACGGCGAGCGGCTCACCGGCACCGCGCTCCTCGAAATGTATGACGGAAACGACCGGCTCGCCGTCGATTACGGCGCTTCTGGCGCGCCGGTCGTCGATTGCGCGGGCCGGGTCGCCGCGGTGGTCAGCGACGTGGTCACGCAGACCCTCCGGCTGCCATTCCGCGAAGTCCGAATCTCGACCGCATGGGGAACGCCGAACGTCGTCTCCGTGCCGGTTCAGACGCTGAGCGAACTGGCGTTGAAGGAATTTTCGCAAGCCGAATGAGACCCGGAGCGCGTTTCCGGGGGGAAGGAGGGAAGGAAGAATGCGCCCCGGCCCAGGTCGCCCGCCATGGGAACGGAGGGCTCCCCTTGTCGGCCCCATCCGTGCCATCCTGTGCCACCATTACCCGATCACCGCTGCGAGGCGACAATGGCGAAATATCTGCTGGTGAGTTTCAAGACGTGTCCGTGGGTGCAGCGCGCCGCGATCGTGCTGCGCGAGAAGAAGGTCGAGTTCGAGTTTCGCCACATCGAGCCGGACAACCGGCCCGACTGGTTTCTCGCCATCTCGCCGCACAAGAAGGTGCCGGTGCTGCGCGTCGACGATCGCGTCTCGCTGTTCGAGTCGAGCGCGATCGCGGAATTTCTGGACGAGACCGTCGCGCCGCGGCTGCATCCGGAGGATCCGGTGACGCGCGCGGTCAACCGCGCCTGGACCGATTACGTCCCGACCTTCGCCGAGTCGGTGACCGGGTGCGCTTATGCGGACACCGAGGCTGACTACAAAAAGGCGATCGAGCGCATTCCGGTGCCGTTCGAGCGGCTCGAGCGCGCGCTCGAGAAACAAGGCAGCGGGCCGCTCTTCAACGGCGCCGCCTATTCGCTGGTCGACGCCGCCTACGCGCCATTCCTGCAGCGCTACTTCTTCCTCGACCGCATCCGCCCGCTCGGCCACATCGAGAAATTCCCCCGGCTCAAGGCGTGGGCCGAGGCGCTGATGCGGCGTCCCTCGACGCATTCGTTCGCGGCGGACGAATTCGAGGCGATGTACCGCGCCAACGTCAAGCGCCGCAACAAGTGGGTGTCGCAGTTCGTCCAGATCCCACAGGTCGCGGCGGAATAACCAGCACGGCGCCGAACCATGCCAAGTATGTGGGCGTGATCGGCATAGCGTCGCCGAACTCAGCGGGGCCGGTTGCGACGACCGCCTGTCGGTTCGTGCGCGAAGGCACCACCGGTGTACCAAGGATTGGCAATGCAGCGTCCGCTGCCTGAGCTGCTGCACGCCTCGCGCGAATTGAAATAGCAGACCGTCGCTCCGCTCTTGTCGAGAGCGCAATAGCGATAATCCGCCGGTCCATTTTGCGCCGCCACGGGAATACTCGATGTCATGATTGTGAGCGCGGCCGAAGCAAGTTGGCCAATCAGCGCGGATTTCATCTTCGTCAGCATGGTCGATCTCCTCTTGGGCCACCGCGAGCGGGGCGGAGCGCGCCGCTGCGTTGGCTTGGGAGATACGACCTGCGCGCCGGCTTGATAATCCGACAAAGACCGAAGGGTCTATTCAGCCTGCCTGAACAATTTCAGTTGAAGGCCGGGCCTCATCCGACGCCTCCACATTTCCGGCGCGGATGCTGAACGCAGCCGATTATTCCGATGCGCTGAACGGTGCTTTGCGAAATCCACGGATTATCGAACGCCGACGCGGAGCACATCTTCGCATCATCGACGGCCAGGCGTGAGGCCTTAGCCGCCGCCAAACACAGGAGACTGCACATGAACAAGCTCATTGGCGCAATTGCCCGCAAGACTTTCACCCGCTCGTTCACGGCCGCGCTCGCGATCGCGGCAATCACCCCGTTGGCCGGCGCGAACACCGCAAAGGCGTGGGACCAACAGGCGACGGAAGCGCAGATGGATAATGAAGACAACTACAGAGGGGCCGGAGCATACGGCTACTCCGTCGTACCGTGGCATTCGCCCGGCGCCTATGCCAAGGCCAATTCGCGCTGGCACATTCGCGGCAACGGCGTCGCAGCCCCGCAGCGCGATTTCCAGCTGGAAGGACGCTGAGCCCTCATCAAGCACCGGCCGACTTGCGTGTTGAAGCCGGGCTTGCAGCGGCTGGTCTTCCGTTCCCCGAGACCAGCCGCCCCCATCTTCACGACGGGCTGAGAATCGTGGCGCAGGCAGATCGTTCACTCATACGGGGGCCTCAAGCGGCATCCGCTGCTGTTTCTCGTCCGTTCCTTTCGCGTCGGCGCCGTGGTTCGCGTGCTTGCGAATGAAGGCGATCAACGTCTGGAGCGGGAGCGGAATTTGCCGACGGCTTGAATAATAAAGAAAAAAATCGAGCGCGTAGGAGCACCAGTCCTCGAGCAACAGGATCAATCGGCCATTCTCGATCGCGGACATCGCCGTCGCTTCCGGAATATAGGCTATGCCGAGACCGTCGAGCGCGGCTCCCAACGCCAAGTCCATGTCATTGACGATGAGCCCGCCCTCCACCGGCACCTCGATCTGCTCGCCGTCCTTCTCGAACATCCAGCGATGGATCGCGCCGTTCCAAGTGTGCCGGTAATGAATGCAGCGATGCGCGCGCAAATCTTGCGGCGTGTCCGGAAGCGGGTTGTGTGCGAGATAAGCCGGCGACGCCACCGGAATGAGCCGATGTCTGCCGCCGATGCGAACGGCGATCATGTCCTTCTCGATGCGTTCCCCCCAGCGAACGCCGGCGTCGAAACGCCCGCTGACGATGTCGGATCGAGAGTCGTCCACGAACAGTTCGACTTTGATGTCCGGGTATTCCGTCATGAAGCTCCCGATCAGCGGGCCGACGATCATGACCGCTGCAAACCGAGACGCGGTCAGGCGGAGGCACCCCATCGGCTTGTCTCGGAATTGGTTGACGGCCTCGACCGCCTTGTCGAGGCCTTCCAGCAGCGGCCTCATATGTGCGAGCAACCGCTCCCCGGCAGGCGTCACGGCGACACTTCGTGTCGTCCGATTGAGCAGACGGACGCCAAGCCGGTCTTCGAGCGAGCGAACGGTGTGGCTGAGCGTCGGCGTCGAAAGGCGAAGGCGATTTGCTGCTTTTGTGAAGTTGCGATGCTCGGCGACGGCAACGAACGCACTGAGCTCAGAGAATTGACTTGCGCGCATGCGAATTCTCCTGCCTCGGACGGCGCGGCACCGGAGGGTTGGCGGTGCAGGCCTGTAACGCAAACTTGACATAGGCGTAGCTGCCCCTATATCAAAGGGTGCGTATACGCCTATGTCAAGCTTGGAGACGCGTCGATGGTGAGTAGCACCCATGTGCAAACCGACTATTGCAATTGCGCCGAGATCCGCCAGGCGGCCCGGCACGTCACCCAATTCTATGACCAGTTTCTGGCGCCGGCCGGGCTCCGCACCACCCAGTTCTCGGTTCTCTCGAAGCTCAAACGAAAAGGTCCCATGACGATCAACGCGCTAGCCGCCGATCTCGTCATGGACCGCACGACGCTCGGACGGAATGTGTTGCCGTTGCAGCGCGACGGCTTGATCACGATCAAGCCGGCGATATCCGACCGTCGCGCCAAGGAGCTCCGCTTGACCAAAGCCGGCGAAAAGCGCCAGCAGCGGGCCCTCCAAGGTTGGCTGCAGGCGCAAGCGCGCTTTGAGACCACTTTCGGCATCAAACGCTCCGCGGAGCTGCGCGCGTTGCTGCGCACGGTCGTGGCGAGCGAATTCACGCCTGCGGCCCAATTCGTCGACCGGTAGAGTGATCCGTCGCCTGATGTACGACATGTTGGCGCAAATAAGTGCATATGCGCCCTCAGCCGTCGAAGCCATGCGAAACCTGCATGTCAGGACGGAGCGTTACGCCGCGCAACCCAGCCTTCCTCGCCCTATATGTGTGTATATGCGCCTATATAGGTGGGCTCGCTCCAGCCAAGGGGCTGGACCCACGGTTGCAATGGTTCGGCTGCATCCTCGGAGTCATCGCGATGATCCCCTCCCGTGAAGTCGTTCTCGCCGCGCCGGTTCGTACAGCGATCGGCACGTTCGGCGGCAGCCTCAAGGACATGCCCGCGTCCGATCTGGGCGCCGTGGCCATCGGCGCCACCGTGGAGCGCGCCGGGCTCAAGCCCGAGGAAATCGGCACCGTGGTCATGGGCAACGTGATCCAGGCCGGCAGCAAGATGAACCCCGGCCGCCAGGCGGCGATCCGTGCCGGCCTGCCGGTGTCGGTTCCGGCCATGACCGTGAACCGGGTATGCGGCTCGGGCGCGCAGGCGATCGTATCGGCGGCGCACGAAATCATGGCCGGAGCCGTCGATGCCGCGGTCGCCGGCGGAATGGAGAACATGGATCTGGCGCCGTACGTGGTTGCGCGCGGTCGCTGGGGTTACCGCATGGGCGACGGGCAGCTCTACGACAGCATGCTGCGCGATGGGCTCAACGACGCCTTCTCGGACCAGCATTCAGGCTGGCATACCGAGGATTTGGCGCAGAAGTTTCAGATCACCCGCGAGGAACAGGATCAATGGGCGCTGCGGTCGCAACAGCGTTTCGCCGCCGCGCAAGCCGCGGGAAAATTCAAGGCCGAGATCGTCCCCGTCCCGATGCGGGGACGCAAGGGTCCGGTCACGTTCGAGGCGGACGAGCACAATCGGCCTGAGACGACGCTCGAGAAGCTCGCGGCGCTCGCGCCGGCCTTCCGGGAAGATGGGACCATCACTGCCGGGAATGCGCCGGGGTTGAATAGCGCCGCCGCCGCCATCGCGCTCGCCGATCGGCAATGGTCGGAGAAACGCGGTCTCGCACCGATGGCGCGCCTGGTTTCCTACGGGGTTGCGGCCGTCGAACCCGGAATGTTCGGTCTTGGACCGATCCCGGCCGTGCGCCAGGCGCTCGCGCGCGCGGGCTGGAAGATCGGCGACGTGGACCGCATCGAAATCAACGAGGCGTTTGCGGCGATCGCCATCGCGGTGATCCGTGAGCTCGGCCTGCCGGCGGACATCGCCAACGTCGACGGCGGTGCGATCGCGCACGGGCACCCGATCGGCGCGACCGGGGCCGTGCTCACCACCCGGCTCATTCACGCCATGCAGCGCGATGGGCTCAAGCGCGGCATCGTCACGATGTGCATCGGCGGCGGGCAGGGCATCGCGCTCGCCATCGAGATGATTTCGTAAAGGGGCCACCACACTCACCCTCAAGAGGAGGTTCTCCGATGACCGATCCCACAACTGCCGATCCCATCCACGCCTACATCGCCGAACTCGTCGAAACCCATCCCGTTGTCCTCTTCATGAAGGGAACCCCGGCGCGCCCGCAATGCGGCTTCTCGGCCGCGACCGTGGACGTGCTTCGCCACCATGACGTGGCGGTTCACGCCGTCGACGTGCTTTCCGATCCGGCGCTGCGTCAGGGGATCAAGACCTACGCGGACTGGCCCACGGTCCCGCAGCTCTATATCGGCGGCGCTTTCGTCGGCGGCTGCGACATCGTTCGCGAGTTGCACGAGACCGGTGAACTCGCCGGCCTCATCGCTGGTTGCCTTCCCTCGGTCGCGACCGAAATCTTGTCATGACCGCTCCAATCGCGGTCGGCGCCGAGCGTGGACGGAACGCGACCGCTGTCCAATGACGCTCCCGACCCCACAATTGTCATTGTTGCGCATGGCCAAACGGCCCGTTCGGGCGCCGATGAGTTGTCGCCCCGTGCGCGTAGCCACACATAGCGTGTTCCGCTCCGCTCGACGGCAAAAGAGAGCTCAAATGAAGAAGACGCTTACCGCGGCACTCATCGCTCTCGCCCCCGCGCTCGCGGCCTGCGACCAGAGCCAGTCGAAGCCACAAGACGCGCCGCCGCCGCCGCAGGTCACGGTGGCCAAGCCGGTCGCGAAGATGATTGCGGATCATGACGAGTATGTTGGCCGCTTCGTCGCAGTGGAATCGGTGCAGGTGCGGGCGCGCGTGTCCGGATATCTCGATGAGATCCACTTCCAGGACGGCCAGATCGCCAAGAAGGGCGATCTTCTGTTCACCATCGACCGCCGGCCCTTCGAGACCGCGCTCGCCCAGGCCGAGGCGAGCCTCGCCCAGGCAAAGGCCAACCTCGCGTTCGCGGAGAGCGATCTCGCCCGCGGTCAGGGCCTTGCCGTCGGCTCGGTGATCAGCCAGCAGACGCTCGACCAGCGCATGCAGGCCAAACGGGTGGCGCAAGCAGCGGTCGCCGCACAGGAGGCCGCCGTGCGCCAGGCGTCGCTCGATCTCGAATTCACTGGGCTGCGCGCCCCCGTCACCGGCCGCATCGGCGACCGACGCGTGTCGGTCGGCAATCTCGTCACCGGCGGAACGTCCGGGAACACCAGCCTGCTCGCCACCATCGAATCGATCGATCCCATCCGCTTCGAGTTCACCGTCGATGAGGCCTCCTACCTGCGCTACGCTCAAATCACCGACGACGGCGCCGCCGCCGCCAATCGCGGATTGACCGTGCCGGTCAAGCTCAAGCTCATCGACGAAAAGACGTTCGCGCACGAAGGCAGGCTGGATTTCGTCGACAACGCCATCGATCGCTCGACCGGCACCATCCGCGCGCGCGCCGTCTTCTCCAATCCCAAGGGACAGTTCACACCGGGCATGTTCGCGCGCGTTCAGATGGCGCCTGCTCCGCCGAAGAATGAGCTGCTTGTGCCGGAAGCCGCCATCGGGGCCGAGCAGGTGCGCAAGTTCGTGCTGGTCGTCGACGGCCAGAACGTCGCCCGGCCGAAATACGTCACGCTCGGCACCGTCGTCGACGGCCTTCGCGTCGTCGGCGGGCTGGCACCTGACGACAACGTCATCATCAACGGTCTGATGCGGGCCCGACCGGGCACCAAGGTCACGCCGCAACAGTCGACCACGAGCGCCCTTTCGCCGCCAAGCGCGCGGACCGGCGTCAACTGAGGGATCGGGGGCGAGCGATGCGACTCTCCCACTTCTTCATCGACCGGCCGATCTTCGCCGCCGTCGTCTCGATCGTCTTCGTCATCGTCGGCGCGGTATCGGTCGGGCGGCTGCCGGTCGCGCAATATCCGGACATCGCGCCGCCGGTGGTCAGGGTCAGCGGCCAGTATCCCGGAGCGAGCGCGGACGTGGTCGCCGCCACGGTGGTCGCTCCGATCGAGCAGGAGATCAACGGCGTCGAGAACATGATCTACGTGACGTCGAACTCGACGGGCGACGGCCGTTTCCAGATCGACGTGACCTTCGATCTCCCGTTGGACGTCCGCAACATCGGCGTCACCACCGCCAAGAGCTCGCCCGACCTGATGATGGTCGTGCACCTCCATTCCCCGAACAGGTCGCGCGACCAGCTCTTCATGTCGAACTACGCCAAAGTCGAGGTCACGGACGCGCTGAACCGCATCTACGGCGTCGGCTCCGTCACCGTCTTCGGGGCGCGCGACTACTCGATGCGCATCTGGCTCGATCCGGATCGGCTGCAATCCCTGGGGCTCACCACCGGAGACGTGGTCACGGGGCTGCAGGGCCAGAACATCCAGGTCGCCTCGGGGGTGCTCAACCAGCCGCCGGTGGCGCAGCCGCGCGCGTTCCAGGTGGCGGTGCGGACGCTCGGACGGCTCGCCGATCCGGCCGAGTTCGCCAACATCGTGGTCAAGCAGAGCGCGACCGCCGTCGTCCGGCTCCGGGACGTGGCTCGGGTGGAACTCGCCGCGGTCGACTATTCGACCAATTCCTATCGCGATCTCGAGCCTGCCATCGCGCTGGTCATCTACCAGCTGCCCGGATCGAACGCGGTCGCCACCGCCGACAAGATCAAATCGACGATGGAAGATCTCTCGAAGAGCTTTCCGGAGGGATTGGAGTACACGATCATCTACAATCCGACCGAGTTCATCCAACAGTCCGTCGACGCCGTCATCGAGACCATCGCCGAGGCGATCGCGCTGGTCGTCCTGGTGGTCATCCTGTTTCTCCAGACTTGGCGCGCCGCCATCATTCCCATCGTCGCGATCCCCGTGTCGCTCATCGGCACCTTCTTCTTCATGGCGCTGTTCGGGTTCTCGCTCAACAATCTGTCGCTGTTCGGCCTGGTTCTCGCCATCGGGATCGTGGTGGACGACGCGATCGTCGTGGTGGAGAACGTCGAGCGCAACATCGCCGCCGGTCTCGCCCCGCGCGACGCCGCCAAGCGCAGCATGGACGAGGTTGGCTCGGCGCTGATCGCCATCGCCCTGGTGCTGTGCGCGGTCTTCGTCCCGACCGCCTTCATCACCGGGCTCACCGGCCAGTTCTATCGCCAGTTCGCGCTCACCATCGCGGGCGCGACGGTCATCTCGCTCATCGTGTCGTTGACGCTGTCGCCCGCAATGTGCGCGCTGTTCCTCAAGCCGCACGCCGATCATGAACGCGATCGCTGGTGGGCGCGTCCGATCCACGGCTTCTTCCGCCTCTTCAATATCGGCTTCGACGGTCTCGGGCGCGGCTACGGCTGGCTGGCGAGGCGGGTCGTGCGCTTCGCCGTGGTGATGGTCGTCGTCTACGCCGGAGTGATCGCGTACGGTCTCAACGAGTTCCGCAAGGCGCCGATCGGCTTCATTCCGCAGGTCGATCAGGGCTACCTCATCATCGTGACGCAGCTGCCAGGGGGCGCTTCACTCGCGCGCACCGACGACGTCAATCGGCGAACCGTAGAGACGGCGCTGCAAGTGCCCGGCATCACCCACGCGGTCAACTTCGTCGGCTTCTCCGGCGCGACCTTCACGAATGCATCCAACTCGGGCGCCGTCTTCGTCGCGCTCGAGCCTTTCGCCGACCGGGCGAAGGACCCGCAGAAGTCGGCGCCGGCGATCCAGCGCGCGCTGCTGCAAAAGCTGTCATCGATCCAGGAAGGCCTCGTGCTCGTCATCGCGCCGCCGCCGGTACGCGGCATCGGCACCGCCGGCGGCTTCCGCATGATGATCGAGGATCGCGCCGGGCGGGGGCCGGAGGCCTTGCAGGCGGCGGTGTTCGCCATGATGGGGCGCGCCGCGCAGACGCCCGGCGTGAGGCAGGTGTTCTCGCTGTTCGAAAGCTCGACGCCGCAGCTCTATCTCGACATCGACCGCACGAAAGCGCAGTTGCTCGGCATCAACGTGGCCGACGTGTTCGGCGCACTGCAGACCTATATCGGCTCCTTCTACGTCAACGACTTCAACCTGCTGGGCCGCACCTTCCGCGTGACCGCCCAGGCCGAGGACAGCTATCGGCTCGACCCCAAGGACGTTCTCCAGATCCGCGTGCGCAACGCGAGCGGCGGCACCGTGCCGCTCGGCTCGTTCACCACCGTGAGCGACGTGACGGGGCCCTATCGCGTGCCGCGCTACAACCTCTACCCGGCGGCCGAGCTCGACGGCGTCCCGGCGCCCGGCTATTCGCAGGGCCAGGCCATCCAGACCATGCAGCAGCTCGCCGCCCAGACGCTGCCGCCAGGCTTCAGCTACGAGTGGACGACGCTCGCCTATCAGCAGATCCGCGCGGGGAACACCGCCGTCTTCGCCTTCATGCTCGCGGTCGTGTTCGTCTTCCTGGTGCTCGCGGCGCAATACGAGAGTGTCACGCTGCCGCTGGCGGTGATCCTGATCGTGCCCATGTGTCTCATCGCCTCGATCACCGGCGTGGTGCTGCGCGGACAGGACAACAACATCCTCACCCAGGTCGGCTTCATCGTGCTGATCGGGCTTGCGGCGAAGAACGCCATCCTGATCGTCGAATTCGCCAGGCAGCTCGAGGACCAGGGCCGGGACCGCTGGGCCGCCGCCGTGGAGGCTGCGCGCCTGCGGCTGCGCCCGATCCTGATGACATCGCTCGCCTTCATCTTCGGCGTGGTGCCGCTCGTATGGGCGACCGGCGCGGGCGCCGAGCTGCGCCAGGCGCTCGGCACCGCGGTCTTCGCCGGCATGATCGGCGTCACCGCGTTCGGGCTGATCTTCACGCCGGTGTTCTACGTGATCTGCCGCTGGCTCGCCGCGCTCGGCGCGCGGGCGCAGCGCATCCCGGCGGCGGAGTCGCAGCCGGCCGAATGAGCCATGGGCGAGTGAGCTGCCCGTGCACAACCATGGCCTCGCGGTCTCGGCGAACCAGGCGACGTCGAACGATCCGAACGGTAATTGCTGGCGCGCGCCAGGCGCGCGCTCCTCACCATGAGGGAGTCTCTTTGGCGGGCCTGAAAATTACTTCGGCAGCGCTTCCAGCCGCAGCGGCAGCACGGCGCCGAACCACACCGCGTGCTCGGCGTGATCCGCGTAGGCATTGCCGGTCTCCGGATGGAGCAGGATGGTGAGGCCGTCGCGGTTGAGCATGAGCCACGGCAGCAGCGACGCCAAAAGCTCGCGCGGAAAGGCGATCTGGAACATCGAGCGCGGATGCGGCCCGACGAGTTCGTCGTGCCACCGTCCGAGTTTGGCCTGCGGAAATTTTTCCGCGGCGCCCGCGCGCAGGCGTTCGGCGCGATCGCGCGTCTTGGCCGGATCGTAATAGATGTGCGCGTGGTAGTGCGTGATCGCCTGCGGGTCTTTGGGCGTGGCAGGCTGTCTCGGCATGGAAAACTCCCGTTCAGAACGTGGGCTTTGCTTCGCTCAGCCCACCCTACATCTTCGGCAATCTCTGGCGAATCTTGAAAAATCCCGGCCAGGGATCCTCCTTGAGCACGTCGAGCCGCTGGCGCAGGTTCGCGATGGTGAAGTGATCGGCGCGCAGACCCTCGGACAGCTCGTCCCAGGCGAGCGGCGTCGACACGGAAGCCTGCGGCAGCGCGCGCGTCGAATAAGCGGCGACCGCGGTCGCGCCGCGGCCGTTGCGCAGATAGTCGATGAAGATGCGCCCGCGCCGTGCCGTCTTGCTCATGATGGCGACGTAGCGGTCGGGCCGCGCCTTGGCCATGTCTTCGGAGAATCTCTGCGTGAAGCCCTTTGCCGTGTCCCAATCGACGCTCGGCTCGATCGGCAGCACCACGTGCAGGCCCTTGCCGCCGGAGGTCTTGACGAAGCTTTGCAGGCCGGCGTCGGCGAGCCGCGCGCGCACCTCGCGTGCACCTTCGGTCACGGCGCTCCACGGCACGCCCTCGCCGGGGTCGAGGTCGAAGATCAAGCGATCCGGCTTTTCCAGCTGCGCGAAGGTCGAGCCCCAGGGATGGATCTCGAGCACGCTCGCCTGCACCAGATCGATGAGGCCTTCGACGCTATCGAGCGTGAGCATCTTCTCCTTCTCGCCGACGTCGACGCGCCGCACCGCGCCGCTCAGGCCGTGCCAGGCGTGCTTGGCGAAAAACGTCTTCTCGTCGACGCCACCCGGGCCACGCACCAAGCTGAGCACGCGGCCGGCGACATGCGGCAGAATCCAGTCGGCGATGTCGACATAGAATTCGGCGAGGCCCTCCTTGGTCACGCCCGGCTCCGGCCAAAGAATTCGGTCCGGATGGGTGAGACGCTCGGTGAGGCGTTTGGCCGTCCGGTCCACGCGTGATTTCTCCGGCGCGCTCTCGAGCCCGATCTCGTCGGCCGGCCGGTCTTCCCGCAGGCCCTTGAAGGCGGACTGGCGGATGATCTTGTCCTCGCTCCACCCGCGAAACTCGACCTCGCAGACGAGCTGCGGCTTCGCCCAGCGCACGCCCTTTTCGGAGCCCGGCGGCATCGTGTTGCCCAGTTTCGGTTTCGGCGCGGCGAGCGCGTCGAGTGCCTCGCGCAGCGCGCGCGACTGGTCGCCCGAATAGCCGGTGCCGACGCGGCCCGCATAGAACAGCGTCCCCTTGTCGAAGTAGCCGAGCAGCAAGGCACCGACCGTCCCGGGCGCGACGGTCGAGGGAATGTAGCCGAGGATGATGAATTCCTGGCGCAGCACGCCCTTCACCTTGAGCCAGTGGTCGCCGCGCCCCGGCCGGTACGGCAGGTCGGCGCGTTTCGACACGATGCCTTCGAGACCGAGACGGCAGGCATGCTCGAACATGGTCGGGCCGTCCTCGGCGAGGTGCTCGCTGTATTGCAGCGGCGGCGGCGCGGCGCCGACGATGCGCTGCAGCAGCGCCTTGCGGTCGACGAGCGTCGCCTTGGTGAGATCGAAACCTTCGCAATAGAGGAGATCGAACAGGTAGTAGCGGAAACGGTCGCTGCGCCCCGCCGCGAGATCGGCCTGCAGCAGCGGAAAGGCCGGATGCCCGTGTGCATCCTCGACCACGATCTCGCCGTCGAGCAGCGCGGAGCTCAAGCCGAGCTTCTTCAAAGCCGCCGGGATGGTCGGAAAGCGCGACGTCCAGTCGAGCCCCTTGCGCGTGAGCAGCTTGACCTCGCGGCCGTCGATGCGCGCCTGGATGCGGTAGCCGTCGTATTTGATCTCGTGCACCCACTTCGGGCCGCGCGGCGCGCTCTCGGTCACCTGCGGCAGGCTCGGCTCGAGAAACGCCGGCAGGATTTTTTTGCGCGCGCCCGGTACTTCCGCCGGATCGGGCGGCGCCGCGGCGCGCGTCCGCTTCACCTCGACGCGGCCCGCATGGTCCTTGCGCAGATCGCCCTGCGTGGCGAGCTCGGTCGTCGTGAGGCCGCTCACCGCGGAGCGCGTCTCCTCCTCGGTGATGTCGGGCTCGCCGGGCCGCCGTCCGAATTCGTCGTCCGCCTTGATCAGCAGCCACGGCTCGGTCTTCTCGCCGCGGCGCGGCCGCATGCGCACGAGATGCCAGCGCCCTTTGAGTCGCTCGCCGTGCAGCGTGATGTCGAGATGGCCCTTGGCGAGGCCCTTGTCGGCGTCGGCGGCCGGCTCCCAGCGCCCGCGATCCCATACGATCATGGCGCCGCCGCCGTACTCGCCCTTCGGGATGTTGCCCTCGAAATCGAGATACTGCATCGGGTGGTCTTCGGTGCGCACCGCGAGGCGCTTCTCGCCGACGATCAGGCTCGGCCCCCGCGTCACCGCCCAGCTCTTGAGCGTGCCGCCGAGCTCGAGCCGCAGGTCGTAGTGCACGCGGCGGGCATCGTGCTTCTGCACGACGAACTGCCAGCTGGCGCCCTCCTGGCGCGCCGGTTTCGGCGCCGGCTCGGCCGTGCGGGAAAAATCACGCTTCTGCTTGTACGCCTTGAGCGGGTTGCGGCGCGACGAAGGCTTCGATGTTTTCGCGCGCGTGGCCACGGCCGTTCCAGTTCGTTCAGGAGGAATGCGCGATCTGCATCTCGCAGAATTTCAGCGCCTGGCGCGCGCGCGCCGCCCACGGCGACTCCTTGTCGAGTGCGAGATAGCGCCGCCAGCACGCGGCCGCTTCCTCGGGCCGGTCCTTGCGCTGATGCAGCAGGCCGAGATTGAAGACGGCGTCGGCATAGTCGGGATCGGCGTCGAGCGCGCGCTTGAGGCAGGCGACCGCCTGCTCCGCCTCGCTGCGGTCGTCCAGCACGTCGGCGAGATTGTACCAGGCCTCGGCGAATTTCGGGTCGGACTTGGTGGCGGCGCGATAGGCGGCTTCCGCCTCGACCTTCTTGCCGATGCCGCGCAGCAGGTTGCCGAGATTGAAGGCGGCGGCCGGATCCCGGGGGTCGAGCCGCATCACCTTGCGATAGAGGCGCTGCGCGGCGTCGAGGTCCTTGGCCTCCTCGGCGGCCTGGGCTTGCTCGAAGAGCTCGTCGGGATTTTCGCGCGCGTCGCCCACCGGCAGCATGAACTGGCCGGTCTTGTCGGTCCGGCCCTTGAGATATTCGACCAGAAGCGCGTCCGATGCGGCAGGAAAAAGGCGGAGATTGGAGAGCGCCGCATCGGGGAGCCATTTGCGGATGGCGTGCAGGCTGGCCGTGATGGTGGAGAGTTTCACGCCCGAGCCGAGCAGCTCGGCGAGCTGGCGCGCGGCGGTGAGATCGCGAAAGCCGTAGCGCTGCTCTCGACCGTCAAGCAGGCCGAACGCGGTCAGGCTCTCGATCACCTCGGGCGGCAGGCCGCTCAATGACGAGAGCTGCGCGGCCGAATAGCTCCTCGCCTGCTCGCCCGCGACCGCCTTGCCGGCCCATTCGAGGAACTGGCGCTCGCTCGCAACCGCGACGCCGTAGGATTTCGCGAGCGCGAGGCTCTTCGACGGCCGTCCGTCCGCGAGCAGCGGCCAGCCCAGCTCGCCGACGACGAGGATCGCGGTCGTCTTGGTGACGCCGCGGCGCGGCGTGCCGCCCTTCTGGCGCACGAGCGCGAACGCCTCCTCCCGCGCCATCGAGGCAAGCCGCCCCGTGAAGGCGACGTCGCGTTGGAACAGGGAGGTGTTCGATTCGGCAGTCATGTCGCCGGCATTATGGCGCAAATGCTGATGCCCGCATCACCCTTTCGAGTCGACGCCAGGCGGGCCGCCCTCCTCAGCGCTCGCAACGATGCGTCAGCGCGAGCCCGCCTTCTTCTTGGCGGCCGGGCGGCGGGCGCCGGTGCTTGCCGCCGCCGGTTTCTTGGCGCTGGCGTTGATGCTCGCACGCAGCGCATCCATGAGATTGATGACGCGCGGCGCGGCCTTTTCTTCGCCCACCGTCGGGATCGGCATGCCGGCCTGCTTCTTGCGCAGGAGCTCGATCAGCGCGGTCTCGTAGTGGTCCTCGAACGATTTCGGCTCGAAGTGGCCCGCCTTGGTGTCGACGATGTGCGCGGCGAGCTTGAGCATCTCGGCCGGCAGCTTGAGCTGCGGGATGTCGTCGAAATATTCGGCGTGGTCGCGGATCTCGTACGGATAGCGCAAGGTCGTCGCCAGCAGACCCTTGTCGAACGGCTCGAGCATCACGACGTGCTCGCGCCGGGTCAGCACCACACGCGCGAGGCCGACCATCTTCTTGTCGCGCATGGCGTCGCGGATGACCGAGAACGCCTCCTGGCCGACCTGGTCGGTCGGCGCGATGTAGTAGGGGCTGTCGAGGTAACGGTCGTCGACTTCCGAGCGCGGCACGAAGCGATCGATGTCGATCGTGTGCGTGCTCTCGATCTTGATCTTCTCGATCTCCTCGTCCTCGACCGTGATGTACTGGCCCTTGGCGTATTCGTAGCCGCGCTTGATGTCCTCGCGGTCCACCGGCTCGCCGCTCTCGGCGTCGATCATCTGCTGCTTGAGCCGGTTGCCGGTCTTGGAATTGATCCGGTTGAAGGACACGCGCTCGCTGCTCGACGACGCCGGATAGAGCGCGATCGGGCACGAGACCAGCGACAGTTTCAGATAGCCTTTCCAATAGGCTCGGGGCGCCATGGCAAACTCCTCACGCGACGCTCGGGCTTCCAGCGCATCCGTCCGCATGCGCCGGCAAAGAAGCTATCCTATCATATAATGAGCGCCCTCGCGACGAACGATTGCGCCCAAATCATTAATTTCCTTAACGTGTTCAAGCGGATGGCAACGTCCTGCGTTCTGTCACCATCTGTTCCGGTTCCGGTCCCGCCGCTGCCGATTTTTTTCGGCTGGCCTGTCGGTGCGGGACATGCTGGTTCGTCCTCGGGACGAAGGGAGAGCGCCGAATGCTCTATGCAATCCTGTGCTACCACGACGAAGCCGTGGTCGGTTCCTGGTCCAAGCAGGAGGACGACGCGGTGCTGGCGAAGCGCGCCAAGGTGACCGAGAAGCTCGCCGCGCGCGGGAAACTCGGGCCGGTGGCGCGCTTGATGCCGACCACCGCGGCGACGACGGTGCGTTCCGGGCCGGAGCCGTTCGTCATCGACGGGCCATTCGCCGAGACCAAGGAGCAGCTGCTCGGCTTCTACGTGGTCGACTGCGAAAACCTCGACGAGGCAATCGACTGGGCGCGCCAGATCGGGCGCGACGAGCACGGCGCGCTCGAGGTGCGGCCGCTCCGCCTCTTTGAGCCGGGGAGCGCCAAGGCGTGATCGACATCGCCTGGATCGATGCGGCCCTGAGGTCGTCGCGCCCGCAGGCGATGGGCGCGCTGCTGCGCTATTTTCGCGATCTCGACCAGGCCGAGGAAGCCTACCAGGAGGCGTGCCTGCGCGCGCTCAAGGCGTGGCCGGTCAACGGCCCGCCGCGCGATCCGGCCGCGTGGCTCGTGCTGGTCGGGCGCAACGCGATCGTCGACGACATCCGGCGGCGCCGCAAGAACGACCCGCTGCCCGAGGAGCAAAATATCTCCGATCTCGACGACGCCGAGACCGACATGGCCGAGCGCCTCGACGGCGCGCACTACCGCGACGACGTGCTCCGCCTCCTGTTCATCTGCTGCCATCCCGAGCTGCCCGCGACGCAACAGATCGCGCTCGCGCTGCGCATCGTGTCCGGTCTCACGGTGAAGGAGATCGCGCGCGCGTTCCTGGTCGGCGAGAGCGCCATGGAGCAGCGCATCACGCGGGCGAAGAGCCGCGTCGCCAAGGCCGAGATCCCGTTCGAGACGCCGGGCGCGGTCGAGCGCGCCGAACGGCTCGGCGTCGTCGCCGCCATGATCTACCTCCTGTTCAACGAGGGCTATTCGGCGAGCGGCGGCGAAGCGCATGTGCGCGCGCCGCTGTGCGAGGAGGCGATCCGGCTGGCGCGCCTGCTGCTGCGCATCTTTCCGAGCGAGCCCGAGATCATGGGCCTGACCGCGCTGCTGCTCTTTCAGCACGCCCGCGCCCCGGCCCGGCTCGATGCCGACGGCGCCATCATCCTGCTGGAAGACCAGGACCGCGCTTTATGGGATCGCGACATGATCGCCGAAGGGCATGCGCTGATCGAGAAGGCGCTGCGGCATCGCCGGCCCGGCCCCTACCAGGTGCAGGCCGCGATCGCGGGCGTGCACGCGCACGCGGCGCGCGCCGAAGACACCGACTGGGCGGAGATCGATGCGCACTACGCGACGCTGGAGCGGCTGGCGCCCTCCCCCGTGGTCACGCTCAACCGCGCCGTGGCGGTCAGCAAGGTGCGCGGCGCCGCGGAGGCGCTCGCGATGCTGGCGGAGATCGCGAAACCGCTCGACGGATATTTCCACTTCCACGGCGTGCGCGGCGGCCTGCTCATGCGGCTCGGCCGGGCCGATGAGGCCCGCGTCGCCTTCGACCGCGCCATCGCGCTCGCCCATACGCCCGCCGAGGCCGCGCATATCAGGCTGCACCTCGACCGACTGATCAAGGACAGCCAGCCGGCCGCCTGAGCGGCTGTCAAAATACCGCCGAAAACAATTCGTTCCCGATGTCGGGTCGCTGCCGCGCCGTTCGTCCTGTGAGGGAAGACATCGAAAGGAGCCCGCAATGCAGCTCAATCCCTATCTCTTCTTCAGCGGTCAATGCGAAGCCGCGTTCAAGTTCTATGCGCAGGTTCTCGGCGGCAAGATCGACGCCCTGCTCACCCACGAAGGCACGCCGGCCGAGAACCACGTGCCCGCCGAATGGCGCAGCAAGATCATGCATGCCCGGATGACCATCGGCGACTGGGTGCTGATGGCATCCGACGCGCCTCCCGGCCGCTCGCAGCCGCCGCAAGGCTTCTCCGTCCATATCAGCGTCGACGAGCCGGCCGAGGCGGAGCGCGTCTTCAAGGCGCTCGCCGACGGCGGGCAGGTGCGCATGGCGATGGAGCAGACGTTCTGGGCCGAGCGGTTCGGCATGCTGGTCGACCGCTTCGGCACCCCGTGGATGATCAATTGCGCTAAGAAAAGCTGACGTCCCGCAGGCACGGCATCACCTCTCAGCCGAAGTCGGATTTATCCGACTTCGGCCCACTACTAGTGCCGAAATCGGGTAAACCCGATTTCGGATGCGTGCGGGGAGAGGGAGCGCAGCCGCACTGCCTCGCTTATAATGCGGCAATGCCTTCCAACCTTTCCGACCCCCTCCCCAACCAGCGCCATCTGTTCGACATCCCGGACGACGTGGCGTTCCTCAACTGCGCCTACATCTCGCCGCTGCCGAAAGCCTCGATGGCGGCTGGCGAACAGGGCGTGCGTCGCAAGGGCCGGCCGTGGACCATTGCGCCGGCCGATTTCTTCACGGCCAGCGAAACGGTGCGGCAGCTCTTCGCCGGGCTCATCAACGCGAACACCGACGACATCGCCTTCGCGCCGGCGGTGTCCTACGGCATGGCGCAGGCGGCCCACAATATACGCTTGAGCAGATCGCAGACCGTGATCACGCTCGCCGAGCAGTTCCCGTCCAATGTCTATCCGTGGATGGATCTGGCCGAGCGCACCGGCGCCAAATTCATCTCGGTGGCACGGCCTGCCGACGACGACTGGACGGCCGCCCTGCTCTCCCGCATCGACGCGTCGACCGGACTGGTCGCGGTGCCGAACTGCCATTGGACCGACGGCGGGCTCGTCGATCTCGTCGCGGTCGGCGAGGCGTGCCGGCGCGTCGGCGCCGCGCTGTGCGTCGACGCCACCCAGTCGGTCGGCGCAATGCCGCTCGACGTCAAACGCATCGATCCCGACTTCGTCGCGGTCGCGAGCTATAAATGGCTGCTCGGGCCGTACAGCCTCGGATTCCTCTACGTGGCGCCGCGCCGGCAAGGCGGACGCCCGATCGAGCACAACTGGATTGCGCGCCGCGATTCGGAGAATTTCGCCGGCCTCGTCAACTACGTGACGGAATTCCAGCACGGCGCGCGCCGCTTCGACGTGGGCGAACGCAGCAATTTCGCGCTGATGCCGGCGGCCGAAGCATCGCTCCGGCTGATCGCCGAATGGACCGTGCCGCGCATCTTCGAGACGCTGCGGCTGCGCACCCAGGCGATCGCCGAACGCGCGCGCGCCGAATTCGGCATCGAGAGCGTGCCGGCCGACCGGCGCGCCGGACACTATCTCGGCCTGCGCTTTCGCGGCGGCGTGTCCGCCGACCTGCCGGCGCGGCTTGCGGCGAGCAACGTCTTCGTCTCGGTGCGCGGCCAGGCGATGCGCGTGACGCCGCATCTGTGGACCACGGACGCCGACGTGGAGAAGCTGTTCGGGGTCTTGCGGACCGTGCGTGGTGCGTAGGGCGGATGAGCGCAGCGTCATCCGCCCTCGTCGGAATGCGGCCGGTTTACGCCTTCGGCTAACCCACCCTGGGCGCTTGCTAAATCCGCCCAGCCGGCGGCCGAGGCGTCCGCGGAGACGCCGCCAAAAAAGAACCCGGCATCAACATTTCGCTTGCTTTTCCTCCCGTTCGTTGGCACGCGCTTGGGGGCCCAGCCCTGGCTGGGCGCGACTTCGATGTGATCTGGAGATGAAGATGGCGACCGGTAAAGTGAAATGGTTCAACCCGACCAAAGGTTACGGTTTCATCCAGCCGACAGGCGGAGGACAGGACGTGTTCGTGCATATCTCGGCCGTTGAGCGGGCCGGGCTCAGCACCCTCAACGAGAATCAGGACGTGGAGTTCGAGATCGTGAGCAATCGCGGCAAGAACTCTGCTGAAAATCTCAAGGTCAAATAAGCCGAACATCCGGCAACGTCGCCCATGACGGGCGACAGCGGAGCGCGTGATCCAAAAGCCTCCCGAGCCGACAAATGACAACGTTCCCGGACCGTCGGAATGGTATCTCACGGTCCGGTGCAACAATGCGGCATGCGGGCGGCTGATCGCGTTTCAAAAGGCACGTTTTCCCGGCGAGGACCCGCTGCACGTTGCAGTCTCGGGCGAACTTTCCGTTTGCTGTCCCCATTGCAAAACGGTCGTGCACTTCCGCCCGGAGCAGATCGAGCGCCAGAACGTCGTGCTGACGCGATGAAGCGCGAGGGGCCCTACCGCTGCGGCGCCAGCCCGGAGAGCGGGGCGAGCGCGGCCTGGCGGGCGGTTGCGCGGCGCATGACCCCGACGAGATAGTCCGGCGTGTTCTCCGCCGGTACCGTCATGCCGAGCGCCGCCATGCGCGAGCGAAACGCATCCGACTGGATGACCTCGTTGAGGTGCTTGTTGAGGAACGCGATGACGGCCGGCGGCGTCTTGAGCGGCGCGGCGAGGCCGACGAAGCCGTTGTAATCGAAATTGGGATAGCCGAGCTCGGCCATGGTCGGCACGTCCGGCCAGGTGGCGATGCGCTGCGGGCTCGCCACCGCGAGCGCGCGCACCTTGCCGTCGTCGGCGAGCGGCTTTGCCTGCGCGTAGAATGCGAAGGCGCCCTGGATGGCGCCGCCCGCGACCGTGCGCGCCGCCTCGCCCGAGCCGCGATAGGGCACGCCGACGATCTCGGTCTTGGCGAGCGAGTTGAGCTGCGCCAGCGCCATCGCGGGGGAGGTGGCGGGGCCGGACGTGCCGAAGCTGATCTTGTTCGGATTGGCGCGCGCATCGGCCACCATCTCGGCAAGCGACTTGTAGGGAAGCGCCGCGTCGATGATGATCACGAGCGGCGGGCCCTCGGCGATCATGCCGATCATGGCGAAATCGTCGATCGCGTTGTAGGGCACCGGCATGAAGTGCAGGTTCTGCGCGTCGGCGATCGAATTGGCGAACAGCGTGTAGCCGTCGGCGGCCGCGCGCACCGCGTAGGCGCCGCCCACCGTGCCCGAGCCGCCCGGCTTGTTCTCGACGATGATGTTCTGTCCGATGCGCTCCTGCATCATCGCGGCCAGGATGCGGGCGGGCACGTCGGTGAGCCCGCCGGTCGCGAACGGCACGATCATGGTGATGGGGCGGTTCGGATAGTTCTGCGCCGCGGCGGGCGACAGCGCACCGGCCAGAAGCGCGATGAGAGGCAGGCCGAGTCGCAAAGCTGTCGTCATGTGTCGCTCCCGTCTGCGGCGAAATCCCTGCATAGGCTGTGCCACTATAGTAGGTTGGGTCGCGCGATAGCGAGACCCGCCGCGGGTGCTCAGGGAGAGGATGATGGATGCCAGGAACGCGCCGAAGAATGCGGCGAAGCGCGCAGCGAAGCGTGCATCCGACGGCGTGCAGCCGCTGCTGCCGGTCGAGCTGGGGCCGGGCAGGGTAAAGTTCGCGCAAGGCGTCAAGGCGGGCCGCTGGGTGTTTGCCACCGGGCTGATGGCGCAGGATTTCGTCCACGGCATCGCGCCGGACGTGCTCGCCGAGCGCGCACCGCACGCGGGCCTCCCCAAGCGCGAGAAGGAAGCGGCGCGCATCTTCAAGAATCTCGACGCGGTGCTGCGCGCCGCCGGCACCGACAATGCCAACCTGGTGCGCACCGACCAGTACTACACCACCGTGAAGGCGGTGCCGCCCTATCAGCAGGTGCGGCGCGAGCACTTGCGCGGGCGCATTCCGCCCTCGACCTCGATCACCCAGCAGGGCCTGCTGCTGCCGGGCGCCGACATGAACGTGCAGGCGATGGGGATCATCCCGTCGAAGGGATTTTCGGTCGAGCATTTCAAGCACGCGCAGCTGCAGGGGCGGCCGACCTCGGGCTACTCGGCCGCAGTGACCGCCGGCGACCTCATCTTCATTCCGGGCATCACCTCGCTCGCGGTCGGCGACGAGCCGCGCCGCAACGGCGTCGCCGCGGCGGCGCTGATGACCGAAGGCACGCAGTGGGCGGGCCTGCCGATCAAGCTCGAGACCGAGTTCATCATCACGCAGCGCATGATCGCGTCGCTCGCGCTCGCCGGCGCAAAACTCGAGGACGTGGTGCACGCGCAGGTCTATCTCACCGACCGCGAAGACTATTCCGCCTTCAACGAGGCGTGGACGAAGCATTTCGGCGAGCGCGGCCCGAGCGTGTCGATCATTCCCTGCATCGAGCACGGGCTCGCGCCCTACGACGGCAAGATCGAGATCAACGTGATCGCGGCGAAGCCGCGCAGCGCCGCCCAGAAGCGCCGCATCGATGCCGGCGTCGCGAGCGCCTTCCGCCATCAGGCGCAGGCGGTGCAGGCCGGCGATCTCCTGTTCATCCCGGCCCGCATGGCCGCCGGCCGCGACGGCCTCGTCGCCGCGGCCGCGGTCGATGCACGCCAGCCGCACTTCTCGTCATCGGCGCAGGCGCAGGCGGAGGCCATCATCGACGACATCACCAGGCTCTGCGCGGCCGCGGGCACCTCGCTCGACAACGTGGTGCGCGTGCTCCTCTTCCACACCGACCTGCGCGAGTTCTATTCGGTCTACAAAGTGTGGGAGCGAAAGCTCGGCGGCCGCCCCCTGCCCTTCTCCGCCGTCGAGGTGCCGTCGCCGCTGCCGGTGCCGGGCGCGACGGTGATGACGGAGGCGTGGGTGTATGCAGGGTAACCCGCAGATCACCGGCTGCCCGGTGCGTTACGTCTTCGGTGGACCACCTTCCGCAGGCACTTGGGTCCAGCGGAGGCTCTCCGCGGCCGGGTTGCCGATAAGGCCCTCGAACGCGGCGTCCGTTTTGCCATCGTTCTTTTGCACGATCCAATCCGTGAGCATTTTTTCCCAGGCCGGGAAATCATCCTCGGCGAGCGTCCATCCGTGCGTGCGCATCTGCTCGGCGGCTCCGCGCGTGTA
>WNFF01002223.1_pt1 | contig 24278 bp, 27 predicted proteins | sample 5400441 | NCBI WGS metagenome assembly WNFF01 (sample SAMN13153345, study PRJNA577476) | soil metagenome | isolation source: 120 cm saprolite under Douglas fir tree site 2 hole 3 replicate 1 | place: USA:California | collected 2015-04-18
GGCGTCGCACAGCCGCGCCGCATTCTCGGCGACAGCCTCCATCACTGGCCGGAGATCGGTCGGTGACCTACTGATTACGCGCAGGATCTCCGCCGTCGCCGTCTGCTGCTCGAGGGCTTCGGTCACCTGCGCATGAGCTGCTGTGAGGGCGAGGTTTTTTTCCTGGAGCTCCGTGAACAGCCGCACGTTCTCGATGGCGATCACGGCCTGGTCCGCGAAGGTCTTCAGGAGTTCTGTCTGCCGGTCGGTGAACGGCCGCACCTCGGTACGCCGGATCGCGATCGCGCCGAGGGCCGTGCCTTCGCGCATCAGGGGGACGCTGAGGACCGTTCGGAAGTTCAGGGCGCGCGCGAACGCACTGCCTTCGGGGTACTCGCCGACATCGGCCTGAATGTCTGCGACCTGGATCGTCCGTCCTTCGAGCACGGCACGCCCGCTGGGCGTTGCCGGCGTCAGCGGACGGAGGGTGCCGACGGGGTCCGAGAGAATCGGACCTTCGTGAGCGACCAAGCGCAGCACGTCGCCATCGACGCGAAACATGGTGGCGTCGAGGGCGTCGCACAGGCGTGCCGCACTCGCCAGGACGGCCATGAACACCGGTTGGACATCGGTGGGCGAGCTCGAGATCACACGCAGGATCTCAGCCGTCGCCGTCTGCTGCTCGAGCGCCTCGGCCAACACGCGATCTTTCGCCCTCTCCCGCTCCAGACTCTCCGCCAGGCGCTTCTCCAATTCGCGACGCTTGGAGGCTTCCTTCTTCGGCGACTTGCGGGCGACCGGTCGCCTGGCTTCAACCTTAGCCTTTGCGGGCTTTGCTCCCCGACGCATCGACCTCTCCTTACCTCTTACAGGCGTTACGACCGCGCAGAGATCGATGACAGGCTAGGCGAACGCGCCCTCGTGGGCAAGTCGAAGGTCGAGTATTCGATGCTGCGTGCGAGCGTACAAGAGCCTCGGGGGTAGATCCACCCTTCCATAGAACGCGCCGGCGGGTGCGAAAGGCCGGCCGGGAATCCTTCCGGATGCGCCGCATAAGGCCGGCGGCGAGCACCGTGCGCCTGCTTCCCCTGGCCTCGCGGGTGCCCTACAGACGAGAAGAGGAGTCGAGTGTGTCAATTTTGTGCCAACACCATGAGCTTCGAGATGACACCATGTGCCAGACGGGCCACGAGGGCGACGCAGCCAAGTTGCTGAAGATGCTCCCGACGTGACCGATGGTTACCATTGGTGCCAGGCCTGACAAGAACTCAAAAACCTTTGAGCGCAAGCTCATGGGGGTTCGATCCCCCCTCCTAAACAGACTATCCAAAAAGTCAGGGGCTTAGTGACTGGCTTGGCTCTTGCCGAAATAACTGGACTCCCCTTGGGCCTCCGCATGATCCTGAGTGTGAGTACCTGGCAAGTGAACCCGAACATGAATGGGGAGAGAAATACCTTGCGTGCGCCAGAGCCACCTTCCGTGAGCACCTCACCCTCCGCGCAGTCATCCGAACCGCGGGCTCCGACAATCCTAGTCGTCGACGATGACCTGACGATTGGTCCATGGGTACGTGGTGCCCTTGAGCCCCTAGGGTATGTCGTCCTGCCGACCGTGGATCCCAGCGAAGCCATCCGGATGGGCAAGGATCGGCCAGGGGACATCGACCTGCTCCTAGTGGATGTCGTCATGCCCTTGATGGACGGCCGCAAGCTCGCCCAGCGTCTGCGCGCGCTTCGCCCTCGGCTGAAGGTCGTTTTCATGTCGGGCTATGGGCTCTCCGAGCTTGAAGAGATGGGGGCGCCATTCATGGTGAAGCCTTTTGGCATGGATGAGCTCGCGCAGATGGTGGCTGCTACGTTGCGAAACGAAGCCCCGGCGTCTCCGCCTCGCCAAGGCAGGATATAGGGCCAACCAAATGGGTCACGACCTACGGCGTCGAGGGCGGTACCGAGTCTGAGGCCGCGGGGTTACTCTTCTTCAACTCCCTCGTCGTTAGGTCTTAGGGAACAGGGCAGCGATGCTCAACCGCGGCGCCGTCATTGTACGGCCGAAGCAGCCCTACCTGGATTGGGCGGCGGGACTGGATGACTCGGGGATCGTGCCCGATCCGAATGATGAGCAGACCGTCTACCTGATCCCGAGTTACGGCGACGACGAGGAGGCGTGGGAGGTTCTTGAAAGAGTGCATCCCGCGATCTTCGAGAACGAACTCTATGGATGGCACACGGACGAGGCGGCATGGCCACAAGGCCGAAACTTCGCGATGTTCAAGGCGTGGTTCGCGATCGAGCTGCACTCGGTGGTCGAGGATCTCTGCGACTACGAGATCATTGATGAGGATGATGAAGCCTAAGCTCCTCGCTGGTGGGTGACCACGCTGGGCGATAGACTGTGTCAGTTTTGTGCTAACACCATGAGCTTCCAGATGGCACCATGTGCCAGATGAGCCACGACGTCGAGGCATCCAAGTTGCTGAAGATGCTCCAGACGTGACCGATGGTTACCGATGGCGCCAGCCTAACCAAGAACTCAAAAACCTTTTGAGCGCAAGCTCATGGGGGTTCGATCCCCCTCCCAGCACCATTTCAAATCAGGTACTTGTTGGCGGCGCGCCTGTGCATCCGTAGCTTGGCCCAAAGCACATCAAACGCTTCATGGTGGCGACGGCGTCCCCAGCCAGAACGGGCTGGCCTTGCCGATCTGCTCGAGAAACGCGCGGCGCTCTGCCGCCCGCTTCGGGAACCAGGCGGAGAGATAGTTCGCATCGAGCATATGGTGTCGCGTCTCGGTGCCGAAAAGCCCCGCGAGCTCGGAGAGGCTGATGAAGCCCTCCTCGGACCGGGGGTTGAACTGCGACCAGCGTCGAGCGTGCTCTTCCGACCGGAAGAGGTTCATGCCCGTTCAGAGAAACGGCGGCCGGCCCCGCGACGGGCCGAAGCCGTAGTTCAGGTGGCCCACGATCCCCGGCGGGTCCACGGTGACGAGGCTCCCGTCGCGCATGTCCACCACCATGCGCTCGCCGCAGTCCAGACAGGGCGCCTCGACCCGCACCGACGTCCCAGGGAAGAGCCAGGTGACCGAGGTGGCCTCGAAGCCGCACTGCGCGAACCACCTCTGCTCGCCGCGCACGGTCACGCGGTACTGCGTCGGCAGGCTGTTTAGCGGCGGGAAGGATGCGATGTAATCCGTGTCCGGGTGCAGCCATCCGATCGGATACGCTTGCATGACGGTGACAAGAAGCTGGCGCCCCTCCTCAACAGAGCAGCCCATCTCCGCCGACAGCTCGGCATAGTGCAGGGCACGCCCGCTCTCGACGAGCGAGCGCATGAGACGCTGGAACGCCTGATCCATGAGCCGCGGATCCGCCATGGTCTATCCTCCCGCTCCCTTGAACCGCTTTTGCCGCCTACTGAATGATTTCATCCGCCCGCTGCAGCAGCGACGGAGGGATCGTCAGCCCGAGGGCCTTGGCGGTCTTGAGGTTGATGACCAGCTCGAACTTCGTGGGCTGCTCCACCGGCATGTAGCTTTGCCTTCAGCAAATCGTCGTTCGATAGCGATGTTCTGGCCCTCGATCCAGCCGAGGTCGTGCAGCCCTTGCCAGAATGCCTCGCTGGGTGGGTACGGGTTCGAAGGGGAGAATACTGAAAGGTAGCCTACTCGGACTGGATAATCTCGTCCGCCCGCTGGAGCAACGACTGCGGGATCGTCAGGCCGAGCGCTTTCGCGGTCTTGAGGTTGATGACCAGCTCAAACTTGGTGGGCTGCTCGATTGGCAAGTCGGCGGGCTTGGCGCCCTTGAGGATCTTGTCTACGTAGGTGGCGGCGCGCCGCTCCAAGTCGAGAATGTTCGGGCTATAGGCTATGAGACCGCCGGCCTCCGCATACTCCGGCGTCCCCCCATGTATCGCTGGGAGGCGCCTCTTCGCCGCGAGCTCTGCGATCTGTCTTCGCTGAGTTCCGAATAACGCGTCCGGGAAAATCAGGAGCGCGCCCGCCCGCTCCCTGGTCATCGCCGCGAAGGCACTGTCGATCTCCTGGGAGTTCCGCGCCTCCAGGGTTTGAAGCCGCACCCCCAAGATCCGAGCGGCAGCCTCCGCCTCTCGCAAGTAGGGTGCGCTCCCCGGATTGGCCGGATGCCGAAGGAGGGCCACCCGAGAGACCTTGGGAACCAGCTCCTTGAGCAGTTCCAACTGCTTCCCGACCAGGTCGGGGGCCATAAATGAGGTCCCCGTGACGTTCCCCCCGGGGCGCGCCAGGCTGGGGACGAGTCCGATCCCTACGGGATCAGTCACGAGCGCCATGACGATCGGGATCGTCCTGGTCGCTTGTTGGGCGGCCTGGGTCGCTGCCCCACTCTGCGCGACGATGACGTCCACCTTCAAACGGACCAGGTCAGCCGCGAGGGCGGGGTACCGATCATACTGGCCCTCGGCCCATCGGGACTCGATGGCAATGTTCTGACCTTCCACATAGCCCAGCTCGCGCAGGCCTTGGCGGAAGGCATCGAGACGGCGCTGTCTTAGCGGGTCAGAGGCGGAGCCCGGGTTTAGATAACCTACCCGGGGCACCTTCTCCCGGGGCTGGGCGGTAACTGCGGCGAACGGCGCGGCGAGGAGCACCGCCCCAGTGCCAACGAGGAACGCGCGACGGGCTATCACTGGATGACCTCGTCCGCCCGCCCTAGCAGTGAAGGCGGGATCGTGAGACCGAGAGCCTTCGCCGTCTTCAGGTTGATGATCAGCTCGAACTTGGTCGGCTGCTCGACGGGAAGGTCACCGGGCTTCGCGCCCTTGAGAATCTTGTCCACGTAGGCCGCGGCGCGCCGAAAGCTCTCAAGGGCAGACGGTCCGTAGCTTGCCAAGCCTCCAGCGTCTACATACCCCCGATGCCCGTACATCGTCGGCAGGCGGGTTTTCGCTGCGAGCTGTGTGATCCGTGTTAGGTGAAGAAGGAACATCCCGTCCCAGGGGACGAAAAGGGCGCCGGCACGCTCCCTAGTCGTAGCCGCAAATGCCCTCTCTAAGTCGTCAGGCCCTCGGGCCTCCAACGCTTGAAGTTGTACCCCCAACGAATGCGCCGCCACCTTCGCCTCCTCCAACCCGAGTAGGTGGCCGGGATTCGCCGGATTGAGGAGGATGGCCAGCCGTGACACATGGGGAGTGATCTGCTTGAGCAGTTCGAGCTGCTTTCCGACTATCGCCGAGGTCAGAAAGGACGTGCCTGTAATGTTCCCACCGGGCCGAGCGAGACTGGCGACGAGCCCATTACCCACCGGATCGCCAACGCTGACCATGACGATCGGGATCGTCGGAGTAGCCTGCTTGGCTGCAACAACGTTTTGCGCTGCTGGCGCTACGATGATGTCAACCTTGAGACGGACCAGGTCGGCCGCCAAGGCCGGGAGCCTCTCGTACTTTCCCTCTGAAGATAGGTACTCGATCGTGATGTTCCCGCCGTCCACGTAGCCGAGGTCTCGTAGCCCTTGTACAAACGCCCCCCAAAGACGCGCACTTCCGGGGTCGGTGAGCGGAACATTCCCCAAGATACCTATCCGATAGATCTTCCCCGCTTGCTGCGCCTCGGCGGCGAGCGGCGCAAGGAGTCCACCCGAGACTACCGCCAGAGTGCCGAGGAACGCCCGCCGGCGCACTACTGGACCACCTCATCCGCCCGTTGCAGGAGCGACTGGGGGATCGTCAACCCGAGCGCCTTGGCGGTCTTGAGGTTGATCACGAGCTCAAACTTCGTGGTCTGTTCGACGGGGAGGTCGCCGGGCTTGGCGCCCTTGAGGATTCTGTCGACATAGTAAGCGGCCCGCCGGAACATCTCAGGAAAGCTCGGCCCATAGGCCATGAGACAACCATCGACTACAAAGGTTCTCTCTTGGCATGTCGTCGGGAGCCGGCTCTTCGCCGAGAGGTCGAGCATTGTCTTTCTATGAGCGGCGAAAAGGGGGGATGAGAGTTGGACAAGTGCTTGAGCATGCTTCTGTTTGGCGGCTTCAAACGCCCATACCAAGTCCTCTGCCACGCGCACATCGAGGATCTGAAGGCTTAGCCCCAGCGACGTGGCTGCCCCCACGACTGCCTTCAATGCCGTTCGGTCGTCACCAGTTGGATTCCATAGCACGCCCACGCGGATGACGTCGGGAAGAACCTCTTTGAGCAGTTGAAGGCGTCTGGTGACCAATTCCGAGTCTTGAAAGGAGAGTCCTGTGGTGTTCCCGCCCGGGTGCGCCAGACTCGTGACGAAACCCCGTTCAACCGGATCCTCAATGATGGCCATAACGATGGGGATCGTGGTGGTCGCGTGCTGAACCGCGCGGACCGCTTGCGGACCAGAAGTTACGATGACATCAACCTTGAGCTTGACTAGCTCAGCCGCGAGGCCAGGAAACCGCTCGGGCTTCCCCTCTCCCCAGCGATACTCCATCGCGATATTTTTACCTTCCACGTAGCCGCGTTCGCGCAACCCTTCCCGGAATGCTGTGAGCCAGGCGGACATCAGGGAAGGGGTGGCCGTCCCAAGAAAACCGACCCGGTACACCTTCCCCGCCGTCTGCGCCTCGGCGGCGAGTGGCGCGGCGAGGAGGCCGCCCGAGACCAACTCCAGAAAGCGTCGGCGGGCCAGCGGGTACGGGATGTAGGTCGTGGGATTGGTGGGTTTCATGCCGGGGCGATTCTAGCCGAAGGGCAGGGGATGGGCCAGCGTCGGGACTCCGCAGGGCGCGGGTCTGCGCCATGTGCTTGTTGCTCTGACTCAGAGCCATTCTTGACGCACATTCTGCAGGGCTCCGAGCGATCGCGGGAGCGCGCTTGATCGAGCCGTTCATGTAGCCTATCCTCCCCCTCACCCGTGAGAGGAGGGCCTACGCGATGAAGCTCGTACGCTACGGACGCCTCGGAGCCGAGAAGCCGGGACTCATCGACGAGAACGGCGCGCTGCGCGATCTGTCGCGCGTGGTGAAGGACATCACGCCGGCGGTGCTCTCGTCCGCCGGGCTCAAGAAATTGCGCGCGGTCAGGACGTCGCGATGTCCCGTCGTTCGCGGTCGACCGCGGCTCGGCTGCCCGCTCGCCGGCATCGGCAAGGTCGTGTGCATCGGCCTCAACTACACCGACCACGCTCACGAGGTGAACCTGCCGCTCCCGACCGAGCCGCTCCTCTTCATCAAGGCCAACAGCTCGATCAATGGCCCCACCGACCCGATCGTGCAGCCTCGAGAGGGGCTCAAGCTCGACTACGAGGTCGAGCTGGGCGCCGTCATCGGGCGCGACGCGTTGAACGTCAGCGAGGCCGACGCGATGAAGCACGTCGCCGCGTACTGCGTCGTGGACGACTTCTCCGAGCGCGCGTTCCAGATGGAGCACGGCGGCACGACCACCAAGGGCAAGAGCTGCGACACGTTCGCGCCGATCGGGCCCTGGCTGGTCACCGCGGACGAGATCGACGATCCGCAGGGCCTCGAGGTCTGGACCACGGTCAACGGGGAATCACGGCAGCGCGGGAACACGAAGAACATGATCTTCAGCGTGCGGCAACTCGTCGCCTACGTGAGCCGCTTCATGTCGCTGCGCGCCGGCGACATCATCTCGACGGGCACACCCGCGGGTGTCGCTCACGGCATGAAGCCGCCGCGCTACGTTCAGCCGGGTGACGTCGTCGAGATGGGGATCACGGGGCTCGGCGCGCAGAAGAACCGGGTGGTGAGCCGGAAGGGTCGCTGAGGATCTTATCCGCGCGGGGCGACGGCGCGGAGGGCCTTGAGATACGCGTCCTTGTTCGGCTCGTTGAACACGAGCCGAATCTCGTGGACGTCCGCGTCGAAGTACTTCTGCATCTGGTCGCGACACTGCTTCGGCGTACCGACGATGGTCACCGCGTCGACCATCTCGTCGGTGACGAGGTTCGCGGCTCGGTCGCGCTCCCGATTCTGGAACGCCTCACGCACGCGGTCGGCGTCGGCGCCGAACCCGATGCGATGCATGTACTGGTGATAGAAGACACCCATGCCGCCGATGTAGAACGCGATGTGCTGACGCTCGCGATCGCGAGCGGCGGCCGGGTCGTCCGTCACGTAAATCGACACTTGCGGGGCGATCCTGATTGTGTCGAGCGAGCGTCCCGCGGCTTCAGCGCCGGCCCTCACGTCCGCGAGCGCGGGTCCCATGCGGGACGGTGCGAGAAAGATGGGTAACCAGCCGTCGGCCAGCTCTCCGGTGAGTCGAAGGCTGGGTGGGCTGAGGGCGGCGATGTAGATCGGCAGATCGGGGCGATACGGCGTGAACCGGAGCTGGAACCGCTTCGTGTGGAAGAACGTCCCGTCGTGGTCGAGACGCTCGGCGCGCGCCGCCTTCCTGATGATGTCGATGTATTCGCGCATGCGCGTCAGCGGCTTGGCGAACTTCTCGCCGTGGAAGTCCTCGATCACCAGGCGGCCGCTCGTCCCGAGCCCCAGGAAGAATCGCCCCTCCGACATCCGGTCCATATTGAGGGCCGCCATGGCGATGTTGGCCGGGGACCGCGCGAACACCGGCAGGATGCTGGTGCCGACGCGGATGCGTGAGGTCACGGCCGCGATCTGGGCGAGCGAGGTCAACGCGTCCTCGCCCCACGACTCCCCCATCGTGATGCAGCTATAGCCGAGCTCCTCGGCGAGCACGGCCGCTTCCCGAATGTCCCGCCACGACATGCCGGGCACGTGCATGCCCATGAGGCCGACGTCATTCATTTCCAATGTCCCTTGCGCGGGGACGTTCCGCCGAGGAGAAGTTTCCAGGCGACAGTGGGCAGGCACGGACTTTCAAAACCGAATTCGTCACTCGACAATCTCATCCGCTCGCTGCAGGAGCATCGAGTGGACCTTGGAAGTTGCAGCTGTTTGCTCCCAAGGTCCTTTGCCTGGTCAGTGAGGCCCGTAGCATTCCCGCCGGGCCGACCGAGGCTTGCGACCAAGCCTGCGCCTACGGGGTCGCCGACGGTCGTAAATACGATAGGGATGCTTGTGGTGGCTGCCTTTGCCGCCTGCGCCGCGAGGGTCCCAAATCCCGCAATCAACACGCTCGGCCTAGCTCGAACCAGCTCCGTGGCCAGCTGCGACAGTCGCTCTGGACGTCCTTCATCGTTGTAGCCCAGCTCGTGAAGGTGTTCCCGCAGCGCCTTCATCAAGGTGGTGTCCTCCCCAGGAGTGAGCGCGAGGAAACTGATCCGGTAAGTCTTCGCGGCCTGCTGGGCCTCGACGGCGAGCGGCGTGGCGAGAAGGCCACCCGTGACCAGCGCCATGAAGGTGCGCCGCGCCAACCGGAGCGGGACGTGACGGGTAAGGTTGGAGGGCTCCATGGCGGGGGTATCGTAACCGAAGGGTAGCGGGTGGGTCACAGGTGCCGACTCCGCGCCAATCGGATCATTGAATGACCGGAAGCTGCGCCGCTATTCCCACGACAGTCGGGACACCCCCATCACGGGTCTGGCTCCCGGCGAGGTCTGCGCCGGCCCTGGGGCACTCACCATCGCCCTCGCCCGCCGAGCGGTCGATGTCGTTGCTGTCGAAGTCGATCCAGTGTGGGCCCAGCGGCTCCGAGGCCTTGTCCGTCGGGTCGCCCCCGCCCGGGTGCGTGTCGTGAAAGCGGATATCCTGTCGCTGCCCCTGCCGGCACGTCCATTCAGGGTGATGGGATCGCTCCCCTTCGGACAGACGACGAACATCCTCCATCGCCTCCTCGACGACCCGTCGGTGCCGCTCGAGCGCGCGGACGTGATCGTGCAGTGGGAGGTGGCGCGCAAGCGGACGACGGTACCTCCTTCCACGATGCTGTCAACCGCGTGGGCGCCGTGGTGGGAGTTCCGTCTCGGTCCCCGGATCCCCGCGACGGAGTTCCGGCCGATCCCTCGCGTCGACGCGGGAGTGCTGATCATCACCCGGCGGAGTCGCCCACTCTTGCCGGTGGCCATGGCAGGCCGGTACGCCGACTTCGTGCGGGCGCATTGGCCCTTCGACCGGGTGCTGTGACGACGGGTTCTCGCTCCTGCCCGCCGAGAACCCAGCTCTGGCGCTTCAGGCGCCCTCCCGAGAGTGGCTCCTACCCGTTACTCCAGGCCGAACACCCGCGCGGCGTTCTTGTAGAGCCACTTCTCCTTGACGGTGTCCTTGAGCGGCAGGCTCAGGTATTCCTGGATCAGCGTCTCGTAGGGCTGGCCGACCAGGCCCGCCGACATGCCCACGAGCACCTTGTCCTGGATCAGCGTGTTGCCGAACTGGATGAGCATCTCCCAGCCGGAGCCCGCCTGGCCGAGGTACTTCGCGCGATGGGCGGAGGTGTCGACGTGCAGGTTGGGATGCCGGCGCACGAGGGCGACCATCTCGTTGACCCAGGGCCAGCCGCCCAGGCCGCCGATGATCTTCAGCTCGGGGAAATCCATGGCGATCTGGTCGAGATGCCGAGGATGGCCCAGGTCGTAGGGCCGGTCGTTGGCGTAGTTCATCGACGAGTAGATCCGCACGGGGATGCCCAGCTCGGCGGCCTTGGTATAGAGCGGATAGAAGCGACGATCGCTCGCGGGAAGGCAATCCACCAGCGCGGACACGCCGAGGGCGTGGAATCCTTCGTCGCGGACCAGGCGTTCCAGCTCGCGGACGCCGCTCATCCCCTTGAAGGCGTTGACGCTGATGCGGGCCAGCCCGAGAAACCGATCGGGGTACCGGCGCAGGAGCGCCGCCGTCTCCTCGTTGGTGACGCCGAAGGGGACCGAGCGCGCGATGCCCAGCTTCGCGAGCATGTCGACGTAGGCGTCGAGGTCGATCTCCGGACGATGGTCGGCGCCTTCGCGGCGTGAGCGGAAGATCCGGCCGTAGTTTCCCATGCCGTAGGCGGCGGGCTGCCCCGTGTCGCCGCTCCCCGTCGTACTGGTCGGGGCCGGTGACGTCTCGCCTTCCGCACCGCGCGGGACACTGCATTCCATGTCGATGATTCGAACCATCCGGCTCTCCCTCCGGGGTCAGGTCTCACAATCCAACATCAGGGCGCCTGGCCGCGATAATCTCCCAAGAGATTGGTGAGGAAATGTAGGATTGCAAGACCTGACCCCCAACTCGAGGAGGCCCCCATGGCCCAGCCGACCCTGCCCCCGTGGATCCAGGAGCTGCAGCAGCGCGATCCCAAGTTTGTGGAATCCTACCTGAGCCAGCGCGAGTACGTCCTGAAGGACGGCGCCATCCCCGCCAAGTACAAGATCCTCATGACCATGATCGTGGATGCGCTCCTCTCGCACCCGGACGGCGTGGCCACCATCGCCAACCGCGCGCGCGGGGCGGGCGCCTCCGAGGCGGAGATCCAGGAGGCGGTCGAGGTCGCGTATCTCTTCGGAGGGACGCCCGCCCTCGTGACCGCCGTCAACGCCTTCCGCAAGTCGTAGACGCTCGGCTCGAGGAGGCCCGAGGAACGAGAGACGCCGCGCCTCGCCATGGCCGCGGCTATATCCCGAGCGCATGTCTCACGAACTTCGCCAGGCTGCGGAGATTTCCCCGCAGGTCCCGCGCGCGGGCCCGTCGCAGTCGTCGCTGCCATTGCCGCTGCCACATGAAGAATCGGTAGTCGTCCACGATGAACCGCATGGTGTCGAGCGGGATCCAGCTCGGGCAGCAGAAATCCGGACACCGCTTGACACTGCCGGGTCGGGTGCCCTCCGGGGGAGCGATCACGATCTTGTCCGGCTGCTCGTTGAGCCAGGCGCCCCACCAGCTGAACGTCGACATCGAGCAGACGAAATCGCGGCACCGGGTCATCAGGTACAGCTCCTCGAAGTCCTCGTTCCCTTCCACGTAGAGAAAATTCCCGGACACGCCCCGGAGATGCTTCCGGGCCGCGTCGGTGTCGTCGGAGAAGACGAGGACGTGCTGCCGATGCCGGACCCTGGACAGGGCCCTGGCATAGTACCGGGGCGACAAGACGACATAGTTCGGATTGGCTTTCATATCGCCGAACCGCAAGTGGATCCCCGTACACTGGGCAAGATCGATGTGGCGGTAGCTCTCCTGGGCGGCGCGAACGCTCTCCGGTCTGAAGGTGTACCAGCGTGTGACCTTCCCGCGGTCGAAGTATCGCTCGGCTTGAAAGAAGCCGATGATGTCGGTGCCATCCTCGATGTGCAGGGCGCTCTCGACGAACCCGCAATTCTCGAGGGGCTGACGATACAGGGTCTTCATCGGCGCGGGGACGCGGGATCTCTCCTGCTCGTCGTTCAGGAGGAAGATCTTGTCCCCCCGCCACTCGGGGCAGAAGAACTTGACCCCGAGCCGCTGCGCCGTCGTCCTCAGGAAGGCGTACTGGTAGAGCTGGTTCCCGAGCCTGCCGTACTGGCCCAACGTCTTGAAGGAGATCATGCCGAGCCTCGGCCTTCATTTTCCTCGATGACGGTGCGGGAAGTACGCTTATATGGATGGCTCGGGTTCGGCGCTACCGGACCTCGAGCGGAGAGGACGTCGCATGCCGGAGCTGGCCGTGGCGACCGTCGTCGCCAAGAACTACGTATCCTTTGCGCGCGTGCTGGCCGAGTCTTTTCTCCGCCAGCATCCGGATATCCCTTTCTTCGCGCTCCTCTCCGACGAGGTCGACGGCCATTTCGATCCGGCGGCCGAGCCGTTTCGGCTCGTGCGGCAGAGCGAGCTCGGGATTCCCGATCTCCCACGCCTCCGCGCCCGCTACGACCGCAAGCAGGTCGCCGTCGCCTCGAAGCCCTATCTCCTGAGCCACTTGCTCGATCGCGGATTCGGGAGCGTGATCTTCCTCGATCCTGACATCTGGGTGCTGGGTCGCCTGGACCATCTCTTTTCGCACGTGCGCGAGCACGCGGTGGTCCTCATGCCTCATCTGCTCGTGCCGCTGTCGGGCGATGATGCCGTCGAGCGGGAGCTGAACATCCTCCGGTCCGGCGTGTACAACGGCGGCTTCGTGGGAGTGTCCGCCCGCCCGGCTGCTCGCGCCTTCCTGCGCTGGTGGCAGGAGCGGGTCCACGAGCACTGCCGCCACGACGTGGCGCGCGGGGTGTACTTCGACCAGCGCTGGCTGGACCTGGCCGTGGTGTTCTTCGAGGACGTGAGCATCTTCCGGGACGCGAGCTACAACGTGGCGCACTGGAACCTGCCGGAGCGGGCCGTGAGGGTCGGCGACGATGCCATCACCGTGGACGGACGGCCCTGCCGGTTCTTCCACTTCAGCGGCTTTGATCCGGACCGGCCGCACGCCGTCACCCGCTACTCGCCACGCCTCGACATGTCCAATGTCGGCCCGGCGGCCGAGGTGTTTCGCCGCTATCTCGCTCTCCTCGAGAGAGCCGGCTACCAGGAGACGAAGGGCTGGCCCTACGCCCACGGCTCGCCCGGCGCGAGGGACGGCTCATTCGGCTGGCTCCGTCGATCGAGACCTCACCCCTAGTCATGGACAAGCTGGCGGTAGCGACCGTCGTGGCCAAGAGCTTTCTCTCGCTCGCGCGCGTGCTCGCGGACTCGTTCCGACGCTACCATCCCGAGACTCCGTTCTTCGTGCTCCTCTCGGACGAGGTCGACGGGTACTTCGATCCCGCCTCCGAGCCGTTCAAGGTCCTGCGCCTCGCCGATCTCCGCATACCGGATCTCGCGCGCTTCCGCTTCCACTACACGCGGCAAGAGCTGATGTACGCGGCCACTCCGTACCTGCTGACGTACCTGCTGGAGCGAGGGTTTTCCGGCGCGGCCTTTCTGAAGCAGGAAAGTCTCGTGGTCGGCGAGCTCACCCCTGTGCTCGAGCTGCTGGGTCGGCGCTCCATCGTTCTCACGCCCCACTTGCTGGAGCCCCTCTGGGGAAAGGAGGGCGTCGAGCGCGAGCTCAACATCCTGCAGTCCGGCGTCTACAATGTGGGCTTCCTGGGGGTGAGCGCGACTCCCACCGCGCGGGCGTTCTTGACCTGGTGGCGGGAGCGGCTGTTCGAGCACTGTCGCCACGAGGTGCCGCGGGGCATCCATTTCGAGCAGCGCTGGCTGGACCTCGTGCCCGCGTTCTTCGACGACGTCGAGGTGGTTCGCGATCCCGGCTTCAACGTGGCGCACTGGAACCTGCCCGAGCGAAAAGTCGTGGTCGGCGGAGACGGCGTCACCGTGGACGGGCACCTGGGTCGCTTCTTTCGCTTCAGCGGGTTCGATCCCGAGCGTCCCGATGCCGTCACCCGGTACAACGATCGGCTCAGCGTGTCGAACGTCGGCGGGGCGGCGGAGATCTTCCGTCGCTATGTGCGGCTGCTGGAAGCGGCCGGATACCACGAGACGAAGGGATGGCCCTACGCGTATGGCCAGTTCGCCAATGGCCGGCCGATCGGCGAGCGGACGCGCTATCTCTACCGCCGGCTGGGAAGGCGCGCGGACCGCTTTGGCGATCCTTTCGCCACCGCGTCGCTCGACAATTTCTTTCGCTGGTCCAGGCGCCGGATCGGGATGCTCTGGACGATCAAGAGAGCGTGGTGGGCCATTCACAAGAAGTGGCGGGACGGGCTCCAGCTTTTCAGCGGAGATCGCTGAGGGGCAGGGGCGTCGCGTCGACGGCGGCCGCCACGGCGGGATAGACGATGCGGCCGCGCCAGATGTTGACGCCGCGGGCCAGCTCCGGGTTGGCCCGCACCGCCCCCAGCGGTCCCAGCACGGCGAGCTGCAGCGCATAGGGCAAGGTGGCGTTGGTCAGCCCGAAGGTCGACGTGCGCGGCACGAGGGCGGGCATGTTGGTGACGCCGTAGTGCAGGACACCGTGGACGGTGTAGACCGGCTCCACCACCGTGGTGGGCCGGATCGTCTCGACGCAGCCGCCCTGGTCCACCGCCACGTCCACCACGACCGCCCCCGGCTTCATGCTCTTGATCATGGCCTCGGTCACGAGCACGGGGGCGCGGGCGCCCGCGATGAGCACGGCGCCGATCAGGAGATCGGTCCGCTGGAGCACCTGCTCGATGTTGTAGCGGTTGGAGGCGATGGTGATGACGCGCCCGCCGAAGATGTCGTCGGCGTGGCGCAGGCGGTCGAGGTTGATGTCGAGGAGTGAGACGTCGGCGCCATAGCCTAAGGCCATCTTGGTGGCGTTGAGACCGACGGTGCCCGCGCCGAGGATGGCGACATTGCCGTGAGGGACGCCGGGGATGCCCGAGAGCAGGATGCCGCGCCCTCCATAGGCCTCACCGAGGTGATGCGCGCCTTCCTGGACGGCCAGGCGCCCGGCCACCTCGCTCATCGGCGTCAGGAGGGGCAGGCTGCCGTCCGCGCGCTCCACCGTCTCGTACGCGATGGCGATGCACTTGCGGGCCTGGAGGCCGCGGATCAGCTCGGGCGCGGCGGCCAGGTGGAGATAGGTGAAGAGGATCTGGCCCTCGCGGATGCGCGCCACTTCGTCGGAGAGCGGCTCCTTGACCTTGAGGACGAGCTCGGCCTGGCCCCACACGCCGTCGGCCACCGTCACCACGGCGCCCGCGCGAGCATAGTCGTCGTCGCGGAATCCGCTGCCCCCGCCCGCGTTCGCCTCGACGAGGACGCGGTGCCCCGCCTCGGCAAAGGCGCGCGCCCCCGCTGGCGTCAGGGCGACGCGCTGCTCGCCGACCTTGATCTCTTTCGGGACGCCGACCACCATGGCAACGACTCCTCGCGTGCTCCCCCTCACCCTGCCCTCTCCCCCAATGGGGGAGAGGGATGAGAAGAAGAGTGCAGCGTGTCTCTATCCCTCTCCCCCGTCGCGTGGGAGAGGGCCGCAGTTCGAGCTGAGGCGCTCGCTTCGAGCGACGAGGCGAGGGCTGAGTGGGTGAGGGGGTCTACGTCTTCTCGAAGTCGATGCGCTCGTAGACGGGCAAGCCCTGCAGGTAACGCCGCAGGCAGTCCAGGCCCATCTCGACGGCGCCCAGGCGGACCCACTCACGGCCGCCGAGGATGCGCGAGCGCCGCGAGGCGGCCTCCCCCTCGGTGGCGATGGCCAGGCAGATGGTGCCGCCGAACTCGATGCGGTCCGGGCCCTCGTCCAGATCGATGAGCACGGCCAGCGCGTGCGTGGCGCCGCTCTGGCGTCTCGCCGCGCGCGCTACCTCCTCCGCCATCTCCTTGGAGATCTCGCCCTCCAGCGAACCGCGAGGCAAGCCGACGGCAGCGCCCAGCTCGGCCAGATCGCGGGCAACGAGCCCACGACGGAAAACGCGCTCCGCTCCCGGCAGGTGGGCGAGACGCGCGGCGATCTGCCCGCCCGTGAAGGTCTCGACGATGGAGAGCGAGGCCTGGCGGCTCGTGAGCTCGGCGAGAATGACGCCTTCGAGCGTCTTGTCGTCCTCGGCCAGGATGAAGTTGCCGAGCCGCTTGCGGATCTCCTCCTCGACAGGGACGAGCTTCCTCTTGATCTCGTCCATGTCGGCCCCGCGCACGGTCAGCTTGGTCTCGAGCTGCGGGTAGTGGGCGCGGAAGCCCAGCTTCACGCTGCCGTCGGGCACCAGCTCTTCCACTCCCGTGAGGAGCGAGTCCACGTGCGATTCGCCGAGGCCGTACGAGTGGAAGCGCTTCAGGTGGATGGACGTCTGCAGGCCGCTCTTCGCGAGGAGCCGCGGGATGATCTGCTCCTCGAGCATGCGACGGAGCTCGCGGGGGACGCCCGGAGTGAAGAAGAAGCGGGCCTTGCCGATGTCCACGGCAAAGCCGCAAGCGGTGCCGACGGGATTGTCGATGATCTCCGCGGTGACCGGGAGCATGGCCTGCTTGCGGTTGTTGGGCGGCATGATGCGGCTGCGCCGGTTGAAGAAGTCCTCCATGCGGGTGAGCCACTCCTCGTTCAGGGTAAGCTCGACGCCGGCCGCCTGGGCCGCCACTTCCTGGGAGAGATCGTCGACGGTGGGGCCGAGGCCGCCGTTGACGATGACGGCATCCGCGCGCTCGGAGGCGAGCTGAAAGGCCCGGAGCAGGCTCTCGCGGTCGTCGCCCACCGTCGTCTCCCACTGCACGGAGAGGCCCACGTCCTCCAGCTTCTGGCTCATGTAGCTGAAGTTGGTGTTGACGATCTTGCCGGTGAGGACCTCGTCGCCCGTGCAGATGATCTCGAGCCGCATGTGTGGGCCTGGCTTTCCCTGTGGATTCGTTCGGGTCGGTGTCAGGTTCGAAAGTGCGGCATGACCTCGCGGGCGAAGAGCTCCATGGAGCGTCGGATCTTGTCCTGGGCGAGGCCGCCGAAATTCATCCAGCACAGCACCTGGCCCACGCCCATGTCGCGCATCGTCTCGAGCTTGCGGATCACCGTGTCGGGCGATCCGAAGGCCACCGTCTCCGCCACCAGCCCTTCCCACGTCACCTTGGCGAAGCGCTCCACCGCCGCGCGGAAGCCCGGCTGCAGGCTCGGGTGCTGCTCCTCGATGTTGTCGGGAATCTGGAAGCGACGCAGCGAGTCCTGGTACCACATCTCGGCGTCCTTGGATTCGGCCAGCGCCTGCGCATCCGTGGGCGCCACGTAGATCTGGCGCGAGACGCCCCAGTTCTTCATGAGCGCATCGATCTCGACCTCGCTCCGGCCGTGCTTGCGCAGGGCGAGAAGATAATTGTCGCGACGCTTGAGCAGCTGCTCCACGGGGCCGGTCAGGATGGAGTTCAGCATGGGCCAGCCCCGGGAGGCCGTGCTCTCGATCCCGTCATCGCTGCCGCACACCTGGTAGATCATGGGATGCGGCCGCTGCAGGGGCTTGGGAATGACGCGCGCGTCCTTGATGGTGAAGAACTGCCCGTCGTACGAGAAGCGGTCCTCGGTCCACGCGCGCAGCATGATGTCCACCGCCTCGTCGAAGCGCGCGCGGTTCTCCTGCTGGGGCACGTGGTAGCCCTTGAACTCCGCGGGACGGTTGCCGCGCCCCACGCCGATGTCGAGCCGGCCCCTGGAGACGATGTCCACGAGGGCGAGCTGCTCGGCCAGGCGCAGCGGGTGATGGAAGGGCAGGATGGCGGCGGCCAGCCCGATGCGCACCCGGCGCGTGCGGGCGGCGGCGGCGGTGGCGAGGGTGGCGGGATCCACGGCCAGCCCGTAGTCGATGAAGTGGTGCTCGGTCAGCCAGATCTGGTCGAAGCCCAGCTCTTCCGTCCACTCCATCTGCTCGAGCTCGCGGTGGACGACCTCTTCGTGGCTGAGCCCGGGCGCGGCCTGAAAGAAGAAGAAGGTGCCGAAGCGCATTCCCCGATCCTAGCCCATCAGAAGGGCGCCCGGGTTCTCGCGCCCCATCGTCTGGATATGCTCGCGGCTCACGCCTTCGGCCTGCAGCCCCGCCACGAACATCTGGAGCCCGTCGGCCGGCGTGGGGTTGCCGCTCTGGCCAAGATCCGTGCCGAGCACGAAGTGCTGGGCGCCCACGCTCTTGATGCGTTCGGCCGTCTCCTTGAAGGGAACCCGCCTCGAGTGACGCATGAACTCGAGCGGCGACTCCGGCCCTCCCAGGATGCCGAGCGCGCACAGCTCCATCTTCCCTCCCATGGCCGCGGCCTTTTTCATCTGCGCCTCGCTCATGTCCACCACGTCGAACTGCGCGTGGGTGACTACGATGCGATCGCAGCCTTCCTCGCGGGCGGCTGCGATGAGCGCGAGGGCCTGCTCGCCCGAGGCGTGGCCGGTGTGGACGACGAGCCGCTGGGCGGCGCAGACCTTGAGCACCTCCCGCGTGGCGGGCAGCACCGCGCCCGCCTCGTCCACCACGCGGACCCCCGAGGGCGCGGTGCCCGCGCGGCGCACATGGTTGTCGGCGTCGAAGGTCGGAAACCAGACGACCCGGCCGTAACCGCCCTGCATGCGCCACATCCACTCCACGGCCTGGGGATTGATCCCGCCCACGGCGCCGTTGAGCACCACGCCGCCGAAGATCTTCACGGCCGGCACGTGCTTGCGCGCGAGCCACGCGCGATCGGCGGTGTTGGTCACGTGGCTCTTGAAGACCACCGCCTCCATCTGGCGCGAGGCGGCCAGGGTGGCCAGCTCGTCGTCGTCCACGGCCCGCCCGAAGACGTCGGGCGCGGCATGCGTATGAAAGTCGATCAGGCCCTTGATGGGGCTGACGGGCGGTGGCGGAGGCGAGTAGCCGCGCACGCCCGTCGCCGGGGCCGGCTCACGTGTCTCGGCGACGGCGGGTCGGCCGTGAGCGGAGGCCGGCGCCTCGCGCCGCTGCCCGCGGTGCGTGGCGAGCCTGGGCGAGGAGAGGCCGCCGGCGTGACAGCAGCCGCAGATGAGCGGGCGGAGTGAGACTTCAGCACCCTCCGTGGATGCCCGGTTGGGTAGGGGGTAAGGGGAAGGAGTAGGGCCAACTCGACGATGCCTTCGCATGACAAGCTAACTTCGCACTTCAATCCATTCCCATTCATCAATCTGGAACTCGAATTTCGCTTGTGCCTTTGCGTCTCCCAAGGCAAGGTGCCACGTGTCTGCGATGCAGGCGCCGTTGGCGTCCAGGTAGAAGAGGTAGTAACCGTTGTCGCCTTCCTGAATCTCGACCGTCTCCGGATTTGGCAGCCTGGACTTTCTTACGATCGAATCGCGTTCAAGCGCACTTTCGTAGTGTTCTGTCCTGCCGGTAATTTGTCTGACCCGAGCTCTGAGTCTCAAGCGCCTCTCACTCACTCGATAAGAGTGCCCGTTGAGTTCGTACCCACTCAATAAACTCGTCCTCGTCGAGCCAGCCATAGCGGCGTTCTTCTTCAGTGGGGGTCTTTCTTGTCCAGTCGAGTTTCTCCTGAACGCCACCGAAGAACTCAAGCGCTTCCGCACGCAGCTGCTCGTGGGGCACCTTCTCGAGGTAGAAGTCGTAGAAGGCATCGCGAAATCGATCGACAGACCACTCGCCACCCACCAACCTGTCAATCATTTGAAGCATAGTAGCCTCGTGGCTCATCGCACGTCAGTCAATGGCACCCTCACGTCCTGAGGTGAGGGCCAAGAAAGTCAGTGGCGCCTTCGCCAAAAGGGAAGCCAATCAAAATCAGATCGGCAAGGCCAGCAGCGTCGATCTCTTCTCGGGTCGGTAGCGCAATGCCACTTGGTGCGAAGTGTTCGAGTGGATTCATCTCGTCGAGGACGGTGGGTGGCGGTGGATAGTTCCAGGCAATGCCGCAAAGCGGGCAATAGAAAAACACCGTTCCCGTGCCGCGACTCTTTACGAAGAACACTGAGTCATCGGCACATACAGGGCATCGCCCCGCTGAATATACGGTTGCCTGGATCATTGAGGGATCGCGGCCCCGAGGGAATTCCCCATCCTGAGAGGATTGTAGTTGACTATCCGGAATCTCCCGAAGGATGAAATCGTAGACTAAGGGCGCAGCCCCACCGTGAGCCTCTGCCTGTATTGTCACAATCGACCACCACTCGATCGGGCTCGACCCCCTCACCCTGCCCTCTCCCCCACTGGGGGAGAGGGATACTAGCTTGACTTGCCCCGATCAATCGGTAGACTCGGGAGTCAGCCGTCCAGGCGGCTCACGGTCCGCGTGAAGGGTTGAACCCACCTGTCGGGTGAATCGACATCACCACCTTCCGCCCGATATTGCGGACAACGGGCACTATGGAAGGATGGTGCGTCATGCCCCTGCCGGATCGTCCCAACCTCGAGTACCTGAAGAAGCTCGCCAAGGAAAAGCTTCAGGAGATGCAGCGCGCCGATGCCTCGGCCCAGCTCGCCGACGCCCAGCTCGCGGTGGCCCGCGAGCATGGCTTCGCGAGCTGGCGCAAGCTGCGCGCGCATCTGGACGCGTTGCGGCCTCCCGGCGAGCCTTCGGGCCGCGCGGGATTGCCGCAAGAGCAGATCGAAGAATTCTACGGTGCTATCTATCGCGCCGATGAAGCGACGGTGGAGCGGATGTTGAGCGTGGAGCCCGCGCTGGTGAACGCACGTCATCCCGACGGGACCAAACATGGCTGACGACACCACGACAGATGAGGAGGAGACATTCATCGCCGCTATCCGCGATGGCGACCTCGGGAAGGTGAAGTCCATGCTGGCCGCCAAGCCCGGCCTGAATCGTAGCCGGCGTTACGACGCGTCACCCATCCTGATCGCCCGCTACCACGGTAAACAGGAGGTCGTCGAGTATCTGCGAGGATTGCTCCCGACTCTGGACATCTTCGAGGCGACGGCTCTGGGTGATCGCGAGACTGCCGAGCGCTTGCTTGACGCCGATGATGGTCTCGCGAACGCGGTCGCGGAGGACGGCTTCGGCCCCCTCGGCCTTGCTTCCTTCTTCAACCATGAATCGGTGGTGCGGCTGCTGCTCGAGCGCGATGCGCGGGTCGATGCGGCATCCTCGAACGGTATGCGTGTGATGCCGCTTCACTCCGCGGCGGCGGCGCACTCGGTTCTCATCGCTCGCCTGCTCCTCGAGCGGGGCGCGCCGGTGAACGCCCGGCAAGGCACCGGCGGCCTGGGATTCACCCCGCTGATGGAAGCTGCGCTGAACGGCCAGACCGAGATGGTCGATCTCCTGCTCGAGCATGGCGCCGATCGGACCATGCGCGACGATAAGGGACACACGGCGGGAGACTACGCGCGACAGAATGGACACGCGGCCCTTGCCGATCATCTCGGCTAGCTTGAATTGTGCGTCAACAGCTGTCCCCTCACCCTGCCCTCTCCCCGGAGGGGAGAGGGCAGGGTGAGGGGGCGGTGTAGGCAGTCTTTGCTAACGAAGCAAAGGTGAGCACCATCAACCAGGGGAGGCGAGCATGTTCTTCGAGCTCAGGCAGTATCACGTCCGGCCGGGACAGCGCGAGAACTGGGTCAAGTGCATGGAGGAGGAGATCATCCCCTTTCAGGTGAAGATGGGCATGGTCATCCTCGGCAGCTTCGTGGGCGAGGAAGACGAGAGTATCTACGTGTGGATCCGGCGGTTCGAGAGCGAGCCGGAGCGCAAGCGCCTCTACGACGCCGTCTACCAGAGCGACTACTGGAAGAATGAGATCGCGCCCAAGGTGCCGACCCTGATCGATCGCGAGCAGATCAAGGTCACGCGCATCGTGGCCACGCCGCGCTCGGTCATTCAGTGATCGATCCTCGCGGAGAAGCTGATATGCTCTGACTTCATGGGTTTTTCCGCCGACACTCTCCGTGACCGCGTCGCCATCGTGACGGGGGCCAGCCAGGGCATCGGGCGCGCCATCGCCGTCGAGCTGGCCAAGGTCGGGGCTCATGTCGTGGCCTGCAGCCGCCGGCTCCCGTCGCTGGAGCCGGTGGCTGCCGAGGTGCGCGCGCAGGGACGGCAGGCCCTGGCCCTGGCCTGCGACGTGGGCGATGCGCGGCAGGTGGACGAGGTCGTGGCCCAGACGGTGAAGACGTTCGGGCGCGTCGATCTGCTCGTCAACAATGCCGGCTACCGGATCCGCGCGCCCCTCGAGGATCTTCCGCGCCAGGAGTGGGACGCCATGGTGCAGACCAATCTCACCGGCGTCTTTCTCTTCTCGCAGGCCGTGGGGCGCGTGATGATCCGACAGCGCGCGGGCAAGATCGTCAATGTCAGCTCGGTGGCCGGGCGCACGGGCTCGAGAGGCATGGCGTGCTACGCGGCGACCAAGGCCGGTGTGACCGTGCTGACGCAGAGCCTCGGTGCGGAATGGGCCAAGCACGGCATCACCGTCAACGCCGTGGCTCCGGGACCCGTGGAGACCGAAGGCGTGCTCGAGGTGTGGAAGACTCCAGCGATGATCGCCCAGGCCTCGCGCGACGTGCCGCTCCAGCGGCTCGGCCGCCCCGAGGAGATCGCGTGGGCGGTGATCTTCGTGGCCTCCGATCAGGCGAACTTCATGACCGGCGAGACCATCTATGTGAGCGGTGGGCCCCGGGTGGCCAACCGCGAGGACTAGCAGGATGCATCCGGGTGCCGTCTCTCTGGCGAAGATGCTTCTGCTGATCATCCTGGTGGCCGCCTGCGCGACGCCGCTCTCGACCGAGCAGCCATCGACACGGCACGTCATCCTGATCTCGATCGACGGGCTCCGGCCGGAGTTCTACCTGGACTCCGAGTATCCGGCGCCCATCTTGAGGAAGCTCGCGGCGAGCGGCGCGCGGGCTCAGACCGTGGAGCCGGTCTTCCCGTCGAACACGAATCCGAACCACGCGACCATCCTGACCGGGCTGCGGCCGAATCGCCACGGCATCCTCTTCAACGTGCACTTCGAACCCGACGGGACGCGCGGCGGCTGGTACGAGGACGCGAGCGAGCTCCGGGCGCCGTCGCTCTGGATGTGGGCGCGAACGGCCGGCCTGCGCACGGCGAGCCTCAACTGGCCGACGACTCACTTCGCTCAGATCGATCTCCTCGTGACCGGAGGCGACTACCCCGCGAACGAGGCGGGGCTGGCCAAGCTCGCGCAGACGACGACTACCGGCCTCTTCGCGCTCGCCCGGGTGACGCCCTCGGTGGCGGCCCTCAAGGACGACGTCACGTGGGACGCGCTCATGGCCTCGACGGCGGCGGGGCTCGTGCGCCGCGCGCAGCCGCATCTGCTGCTCCTGCACTTCGATCAGGCCGACCATTTCCAGCACCAGCACGGGCGCGACGGCGACGAGGTGAAGCGCGCGGTGGGACGCGTGGACGGGCATCTCGCCTCGATCCTGGAGGCGGTGAGCGAGGCGGGGCTCTCGAGCCGGACCGCCGTGGTGGTGACGGGTGATCACGGATTCTCCAACATCCGTCAGGAAGTCTTCCCCAACTACGTGCTCGCGCGAGCAGGACTGCGCGGCTGCCCGAAGCCCGGGGCGGCGTGGCGCGCGACGGCGCACGTGGCGGGTGGATCCGCCGCCGTCTTCGTCAATCCGCGCGGGGACGCGAGGGCCACGCAGGCCGCCGAGGCAGCCCTGCGCGCGGCGGGCGCCGGCCGCTACGCGATCGTGCCGAGAGCCGAGCTCGACACCCTCGGCGCCATGGAAGGCGCGGCCTTCGCCCTCGACGCGGCCTCCGGCTACGCGATGGGCGATGCGTGCAATCGCGGGCTCAGCCGGCCCGCGTCGGGCGGGCAGCACGGATACCTTCCCTCGCGCGCCGAGATGGCGACCGGGTTCGTTGCCGCCGGCGCGGGCGTTCGCGCCGGAGTGACACTGTCGGCGATGCGACTCATCGACGTCGCGCCGACGGTGGCCCGCCTCCTGGGTCTGCCCTCGCGACCCGCGGATGGGCGCATCCTGGCGGAGATCCTGCAATGAGGCCAACGGCAGCTCGGCGCTTCGGCCGGCCTGGCATCGTTCACATCCAATCCTCCAGAGGAGCTTGTGCCGCGCCATGACCCCCAACGAAACGCAATCG
>WNFF01000864.1_pt1 | contig 24253 bp, 19 predicted proteins | sample 5400441 | NCBI WGS metagenome assembly WNFF01 (sample SAMN13153345, study PRJNA577476) | soil metagenome | isolation source: 120 cm saprolite under Douglas fir tree site 2 hole 3 replicate 1 | place: USA:California | collected 2015-04-18
CCGGCGAAGTTCTACGCCAAGGATGACGGACTCGTTTTTTATGACGTGGCGCCGTTTGCGTATCACAGCTGGAAGGAGTACCACGAGGGGGTGCAGAAGGAGTTTTTGGATAGCGCGTCGGAGATCAAACTGACTGCGGGTAAGGACTTGAAGGTGACGCGCCGTGGGATGATCGCGTGGATGACCGTCCCGATGCATTTGATGGAGAAAACGAAAGACGGTAAGACTTCTGAAATGGATCTGCGTTACACCGGCATTTGGGAAAAGCGCGGCGCGAACTGGGTGCTCGTGCACGAGCATCTGTCGACGCCGCTGGCCGGAAGCTAGAGTCTTGAAGAAGAGGGCTGGGCGAATCGCCCATTGGGCAAGAAATGTTCAAGACATGGCGATACTACTGGAAGGCCGCTCGGGGCTATCGATTCAATCCGTGGAAGAGTCCCTACCTCCGTTGGCGCTTTGAGACATTCCTCGGGAACGAGGCCGCCAATTTGACGGCCAGCAAGTTCTTTCGTCTTTCCTGGAAGTACCGCGACGAGGCCGCCAATTTGACGGCCAGCAAGTTCTTTCGTCTTTCCTGGAAGTACCGCGACCACATGGAACGTTTTGTGGATTGGGCTGCGGAAAGGGAGCGCTTCCAGCGCCGCCGCCACGCCTGAAGCTCGGACACATTCCCTCTACAGACTTGAATGACGCGTGCGGACCTCTCTGCGCGGACGTATAATACTGCCTGAGAGGAGGATCCATGGAAGAGCTGAAGATCCTCCAGAAGACAGAACAGTTGCACGAAGCGCGTTGGTGGGAAGCGGAGCCCAACGGACGAGTTCACTGCTATCTTTGTCCACGCCATTGCCACATCCATTCCGGTCAAGCGGGATTCTGCTTCATTCGAATCAATCAAAATGGGAAGCTCTATAGCCTGGGATACGGATCCCCCGCCGCCCTGCAGGTTGATCCCATCGAAAAGAAGCCGCTGAATCATTTTCTGCCGGGCACGCGCGTCTTCAGCATGGGCACGGCGGGCTGCAACATGGGCTGCTTCTTCTGTCAAAACTGGGACATTTCGAAATCGCGGTCGGATCAGGTGCGTTCCCAGCATGTTCCGCCGGAAGACGTCCCGCTGCTGGCGCTGAAATACGGTTGCGACTCCATCGCGTTCACCTACAACGAGCCGACCATCTGGGGCGAATACATTATCGACATCTGCGAAGCGGCCAGGAAATATGGCGTGAAAACGGTGATGGTCACCAATGGCTACATCACCTACGACGCGTTCCACGATATTTACGATCACATCGACGCCGCGAACGTCGACCTCAAGGCCTTCACCGAGAATTTCTACGGGAAAATTACGCTGACGCATCTTCAGCCGGTGCTAGAGACGCTGGCGTGGCTGAAGAACGAAACGCCTGTGTGGTTCGAAATCACGAACTTGATGATTCCAACTTTGAACGACGATCCGGCAGAAACGCGGAAGCTCTCCGAATGGATCCTGGCGCATCTGGGACCGGACGTGCCGCTGCATTTCACCGCCTTTCACCCGGACTTTAAACTGCAGGACAAGCCGCGCACGCCGCCGCAGACGCTTGATCAGGCCCGGCAAATCGCGCTCGACGTGGGCTTGCGTTACGTTTATGAAGGAAATATCTACAGCGATGGCGCGAACACTTACTGTCCGAAGTGCGCGGAACTGCTCGTCCGCCGCTCCTGGCACGACGTTTTGGAAAACCGCGTGAAGAAGGGCGCTTGCCCGAAGTGCGGATTTACGATTCCCGGAGTTTGGGCGAACGATGAAAAGGGGAAGCACTTGCCAAAGCAAGGGGTATCAGTGGCCGCGAACGCCTACACCCATTTGAATCTGTAAGCCCACCGCTCATCGCGGATGGAACGTGTAGAAGCCGGGCCCCACGCGCATGGCGTGATGCCACACCACCGGAAACGCCCACCAAACCAAGGTGCCCAAAACGCCTTGCCCGACGGTGAGAGGAAGAATGTTGCGCTCGCGCGCGAACAGCCAGGACATCGCGACTCCGCCGATCCACGTAAGCGGAACGAGAACCGGATTCGGCCAATGAAGCGCGGCAAAGATCGTACCCGCAATCAAGGAAGCGCGCACCGGGCTTTCTGTTGCGGCGAAAAGACGGTTGGTTACGTAGGAATTCAACCCCACTTGCTGGAGCAGGCAAGAGGCCAGGTAGCCAAAGAAATGTTTCGGAATCCAGTGATGGTTGAACGGTCGATGCAAACCACCAAGAACGAGGCCCACGATGCAAAGACCAATGATGAATGGCACAAAGACGATTGCCGAGCGTTTGGTGGCATTCCACAAATTGTCGGCCCTCCAACCAATCGTTTTTGGAGTGTCCCCGTGAAGCACGAAGCTGGAGGCCAGCCAAATGGGAAACACGATCCACGATGACCCAGTGGAAGGCTGAAGCCGCCACGTGTACCACCCAACGTAGCCGCAGAATGCGAGAGCCTCAATCAGGGCCAACGCACGCAGGGCGGTCGCGGTCATCGCTCTGCTATTCCGTGAGGAGTCCTTCGTCCGGATGGCTGAGATCGAGAAGCTGCAGCGCACTTTCAAAAAGTTGATCGATCTCTTTTTCGCTGACTTCGTACGGGGCGAGCAGTTCTTTCAGGTCGAAGTCCGGAAATCCACGATTCATTACGCGCGCCGGCAGAAGCTCCCGCAACCGGCGGGAATTGATGGTTCCGAGTTCCCGGATTTCTTCGAAGACCACGCGTTGCAGAGGATCTGCGAAGAGGGCCGGATCGAGCAATTTGCATATCTCGACGCGCGTCCCGCCCTTGATCAGCACCGAGCAGAGAAAGCGCAAGGTGTTTTTCTCCAGTTCAAATCCAGTGTTCGTCTCTTTTCTATACATTCGAAGGCCCTTACCTGGGCGTTTCCCGTTCCAATTCCATTGCACAACGGGGGCGGCAATCAGAAAATACAGGAATCGCTGCGCAAGTTCCGCGCATCAACGCCGGACAATTTACGATAGATGAGATGATACTAGATTGGATGAGGTTGTTTTCGGGGGGACAATCGATGGGGAAAAAGCACCGGGTCGTCATTCTTGGGGGCGGATTCGGCGGACTGGCTGCGGCTCAAAAACTGAAGCGCGCACCGGTCGAAGTTACGGTGATTGACCGGCGCAATTTTCATCTGTTTCAACCACTGCTATATCAGGTGGCGACCGGTTCGCTGTCTCCCGGAGAAATTGCTGCGCCCATACGCGGTGTCTTGAGCCGTCAGAAAAATACAAGCGTACTTCTGGGCGAGGCGGTGGACGTCGATCCCCGGGCAAAACGCGTTATTTTGCGCGATGGCGCTACCTTCGAATACGACTCCCTGATTGTGGCGACGGGAACGGAGACCTCTTACTACGGGAACGACTCCTGGCGGGAGTGGGCGCCGAGCCTGAAGTCCGTCGAAGACGCCACGGCGATCCGCCACAAGATTCTGTACGCATTCGAACGAGCGGAGCGCGCCGCCACTCCGGAAGAAGCGCGCGTCTGGCTTACCTTCGTCATCATTGGAGCCGGCGCCACAGGCCTAGAACTTTCCGGAGCGCTTGCGGAAATCGCTCGGGAGACACTGCGGCACGATTTTCGAAAGATCGACCCGCAGAAGGCGCGAATCATTCTATTGGAAGTAGCCCCAAAAGTTCTTGGCCCCTTTCCCGAGGATCTGTCGGCCAAGGCAGAGAAGCTAGTCACTCGCCTCGGCGTGGAGGTGATCAAAGGCGTGATGGTGACGAAGATCGACGCGGTGGGCGTCACGTTCAAGCACGGGGATTCGAGCGAGATGCTGGCGGCGAAGACGGTGATCTGGGCGGGCGGCGTCATGGCCACTCCGTTTGGAAGGAAACTTGCCGAGCGCACGCAGTCGGAAACGGACCGGAGCGGCCGGATCAAGGTGAATCGTAATCTAACCGTTCCCCATTTCCCGGACTTTTTTATCATCGGCGATCTCGCGTACGCCGTCGATGATAAGGGAAAGCCGCTTCCCGGTGTCGCGCAAGTCGCGATGCAGGGCGGAGCGTACGCGGCTAGAGTCATTCGTGCGCGGCTGGAAGGGAAGAAAGAGCTGCCGCCCTTTCATTATTTCAATAAAGGCGAGATGGCCGTGATCGGACGCGCGGCCGCGGTAGCAAATATTTTTGGCATCCACGTTTCCGGGCTGCTTGCCTGGCTGATGTGGCTCTTCATCCACTTGATTTACATTGTGGAGTTTAAGAGCCGCGTCTCGGTTTTAGTCCAGTGGGGATTCGAGTACCTGACGTTCAGCCGCGGCGCGCGCCTGATCACCGGCGAAGCTGCCACTGATTCGGTCGACCATGTGGGCACGATGGGTAACCGGCACGACAGCAACTAAGATGGAAGAGAAAAGACCTCAAACAGCTCACTGGCTGACGGTCGTCGTAGCGGTGGTTCTAAACACTTAGAAAGTGTTTCCCAGGCTTCCTCGATTAAGTCCTGACACGCTGAACTGGCGGCACTTCTACGAAACATAGCGAAAGGTAAATGGAAAATGATGGAAAATGCGGTCGGCATTCTTGTAGGACCGTTCTTCGATCTCTGCCGCGACATGGCAACTTGGAAGGGAAATTCAAGCACACCGAGGAGCACACCAGGACACAATGTATTGAAAACACCCAGCGGGGAACTGTTATTTTTCCCGTTTTGTTCCAATAAATAGACCGTTGGAATCCCGAATCCAAATTTGCGGACGGATTGGCGCCGACTCCGAGTTATTCGAGCAGTAATCCGGCGCACAAGAGAGGCATGGGATACTGGGAAGACGGGTTTGAAAATCTCAGGAGAATTCACTTCAATGAGCGGACAATGTGATCTCCCAACTCTCGAGAGCTCCTGGTACCAGGGAGATATTCTTCGATTCAAGGATTACGTGCAGAGGAATAGCTCCTCGATCCCCTCTGCCAAGAGGATCGTCGCCTGTTGCGAAGGCGGAGATCAGTACTGGCCAGTCGGAATGATTGACTTGCACATCCAGTGTCGTTCCGTTCGAGGTGAGTCGCTGGATTCGAGTATCGCCAAGCTCAACAGTCTCAAAATGGCTATTGCTGCTCGGAATTGCCAGCCAGAGACGGCGAATCTTCAGCGGCTTAGACGCAATCAGCGATTCCACTCTATGAAGACTATTTCCTTGCAGAGACCAGGTGACCTCAGAGACGAGGGCTGAGTCAACCGTTTCTCCAGCTTTGGACCCGGCCAGTACCCAACGCTTCCAGAACGCAGTGACGCTCTTTCCATCAAGTGCAGGCCTAATCTCATCCGCGCCGTCCGCCGGAGCAATGGTCCGCCCGTCTTCCAGCTCTAGAAATGGAACCAGGCACGGGTAGATCTTCTCCACGGGCACAGCGAAACCAGGAAATCCATGAGGCGCCGGCTCATAGTCGGATGTTGCAGCCTTCGGCCCGGTCACGAAGGGCAAGGCAAAATGGAGATTTCCCTGGCGAACAACCCAAACTCCAAACTTGCGGCCGGGACCGTCTCGGAAGTACTCAACGCGCGCAACGTCAGCCAGGCTCAGTTGCCGAGGAAAGCTTTTCACTTCTTCTTTTTCCAGTGCTTTCATGAACGTTCGGTGAGCAGCGATCACCTTTCCGAAAAAAGTTGTAGTCTGCTGCCATTCCCGTTCTTTTGTTATGTAGCTGTAGTCGCCTCTTCCGAACGCAAATATGGACAGCAAGTGCGTCTCACCGTTGAAGTCCCTTCGCAGCCACGACCATGCGGCAAAATAAGCGGACGCAAGGTGCGGAAGCGGAGCGGGCCGGAACTCAGGATGCTTTCCGAGAAAGGCCGCAATCTCCATGGTGTCCATGTAACTGATCGCACCCAAGCTCCGTCCCCAGGAGTAACCGTATCCGTCGGGCGACAGCAAGTCCCACCACAGTTTCATTTGTTCCTTGAGCGATGGCGCGACGGCCTTGATGAGGTCGTCGCGTCCGGCAAGTTCCGCCGCGTCATAGAGAGCCCTGGCGTACTCGTTGGAATATCGATCGTAACGGCCGGTGGGCAGTGCATCGTCGGCAAAAAGGACGCCGCCGGTGAATTGTTTAGCGGCCTGATTCAGCAGGTCATCCAGAGAAGTGCGATCCGTGTTAAGGCCGAGTTCGTAGCCGATCGCCGCGATGCGTGCCGCGACACCAAAATAATTTTCGGGGAGATGGATTAGAGTGTGAGTTTTGGCCTCGTAGAATCTGCCGGGGTCAAGCAAGGCGACGTACATTGTCCTCTCTTCGGAAGACAATCCCTGCCACAAGGCATTGTGTTTCAGGTCCGTCCCGAAGCTTTCGAGGGCCAGTGCTGCGTAGAGTTGGGCCCAGGTTTTTCCTCCGTGGTTCGATTCGACCTGAGCCATTTTTCCAATCATTTGCGGGACGTCGTGGTTCGCAATCGTCTTCGTCCCCGCGAACTCCGAATAGGCGCCGAGGGTTCGCATGAATGTTCCCCAGGAGAATTCGCCGGTGGTCAACGCGCCAACTACGCGGTCCTGAGGAGGGTCAAGAGCCGTAATATCGGCAACGTGGGCCGTCATTTCTCTCTGGAGAAAATCGCGGATCTGCTGATCGAGATTGGAAGTTTGGATTTGGGATGCGTCAGCCGGAGTTTGTGTTAACGAATCGCAATTCATGCAGAGAAACCCGGCGAGAGTTAATACAATGGGTCCTGCGGCGAGGCGCTTTGTTTGTCGCATTCGGTGCACTCTATTCATCCTGCGGGTCGTGCCGACGCTCGTTCGGCTAGGAGGAGCGTGCCATCGAGCTTATGATTTGCCGGCAAGCGCGCAATGTTATGGGACACTCGCTTCGCAAGCTTTTCATCCATGGCCTCTTCGTGCACAGGCTTGTCATTCGAGAGCATCATTTCTTTACTAAAGGCGCAGGGCGCTTATGTTGTTGAAGCCAAAGCAGGTCTTCCAGCAAGTAATACTGTCCGTAGATCAACATTGCATCATTGGGACGAACGCTGCTTCCATGGCGCAAGACGCCCGGGGGCGTGTGATCGTCGGCTCCCACTGGAGTTAAGTACCCGTCGATCAACGATTGCAGGATGCGTTCGCCCGCGTCTCCATAGCGCGAGGCGCGTGCGGAGTCCGTGGTTATGGTAGAGAGACGAAAGAAGCCGCCGGCGATAACAGCAGCCGCGGAAGAGTCTCGATTTCGATAATGAACGCCCTCATCGTCGAAGTCGTACCACGGCACAGAATCACTGGGCAGATTTTCCAGCGCATAGTCCGCGATTCGCTGTGCCGTCGCGAGAAATACGGGCTCGTGGGTCTCGGAGGAAGCTGCGGAGAAACCGTATAGCGCCCAGCCAAGTCCACGCGACCACATCGTGTCTGGGCCGTAACCCTGATGGGTGTGCCCGAAAACCCATTCTCCCGCAGCGGCGGAATTTCCTAGCTTTAGCTCCACGTCCCTCACGCCGCCATGCAACTGGAAATCCTGCAGGTTATTTCCCGGATTGTAGTGCACGGATTGAAAAACGGAGCCATCGGGGCGCACAAACCATTCTGCGGTCCGTAACGCGTGCTTCTTCCCAATCTCCCGCCACTTTTCGTCTCCGGTCCTGTCACTCGCCCACCAAAGCAATTGCAAGTTCATCATGGTGTCAACGATCGTGTCGTCCCCATCGACATTCCAGGATGCGATCAATTGCGTCTTTGGATTGAACAATTGTTCTAGCCGCTCTGCTCCACGGATCGCGCCCGCCCGGAGCGCATCTTCGTGCGTCAAATCGTATCCAAGCGCCGAGGAGTAGTAGTTCAAAAAACCTGCGTCGTGATTCTGCTGCGATTCCTGGCCAATCAACTTGGAGCCCCACAGCTCCGCCCATTTGCGATACTTCTCGTCGTGAGTGGTTCCGTACAATTGCCAGAGTTCTCCGACCCAGAAGCTTCCCGTCCAGTAGTACCCGTTCTGCTTTTGCCAATCCCCTGACTGGTTGTCCGCCTCGGTGAAAAACCCCTGCCCCGTTTTTGTGCCGACGGGCTCCGGGGTAGCGCGAAGAATGGGTTCCCAGGTTGTAGCCGTGCGGTCGATTGCTTGACGCAGGAGTCCTAGCGCCTGCTCGACAGTTCTTGCTTGATGTCGGACAAGAGTATCGGCGGGAGCGGGTTCGGCGCTCGCCGCGCTCGACAGGATTCGAAAGGTTGCCGGCATTTCCATTCGGCCGGCTTGTTCTTTCACAGCACTGAGAAACTGGTCGCGATTTCTTAACCCATCGGATGGAAGCACGAGAGACGGATGCTCTTGCTTCTCCAGTTCGTTCCAGTAGCCGATCTTGCGATTCGATCCTTCCTGGTCCCACGCCGCCATGGCATACCATGCAGCCGAGCCATCCTTCAAATGGAAGACTACGAGGTGATTCTTGGCATCGTCTCGAGGTTCCGCGCCTTGCGCAGTGGTAAGAACCGCAAGTCCGAGATTCTGCCCCGGGATCTCTTCCGTTGCCGTAGCGCCAGGCGCGACGACCTGCTCTCCCCAAGTCGCGATCCAGGTCACTGGAGAATGTTTTTCGGAGTTCACAGGAAATATTCCAGACTTTACAGGAAGACCAGTCACGAATGCGAAGTTATTTCCGGAATCCGCCGAAACCGCGTGCTCAAATCCGCGCTCTCCCGCCCACTGTGTGATTCGCGATCGAAGGTGGATGATCTTACCAGCGGCGTTCCATCCGTCGTACTCCAGTTCCGCAATGGAGCGCACTGGACCGCTCGACAGAATCCGCCACTTGCGTTCTTTCACATCGGCCACCTTGATCAGCTTTCCGTCAACCATGGCCGCGACGCCGCCTATTCCGATTGAGTCGCCCACCTTAAACATGTCGCGTCCTTCCGGAGATTCATCGTGATAGGCGTAATCCGGCGAAGCGTACATGGCCAGCTGCATGGTTGGACGGCGTTTTCCATAGATATCGATGGCGTTTCTCGCATCAAAGTAGATTCGAAACGCCACGCGCTCCGATTCCCAGCCGAGACCCTCGATCTTGCGGCTGAAAAGCGCGGCTGTTCTTTGCTTGTAATCGCTCCGCAAGCGCCAGATGCGGGCCCCTTCGCCATACGAGATCGTGACAATGCGAGACTGATGCGGGGCCAGGTCAACTTGAAAAGCCAACTCGTCCGCCATTCCGTCTCCATCCAGATCGTCAACTTGCGAGGGAAGCTCTTCCGTCTGCAATACGGCGGCGTCCTGTTCCAGCGTGCCGGCGTCGCTTACCGTTACGATCAGCGCGCCGGGCTTGAAGTCCGGAGCAACTTTCCGGATTTCCGCGATCGGGATGACGATGTCGGCGGCGCTCCTGGCGGTCGAGCTGGGATTAGAGACGGCCAGTTTGATGTTTTTGATGCGTTGCGCTCCCCAAGCCGGACCAGCGAATAGAAGCGGGAGGAGGCACAACAATCGAAAGTAAGCTTTGCGCATGGAGTATTGTTCTCCCTGAAAAATGAAAACAACGACGCCGAACAGACGGCTCAAGTGATGTAGTCCTCTCGGCACGGCGTGAAAACATCGACTACCAGAGAATTTTCGATTGCTGACGCGCCATGTTGCACGCCACCGCGAACGACGAAAGTATCACCTTTTCGAGCGTCAAACGTGTTGCCCTGACACGTGACCCGGATATGGCCGTGCACGACGTACACAATTTGATCGTGCGGATGGCTGTGCACCGTTCCAACCCAGCCTTTCACCATCTCGTGTTCGGCAAGAAACAGTTTGTCGTTGTACGCAAGCACACGGCGTTTCAGCCCGCTTTCCGGCGCGGACTCCTTGCCTTTCTCGTGCGCCACGACTACGAGGTCGGGAAAAATGTTTGTTCGCGTTTCCACTTGCTTTCTCCTATCAACCCAGACTGCTCAAATCCCCGCGGGAGATCTCTCTTCGTCCTTTCGCCTGAGATGAAGTTTCCTCAGCGCGCCAGCCAGCCTCCGTCCACGGCAAGGACATGTCCGTGCACATAGTCACTCGCGGAGGAGCAGAGGAATATCGCCGCGCCAGCTATATCACCCGGCTCACCCCAACGCGCCGCAGGAATCCTATCGAGTATTTGGCGGCTACGGACTGGATCGTTTCGCAATGCAGTGGTATTGTCGGTGGCCATATATCCCGGGGCAATCGCGTTCACGTTGATCCCTTTGGCAGCCCATTCATTCGCCAGCGCTTTCGTCAATTGCGCGACTCCACCCTTCGCCGCCGCGTATGCTGGAACCAAAATTCCGCCTTGAAACGAGAGAAGGGAAGCGATATTCAATATTTTGCCTCCCGTGCTTCGTTCAAGCATGTGCCGCGCTGCGAGCTGCGACAGGTGGAACACCGCCGTCAGATTCACGGCAATCAGTTCATTCCAGAATTCCGCGGGGTATTCCGCGGCAGGAGCCCTCCGAATCGTTCCCGCGTTGTTCACCAGGATGTCGATGGAGCCAAATTCTGAGATCGTTTTCTCAATAAGCGCCGAGCACGACTTCGAATCCGCCAAATCCGCGGAAAAATAAAATGTCTTGCGGCCCGCCGCGCGAACCTCGTCGCAGGCAGCACCAGGATTCGGGGCCCGCCCATGGCAGCCCACGTTCGCGCCGGCCTTTGCCAAGGCCACGGCGATTGCGGCGCCAAGGCCTCGGTGCGAGCCCGTCACCAGCGCATTCTTGCCGTTTATTTGAAACGCTTCCAGGTTCATCGGCTCACTCTAGTCCAATCTGTGCAGGTTCGAGCCTTGGGCTCAGCGTATGGATCAAAAGCAACGCTATAAGGTACGCCGAGGCTGCAATGAAAAACGGAATCATGTAGCTGCCAGTCCATTGCAGCACATGCCCGACAATTTCCGCGATCAGCATTCCGCCAATCGCTCCAAGCATTCCACCAATGCCGACCACGGAAGCGACGGCCCGGGAAGGAAAGAGATCGGAGGTCAGCGTAAAAAGATTGGCGGAAAAACCCTGATGTCCAGCTGCCGCGAGTCCGATCAGAAGCGTGGCGGGCCACAATCCTGAGATCCGGTAAACAGCGGCAATCGGCAAAACGCCCAAAGCACAGAAAAACATCGCCCATTTCCGCGCCGCATTCACGGAGAATCCCCGCCTGATCATACTCGAGGAAAGCCAGCCGCCTCCGATGCTTCCAACATCCGAAATGACGTAAATGGCCAAGATGGGAAGGCCGATTTGCGTTAGGTGCAATCCATGCTCCCGCTGCAAATAGTCCGGAATCCAGAACAGATAGAACCACCAAATCGGATCAATCATGAATTTTCCGGCCGCAAACGCCCAAGTCTGTTTGTAGCGAAGAAGAGTCCTCCATTTGATTTTTCCGGATGGCGCTGCGGGATCGCTCTGGATGTACTCACGTTCGCTGACCGTACAATAGGAATGGTCTTCTGGTTTTCGGTAGAAAATCAGCCACAGAATGAGCCACGCAAAACCAAGTGCGCCGGTGAGCAGAAATGCCCACTGCCAGCCCAGATGCACCGCGATCCACGGCACGATCAGTGGAGTGACAATCGCCCCAATATTCGTCCCCGCGTTGAAAATCCCAGTTGCCAGCGCCCGCTCTTTCTTCGGAAACCATTCCGCAACGCTCTTGATGCTCGCCGGGAAAACTCCCGCTTCGCCGAATCCCAAAGTGGCTCGCGCGATCACAAAGGCAGTGAGCGAATGCGCGAGGGCATGCCCCATCGACGCGAGACTCCAGAAGACCATCGCAGCGGCGTAGCCAATGCGTGCGCCCAGGCGGTCTATCAAACGGCCCACAAAAATCATCCCGAGTGCGTAGGCCGTCTGAAACGCGAACACCAGATTCCCGTAGTCGATTTCGTTCCATCCAAACTCGTGCTGAAGCGGGCCTTTCAAGACGCCAAGGACCTGCCGGTCCATGTAGTTCTTGGTTACACCGAGAAATAAGAGCCCGCAGATGACCCAGCGGAATCGTCCCCCGAGCATCCCGACTCTAATTAGGAATTTAGCAGGTCCCGCCGAAACTTCCGTGCCCCCGCCAATCCTGGCCTCGGCGATCGGATTCTCTTCTCGCATCGGCTCCCTTTGGCTTGATTCGGTCGCTTACTTGCGGCCCACTTCCAGTCCAGATCCGCCTTGTTGAAACCCCGGCTGAATATTCACGACACCAAACTGCCGGTCCTCCACCTCGCGATGAGCAGCCATCGCCCACAGAAAAGCGATTCGGTGGCCCGGAACGGAAACGTTCGGGTGATACCCGCTGGGCATGAGCACCGCGTCGCCCTCGCGCACTACGGTGACAAGTTCCGGATACTTCATGTCGTTGTATACCAACTGAATGCCATAGGCCGGCTCCGGCATATCGAAGTACACGTACATCTCTTCTAGCAATTTGGCGTGCTCATGCGGTGGCCAGCTCGTCCAGTTTCCGGGATCGGAGTGGGTAAAACCTGCTATCAGGCGGCCCGCTTCCACGTTCTTCGCGATCAACATATTCAACTGCCGCGAAGAACCGGGCCCGCCGGTGCTGAATTTCAACCCCGGGTCTCGAGATGCTTCCGCATAGCGTACGACTTGGAGGGGATACTTACCTTCGGCGTCGGAAGAGAATTCGGCGATGTCGGTTTCGCTCTTGGTGGATACCTCAATCGCGGAATCGCGTGGAATGTAAATGGCGTCGTACTGCCCGAGTTCGAATTCACGCTCGCCTATTTTTGTGAACGCTCTCCCCGATAAGCAGATCAGAGCAGTTTCCCGGCCTCCCGCGGAGAAAGCGACCCCAGGCATTGAAGAATTCAGGATGATGCGGCCATAAGCAAGGTGCCGCATCGTGCTGTTCTGGGGCGTCACAGAGACGTGACGCCCGGTATGCGCATTCGTCTTTCGAAAGATCATTCGTTCGAAGGCGACCTGTGTTTGCGTGCTCATGAACTACTCCTTTGCAGCGGTCCTTCCAGCGGGCTGCGAAAACGCAAGAGATTTGATCCAATCACCTGAATATTCGGTGGCCTTACACAATACGGGACGGCTCTTCCTTCCAATGGCCTGTGCCGCATACTACGCAAGTTCGGCTGATACTCGGAAAGCAAGACCCAAGCCGCGTACACCATCAGTTCAGAAACAGTTAAAGTGTGGCGGCCATGATGGTCGAGCATCCGGAACGGAAATCTGATTTCCGCTCCGGACCACTTCGCTCAGAAGTTGAACTTCAATCCAAACTGAACGTTGCGCGGGTTGCTGGCGCTTCCGAACCCTCCGAAGTTGCCGGAGCCAAAAGTCAAAGTCGCGTTGCCCAAACTGCCCAGGGAATAGTTTGCCCGATTGAATATGTTAAAAAAGTCCGACTCGAACATTAGGCCCATATTTTCTCTGGGCAATTTGAAGTATTTTCGCAACGACAGATCCGTCACGAAAACGTAGGGGCCGGTGAACGTGCCCACTCCGCTTGTGCCCGGGCTTATTGGAGATGGGTTCTTAAAGGCAAGCGGATTAAAGAATTGACCCGGAGAGGTCGGAGCGAGCGATACTCCCGCAATCCTATCCGCGCGCCGCCCGTTCACGGTCGTGTTGCCGAGCGGGGAATTGGCCAAAATCGTTATGGGTGGTCCAGACTGAACGCGGGTTATGCCGCTGATTTGCCAGCCGCCAACCGCGGTGGCGACGAACCCGCCCCGATGCCGGAACAGCGGAGAATCGTAGAAATAGGTTGTGGCGAAGACGTGCCTACGGTCAAAATCCGCCACGCCATAGTTGTACTTTCGATCGCGCCAATTGTCCGGGTTTGCAGTCAGAGAGCTGGAGTCGGCCAGCGTCTTTGACCACGTGTAACTGACAGTGGCAATGAAGTCGCCCTTTCGCTTCGTTGCGTAAACCTGGAACGCGTTGTAGTTGGCCGTACTATCGCTTAGATACATCCGAATCGAGGTGTATCCCTGGTAAGGGCGCAGCCGGTTGAGGGGTAAAGGCGCGGGAAGCGCCGCATTGGCCTGAAGCGCCGCGAACGTCGGCAGATTGATATCCGGCTGACGCAATATATGGCGCTGCTCGTTGCCAACGTACGACGCCTCGAAAAGAACGCCCCATGGCATCTCATGCTGCACGCCCAGGCTGTAACTCGTGGTCCGTGCAAGCTTCAAATGAGGATCAATCGCAGACACCCCCAAGAGAGACGCACCCCCGGCGGCGCCGCTGGAAGGGTTGGATAAATTGCCGTTCTGGAATGTCGAAGATTGGATAAACGGCGGGATGTTGAGCTGCGAGAAAATAATGTTGCCCTCAGGTTTATCGTAAAAAAGACCGATGCCGCCGCGAATGGCAGTCCGATCGTCCTTAAACGGTGAGTAGGAAAAGCCGAAGCGCGGCGCGAACAGGTGCTCGACGTCGTAGAAACCGCGAGGCGCACCTGCCGGCACCGCCAAGACTGAAGGACTGTTGCCATTGGGTACGCGGACGAGCTGGTCAGCCGGTACACCGGCGCCTGCGCGGACCAACCCGTTGAGTCGATTGCCGCCTTTGGTCGTATCAATACTGTTGCCATTTGCGGCGAGCGTGACGGCTTGTGTCGGATCGAACTTGCCGGGGTCAAAGCTCACGATGTTGTTCGCCTGTGTGTAGGTCGGCCCATCGTGCTGATACCTTAGGCCAAACTCGAGGCTGAACCGGCGCGTAGCTTTCCAGGAATCGTAAACATACGCTTCGACGTCCGTGAACCGGAAGTGCCCAATTGGGTCGTCCGATGCCTCGGTGTACGATGAAAAATTTCCAAGCAGGGCGTCCGCAAAGGCAGTGCCCGTCGTGTTTGTGTTCGCTGCGCTGTTGCTAAAAGTAACCTGGCCGGTATATCTCGACCGGCCGTTCTGATCCTTGCGGTTGCGGGCTACCAAAACTCCCGCCTTGAAAGTATGGGATCCTTTCTGCCAAGTGATGTCGTCCGCTGGGGCGATATCTACCGTGGGCGATAGCAGCGAGAAGTCGGGACCTTGCGTACCCGAGATGGCCGGCATGCCACCTCCAGAGTTAATGGAGATGTCAGGAATGCCATCAGGGTATCTTCCGCCAGGGAACAACTGAGGGAAGGCGAAGCCATAGGTGGCGCGCTGCCAGTTGACGCCCGCTGGAGGTATGCGCTGGCCGTTCCAGGAGGCATTAATCTTGGCTTGGTTCACGATTTGTGGCGTAATGAGCCAGGTTTCGCCGATTTGAATGCCATAACCCGGGCGAAGCCGATGAGTTGGCGTTGTCGGTAAGACACCGGCGTCGACAAAGGTCCCAAAACCATCCACCAGGTCAAAGTTATCGTGCAAATACCGCCCGTAGAGACTGTGCTTGTCGTTGAGTCGATAATCGAGACGAACGAGATCCTGCCTCCAATTGAACGGGTTGTTGGGCTGAAAGGTCGCGTTGAGGGCTGGGGCATTTTTGACCGGGGAGAGCCCGCTGGCCAGTGCCGTCATCGTGCTGTAGATCTTGGCAATCGCTTTGCCGTCCGTAGTGAGTGGCGTGTTCGGATCGAGATCGAGGCGGTTGCCAGGAATAGGGGTGCCCGGTTTGCCCGGCTCGTGGAGTTGCACGGGAGCCGCCAATGCGAGCAACGCGCTGAAGTCGCCTGTCAGCTCTGCTGCTGTGGGAAGAGTCCTCGATTGCGGCGTTGCCGTAAGGCGTATCCTCTTCCATTCCTCGCCAGCGAAGAAAAACAGCTTGCCGCGTATGATCGGTCCGCCAAAATCCCAGCCGAAGTCGTTGAACCGCAGGGGCGTTTTCAGGGCGTTGGGGGCAGGATTTTTCGCATCGAGTTTGTCGTTGCGAATGAATTCAAAAACCGTTCCGTGGTAAGAGTCACTCCCACTGCGCGTTACCACGTTAATCGAGGCGCCAGAGTTGCGTCCATATTCCGCCGAAAAGTTTGACGACTTAATGGCGACTTCACGGATGAAATCGATGCCCACGTTGTTGACTTGGCTGGCGTTCGACCCCGAATCCATGTTAAACCCGCCATCAACAGACAGAGCGTTCGAATCGGGACGGTTGCCGTTGACCGACTGATTGTTGATGGCCAAGCTGGTGGTCAAGCTAAGTTGGTCATCCACGGTGAGGGCCGTACCGGGGGTAAGAGAAAGCAACTGCATGTAGTTCCGCGCGTTCAACGCGACGGTTTTCACCTGGTTCGAATCGATAGTTCGCGACAGTTCGCCGGAGGTCGTATTGACGCTTTCAGCTACCGCCGCCACTTCTACCTGTTGCGACATGGCGCCAATTTCCAGACCTACGTCTACAGTCAGGCGAGCGCCGGCCACCAAGTCGTTTCCAGTTTTCTTGACGGTCTTGAAGCCGGATTGTTCCGCAATCACACTGTACACGCCCACGGGCAGATCGCTGGCCACATAGTACCCGTTAGGATCAGTCGTCGTCTGCCTTTCGAGTCGAGTCTCTTCATTGACGATTGTGATCTTCACGCCAGCGATCGCGCCGCCTTGCGAGTCTGTGACACTTCCAGCGATACGCCCGAAGATGCCCTGGGCCGCTGCCCTGTTGACAGCCCAAGTCGTCAACAAGACCGCCAACATAAATGCTGCCGCCCTCAAAACAAACTTAGGAAACTCACTGCGCCAAACAACGCGATTTGATTTGGACAGTTTCGTTCTCACAAGAACACCCCCTTCGAAAAATAGAGATCTCGTCTTGCTCCCATTCTTCCTGGCGGACCCGTTTTTTTCTTCCACCCCGTTTTCTCCTGGCCACCAGAGGAAAATCTCGCCAAATTTCTGGCCGAACTACTGTGTACCGCACTGTGAGACGGCATCTCACTTGAGCTCTGGCCCTAAAAAAAGCCCAGCTTTCGCCGGGTGCCGCCTGTAGATCAGACTACCCCGCAGCCTTACGCACAACTTCGAGCGCCGCGCCTTCGTACCCCAACTCCGCAGATAGCTCGTTTGCGGCCCGCATCACTGCACGGCCGATCTCCGGAACCCTCTCTTTGGTAATCCGGAACGCCGGTCCAGATATGCTCATGGCCGCAGCCAGTTCTCCGGAATGAGAACGCACGGCAGCGCCGACGCACCGAAGTCCTTCTTCCTTCTCCTCGTCATCGATGGCAAAGCCCCGCGCCCGGACCGCCTTTAATTCGGTTTTCAGCGCATTAGCCGTAGTGATCGTATTTGCCGTCACCTCCTTCAACCCCCAGCGCCGGACAATCTTGCTCACCTCAGCGTCCGGAAGTTCGGCAAGCATGGCCTTCCCGACTGCTGTGCAATATGCCGGAGCGCGGCTCCCCACAGTGCAGGCCGTGCGTACGCTACGTTGCGACTCGACCTTCTCCACGTAAAAAACCTGGCCCTCGTCGAGAATGCAAAAGAACACCGTCTCCCCAAATTCGTCTTGCAACCGATCCAGATAAGGCCTTGCGCGCCCCCGGAGGTCGAGCCCATCGATCGCTCTGGATCCCAACTCATAGAGCCTCAGCCCCAAACGATAGCGCCCTGTATCCGGGTTCTTGACCACCAGCCGGTGCTGCTCCAGCACCATCATCAACCGGTGCACCGTGCTCTTGTGGAGCTTCAGCGCAGGGCACAGTTCCGCTAGGCTGCAATCGCTCGAGCTGTTTGCCAATATGGCCAAGGCTGCCAAAGCACGGTCGAGAACCTGGACCTTGTAGGGAGAATCGGTTGTCTTAGATTGTGGCACGCGTGCCATATTATGGACTTGCAACGCGGTGTCAAGAAGAAAATTTGATACTCCCTATTCAAGGATCGCCGCCCCTCCAATCTTCTTTCTGAGCGTGACTACCGACCTGATCAAAGAAGCGGCACAGATTCCAGTCCGAGACAATGGCGACCTTCCCTACCGGGGCGTATGTTTCGCGAGTCGCACAACTGGCGCTGAAACCGTCTCTTAATCTCGCCCGGGAAGTAACACCCCACGTCGAGACCCATTTCGAGACATCGAGATTGTTCGTTACTCGGAGTATCTAGCCGTATTAACATGCCTGCGCGCGCCGGACGTTTCACGCGTTTGAAGGAGGCGATTCGATATGAAAAAACTCTGGTTGCTGTGCCTTATTGCCGTTCCGTTTCTCGTTGCGCAGTCGCAGGCTCCGCTCCCCGCGGGCGTTGAACATTGGACGGCCGCGGATTTGCAGGTTGTCAACAAAACGCTTGCAGCGAAAGCGGCGGGCGATTCGCATCACGCGGCTTCGAAGCCTCTTTCCGATCGTCCGAATGAGCTGTTCATGCTTGCTCATCGAGAGGCTGACGGCCAGCCCGAGCTGCACGAAACCCAAGCGGATGTGTTTGTTGTGGAGTCTGGGTCCGCAACCCTAGTAGTAGGAGGTACGTTAGTCAACGCGGAAACCATCGCCCCACACGAGAAACGCAACGGGACGATTCAGGGGGGCACGCGTCAGAAATTGTCGACTGGGGACATCGTGCGCATCCCCGCGAACATGCCACATCAACTGGTTCTCGATGGCGCGCAAGAGTTCACCTATTTTGTCATCAAGATTAAGGGTTACTAGTTTCGACGCGATCTTGATCGACGCCACCTCCGAGCTCTTTGAGGCCGTTGAGCGTAGGTTCGAGATCACTCGCAGGCTATGGGGCGCAGGTGTCACACGCGCAGGTCTAACTCGCGGTCAAGCGAAGCAGGTCTACCCGCTTTCGGGATTGCTAGTCTGCGCCGAGTGCGGAGGCAGTGTCACGCTGGTGGGCGGGAGGACGATGACTTCGCGGTCCGGGTACGGCTGGTCGCTTCACGTCCAACGCTGCGACAGCATGCGCAAGAACGACCTCAGAATCCAGCTTCAGCAGCTGGAGGAGCGGTTGCTCGCCGGCCTTCAGGACCGGGTACGTCGCGAGGAATTTATCGACTACGTGATTTGTGGGCTTCAGGCGGAATTGCGCCTGCGGCATGAAGCTCGGAATTCGGAACGCAAGACGCTGCGGGATGAAAGGGAGCGGATCGAAACGGAACTCAAACGTCTAGTGGAAACGATAGCAGTAGGGAACGGGACTCCGGCCGTGAGGGCCGCAATTATGCAGCGCGAGGCGAGGCTTCGAACGATCACTGACAAGCGGAGCGAGCCGGCCCCGGGTTCTCTGCAAAAGAAGCTCGACGAACTGCGGACCCTGGCGGTTTCCCGACTGACGCGGCATCGAGAACTGCTGGGCAATCAGAGTGCGATTCACGAGGCGAGGGCACTCCTAGCCGAGTAGGTTGGGAAGCTCACGCTTGAACGCGTCGCGGAGATCGGTAAAATCAGCTTCAAAGCCAACGGAAGAATAGACTTTTTCGGGGACCGGATGCCTGCGCAACGGAGTGGTGCCGGGGGCCAGAATCGAACTGGCTACGCCCGCCTTTTCAGGGCGGCGCTCTACCAATGAGCTACCCCGGCACAGGTGATTTAGAAATTGTAGGGGTGATGCGGAGTTGTGTCAATTCGGTGAAAAACAGCCCGCCAATCAATGTGCGGAATCGTCGAATTCTTTCATCCAGTTGCGGTTTTTGAGGACCTCGCGCGGCTTGGTGCCGTCAGGCGGCCCGACGATGCCGTCCTTCTCCATAAGGTCGATGAGGCGCGCGGCGCGGCCATAACCGATGCGCAAGCGGCGCTGCAGTGTGGAGGTTGAGGCCCTGCCCGCATCGCAGACCACGCGGATCGCATCCTGGTAAAGATCGTCGTCGACATCTTCTCCGCCGTCGGCGTCACCGTCCGCACCCGCTTCGGCGTTGCCGTTCTCATCCTTCGGCGCCGCGAGGAGTTCTTCCTGGTACTTCGCCTGGGCCTGCTGACGCCAGAAATCGCACACGGAGGTGATTTCATCTTCGCTGACCAGCGGGCCGTGAATGCGATGGAGCCGCGCCGAACCGGCCGGCAGATACAGCATGTCGCCTCTGCCAAGGAGCGATTCCGACCCGTTCGAATCGAGAATCGTGCGCGAGTCCACTTTGCTGGCCACCCGGAACGAAATGCGGGCAGGGAAGTTCGCCTTGATCAACCCGGTGATCACGTCCACGGAGGGCCGCTGCGTCGCGAGGATCAAATGGATACCCACGGCGCGCGCCATTTGCGCAAGCCTGGTGATCGATTCTTCCACATTGTTGGTGTCCACCATCATCAGGTCGGCCAACTCGTCGATCACGATGATCAGGTAGGGAAGCGGCTTGTGCTCGGTCTCTTCCGGTTTGTCGAAGAGCGAGAGCGATTGCTCCTTCTTGAACGTGCGATTGTACTGGTCGATGTTTCGAACGCCGCGTTGCGCCAGCAGCTTCAAGCGGTTCTCCATTTCGCGCGTCGCATTCCGCAGCACGTTCGAAGCGATCTTCGGATCCGTCACCACCGGCGCGATCAAATGAGGAATGTTTTCGTAGAGATTCAGCTCTAAGCGCTTCGGATCGACCAACACCATCTTCACTTCTTCCGGACTCGCTTTGTACAGAATCGACATCATCAGCGAGTTGATGAACACGCTCTTTCCGGTGCCGGTGGAACCGGCGATCAGCAAGTGCGGCATGGCCGCGAGGTCCGTCACGCGAATCCGGCCGTGCAAGTCGCGCCCCATTGCCAGGGTCAGCTTGCTCGGGGAATTGATGAATTCCGGCGCCTCGATGATTTCCCGCAACGCAATCGTCTGCCGCTTGTCATTCGGAACTTCGATGCCGATGGTTGATTTACCGGGGATGCGCTCGATCAGGATCGATTCCGCCTGCAGCGCTAAACACAGGTCCTCGGTAAGGCCGATAATCCGGCTGTACTTGATGCCCGCTTCCGGTTTGAATTCGAATGTCGTAACCACCGGTCCGGGGTTGATTTGCGTCACGCGCCCCTGCACGTCAAATTCCTGGCATTTTGCTTCAATCGCTCGCGCCCGCAGTTTCAGCTCGCCTTCATCGAGCTTCTGGCTGCCCTCGCCTTCCCGAAGCAGGGAAGGGGAAGGGAGTTTGTAATTCGGGTTGCCCTTCGCAATCTTGAGATCGGCGGCTTTTTTAGCCGCGGCCTTCTCTGTTTCGCGATTGAGGACGAAGATCGGCGTCTTGTGGGAAGCGTCCTTTGTCTCTTTTTCGTCCTCTTCTTCGGTTTCGGTTCTGCTCTTGAAAATGTTGCTCTCGTCGGCGATGCGAATCGTCTTGGGAGGTTCATTTAAGACTTCGCCTTTTCCAATCGACTGCGGCGCAACAGGCTTTCTGCCCGATAGCCGGGACTCTTCCACACGCCGCCGCATGCGCTGTTGTTCGCGTTCTTCGCGCCAGGCATGCCAGCGTGCTTGGGCCTTCTGCAGGATTCCGAGCTTTTCCACTTTTCCAATCGGTCCATGCGGTCCGCTGGCCCAGGCGTGCGCGCCCGCGAAAGAAAATCGAGTCGTCATGAAAATCGCAACTACCAGCAAGGCCGGAGCGACTAGATAAGCGCCCCGATTCAGGCTCGCCAGCAACCCGCTGGAAACCAGTGCTCCCACAAAGCCACCTGCGGGTATGGCTCCCCGGATGGCGGGAATGAAAGACAGAAGGGAAATTAGTGCAGGAAGGGAGAGGAGAAGCAATCCGTATCCGGCGAGCGTCGCCACCTGCGAATCAATCGCCCGGCTCCGGCACCAGCGCCAACCTAGAACGAGGATCGCCGCCGGCAGCAAAAATGCCGCAAACCCGAATATTTGGAAAAAGAAGTCCGCGCCATACGCGCCAACGGGGCCAATCCAGTTTTTTGCTGCGTCGCCGTCGGGTGGCGGCGCACTCACGTTAAACGCTGCATCTTTCGGGTTATATGTTAGCAGCGCGAGCGCCATCAGCAGCGCCAATGTCAAACACAAAAATCCTACCAGCTCGTTGAGCCGCTTATTTCCAGTCGGAGTCAGAAGGCGCACGAAATCTCCTCAGCTTTTTGGGGAAGGCTGAGTGTCGCGGCGGGGGCTGGCGCTAGCTTGATCCCGCCTGGAGGAACTCCCAAACACGACGATGATACCAAACACCAGCCGGTCGACAACAAATACTTTCAAAGGGCGTGTTCGCAAACAACACAACAAGGCGAGGACGAATCTCGCGGCCGGCTATATCCCCAATCGCAACGCCCAATACAAAACCGCTGTGCCCACGATCATCCGGTACACCGCGAACGGGGCGAACCCGTGTTTCCTCACCCACGCCAAAAACCACGCCACCGCGCCGTACGCCACGATGAACGACACCACGAATCCGATCGCCAGCACCACCCAGCCGTGCGGATCAATGTGCGTCACTCCAATCGCATTCTCTCCCTTGCCACGCAAGGATTTCAGCAAGTCATAGCAAGTAGCCACCACCATCGTGGGAATTGATAGGAAAAACGAAAACTCCAGCGCCGAGGCGCGCGACATTCCCGCCAACTGTCCGGCCGCGATCGTGGACATCGACCGCGACGTCCCCGGGAACACCGCCGAAAGAATCTGGCACGCTCCGATCCACACCGCTTGCCACACACTCATGTCCTCCATATGCCAGGTGTGAATGCGCGTTCCGGTAGCCCCCAGTCCCGCTATCTCCGATGTGGCATTCAGCTCGTCGACAATCCACATGACGATTCCGCCGATCAGCAGGGAGCTGCCCATGATGTACAAGCTCTCCAGATGCTTGCCGATCACCTTCGTGAGCAGGAAGGCGGGGATCGCCGTCACCACAAACGCCACGATGACCAGGCTCAGAGGATGCGTCAAGAACGTGCGGTCGCCACGATTGCCTTTCGGAAAAGTAGCTAAGAGCTTCCTTATCCGTTCACGAAAATAAACCGGCAAACAAAGAATCGCGCCCAATTGGATCACGATCGTATACATCTTCCAGTAGCCGCTCGTCAGGCTCACATGGAAGAGGGCTTCGGAAATTCGCAGATGTGCCGTCGAGCTGACCGGCAAAAATTCCGTCAATCCTTCAACGATTCCTAAGAGCAGGGACAGAACGTAGTCGTTCAATTCTTTTCTCCCGGATGCTTGTCGGTTTTAGACGCTGGCGGCTGCAGGAGCTTGCGCATTTCGTAAGCGTCGATGCGGCCCAGATAGTAGCGCTTCAAAGTCGCTTCGATACGATAGCCGTGGCGCTGCCAGAAGGCAACCGCCGCCTCATTGTCGATTGCCGTTTCCAGCAAAACCGAGCGAACTCCCCGCGCGGAAAGATTCGACTCCAGCTGTTTTAGCAGGGCAGTCCCGATCCCGTTCCGTCTCTGTTTTTCGGCCACATCCAGCGTAATGATGTGCGCCAATGGCGGGTTCTCTTCCGACACAACGAAGCCGGCGATGTGATCTCCCTCGACTGCCACGACGCAGTCCGCTGACGCCAGCGTCAAAAAGTACCGCAACGTTGTTTTGGAATAGGAAATTCCTGCCGGAAAACACGCTTGGTCCAATCGATGCAGCGCCGCGAAATCGTGCGGCTCGTAGGAGCGGAGCGTGAGCGCCATGGCGGGATTGTAGAACACAGCGCCGCGGCTACTGCAAGAAAACACTGGGGCACGATAAATTGTGCCCAGTGGGTGCTTCGAGTCCTGTCGGTTCGCTCATAGTTTGATGGTGACGGTTTTTACCTCGGTGTAATTCGCCAATCCATATTCGCCGAGCTCGCGCCCGATGCCGGACTGTTTGTAGCCGCCGAACGGCGCTCCCGCGTCGAACACGTCGTAGCAATTCACCCACACCGTTCCCGCGCGCACGCTGTCCGCGATGGCATGCGCCTTGGTGATGTCCTTGGTCCAGACCGCCGCCGCGAGTCCATACATGCTCTTGTTGGCGCGCTCCACGACCTCGTCGAGGTCTTTGAACTTGAGAATGGTCATGACCGGCCCGAAGATCTCCTCTTGCGCGATCTTCATGTTGTCTTGCACGTCGGCAAACACGGTGGGCTCGATGAAATAGCCTTTGTCGCCCACGCGGTTGCCGCCGGTCACCAGCTTGGCCTTCTCCTTTTTCCCGGCGTCAATGTAGCCCATTACTTTGTTGAACTGGTCTTGATCCACCTGCGGCCCCTGCTCGGTGTTCTTGTCGAAGGGATTGCCGACGGTGCGCCTCTTCGCGCGCGCCACGCTCTTCTCCACAAACTCGTCGTAAACCTTCTCCTCGACGTACAGCCGCGAACCGGCGCAGCAGCACTGTCCCTGGTTAAAGAAGAGCGCAAAGTGCGCGCCTTCGATGGCCTGCTCCATGTCCGCGTCGGCGAACACGATGTTCGGGCTTTTTCCGCCCAGTTCCAGCGTCACGCGCTTCAGGTTCGTTTCCGCGGCCGCTTTCATGATCAAGTGGCCCACTTCCGTTGATCCTGTGAACG
>WNFF01000858.1_pt1 | contig 24252 bp, 16 predicted proteins | sample 5400441 | NCBI WGS metagenome assembly WNFF01 (sample SAMN13153345, study PRJNA577476) | soil metagenome | isolation source: 120 cm saprolite under Douglas fir tree site 2 hole 3 replicate 1 | place: USA:California | collected 2015-04-18
GGGGTAGAAATGATGTTGCCTTCCTTTTGCTGCAATTAACAACTATAGCTGATTGAAAGCAGCGACGGTATCCAAAAACGGCGATCGTAGAGGTCGAATTGTCCAATGTCAAAATAAGAGTTTTTATGGTCGAATAAATCCGGCTAATTCTGCTGAGCTCCCTATGCAGTTTAGAAAGTGGCACGGGCGTCCCGTCCGTGAAGACAGGCGCAAGATGCGCGTGCCACAATTATTTTTCGCTAGTGTGAATCTTGGCATGATCGTGCAGAATCTCGAGAAAAGCCGCGGCCGCATGTGAGAAGGTCATCCCACGACGATGTGTGACCCAAAGCGTACGCACGTAGGAGAGGTCATCGACCGGAACACTGACCAGAGATCCGCGCTCCAGTTCATCGGCGACGCACATGCGAGGCACAAAGGCAAGCCCGATCTTGAGTTGGACGAAACGCTTGATGGTTTCGACCGTGGCCAACTCAAGGGTGATATTGAGCGGCGTATGGTGTTGGGCAAAAGTCTCCATCACTTTGTAACGCGAACCGGTCTTAACGTTGTGCGCCAGGAAGGGCTCGTTCCCGAGCTCTTCGACGGTGACGGATCGCAGTTGTGCCAAACGGTGTTCCGGATGCGTGATTAGCACGAGCTCATCTCGCAAAACAGGGAACGATTCGAGATCGCCGTCGACCGGCTCAAATGCCATTACCGCGAAATCTACATTTCGGTCGAGCACCTCACGCGGCAAACGCTCAGACGACTGACGGAAAATCTCAACCATCACATCGGGATGGAGCGCCCGATACTTAAGAATGAGATGGGGCAGAAGATAGAGCGATGTGCTTTCGTTGGCGCCGATTCGCACGCGCCCCCGGCGGAGGGATTTTAGCTCGGCGACGACGTTGAATGTCTGATCGCGCAGCGAAAGAATGCGCTTGGCATAGTCGTAGAGAAGTTCGCCCGCATCGGTGAGCACTGGTGTTTTTTGCGACCGTTCAAAGAGCGGGGAACCGATCTCTTCCTCCAGACGGCGAATGGCGATACTCACCGCGGGTTGGGTGCGGTAGACGCGCAAGGCAGCTTTCGAAAAGCTCCCCTCTTCCACGACGGTTACGAAAAACTCCAGCTGCGAAAACTCCATCGGTCTGTAACCTTCCCTGTTCCAGCGGATACTAACACAGCCGTTTTGGTTTCCAGAGAAACAGCGATGAAGCCTCTTTCTCAATCCGCAAAGAAAAGTGGGGCTTAACGCGTCGTAACAGTTTTGTCGTTAACTCTTCGACTCGTGACAAAAATGGGTTCGCGGAGCTGAAAACGGACTGCCGTCAAGCTTCTGCAGAGATCGTAGTCTGGGGCAGTCTTATCCGTGGGTTCAGCAACAACAAACGGGTTACCGGCGGCATCAAGCGCCTGGTGTTTGTCGCCCGTGGCGGTACCAGCTGGATCGCGCTGAGGCTCCTGAGCTGCGACTGTGGGTATCAGGACGTATAGCAAGGTGAAGAGAAGCAGCCCCATCAGACTTAAGTTCCGCGGCCAGGTGATGCGGAGCTGGATCGAACTCGTAGCGCTCCGCATAGAAGGCACACGTAGACCAACCGATTCAAATTGTCGAATCATCTTTAGCTCCTCGATTAGAGTTGACGAACTTTCGGTTCCCTGATTTGTTGGCCGCTGACGATGCAAGGGCCTAGATCGCCGCTTCACCTCGTTCTTCAGTGCGAATGCGAATGACATCCTCTATCGGAATGACGAAGATCTTGCCGTCGCCAAATTTTCCGGTGTGCGCTGATCTCAAGATTGCATTCACCACAAAATCCTCTATGTCATCGGGAACAATCACCTCAATTTTGATCTTGGGGACAAACTCGATCTGATATTCGGCGCCGCGATATGTCTCTGTGTGTCCGCGCTGGCGACCATAGCCCTGAACTTCGCTGATGGTCATACCGCGCACGTCAACTTCCTGCAGTGCAGCTCTAACGGCGTCCAACAGATGCGGTCTGATAATCGCTTCGATTTTTTTCATTCAATCGTCTCCCTGTCATCGTTTCGAGCTTGGGTCCAGTCATAACCGCATTGACTCTTTTGAGCTTTTCCAGGAGCGCGCCCTCGACGGCTTCCGTCATTTCACCTGACAGTTTCAGACCATCGCCCTCGGTCACGTAGAAGACATCGAGGGCGTCACTCCGTTCCGTCGCGATTCTGGCGCAAACGATTTCCAATCCCAGCCCGGCGAGCACGCTGGCAATCTTGTAAGCCAGGCCAGGTTCATCAATCGCGTGTACCTCGATCACGGTTGACGATGTAGACGCCTCGTTGTCACAGATCACCTGCGGCAGGTTGCGCCGCCGGCCGGGATTCGTTCTGGTTCGTTTGCGGGGAGCATTCCTCGTGCTCCAGCGCTCGACCAGGGCGGAAACTTCCAATTCGCCGGCCACGGCCCGACGCAGCGATTGCTCGATGTCGTGATAGCGATCTTCCTCGATCGCGCGACGAGTCGAAGCCTGACGAACGGTGAAGCCATCGATGGCGATGCCGTCCTCGCGAGTGTTGACCTCAGCGCTCAGAATCTCGATCCCGTTCGCGGCCAGGGTGCCGGCCAAATCTGCAAACAGGCCGTGCCGATCGTGAGTCACAATGATTAGTTCCGCTGAGTTCACGTTATGCCGAACCCAGCGGCAGGCAAAGCCCTCGGTTTTGATCGATTCGATCATTTGGATGTGCATTGCGGCCGCGGCCGGTGAGGAGATGCGCAAATAACGATCCGGCAACAACGCGAGGTGACGCTCGACTTCACTGAAAGGCACCGATGGATCAATCACCTTGCGAATCTCATCTCTGATTCGAATGAGTTCCGCGACGTCGTCGACTACTTCGTCCTCGCTGGTCATAAACTTCCGGGTGCGCCGATAGAGATCCCAGAGCAGCGTCGCTTTCCAGTCGGTCCAAACGCCCGGTCCTACCGCGCTGAGATCGGCAAAGGTAAGCAGCAGGAGCATATTGAGAACATCCAACGACTCAACTTGCCCGGCGAACTCGGAGATCAAACGGGACTCGTTCAGGTCGCGCCGCTGAGCCAGATGGGCCATGGTCACGTGTTGCTTGACCAGCAGGACGACCTTCTTCGCGTCCTCTTCTTTCAGACCAAGACGGCGGCATACGCGCCTGGCAACCTGGGTTCCGCGGGCAATGTGGCCGCGACCCTGGCCCTTGCCGATGTCGTGCAGCAGCAACGCCAGATAAAGCAGAGTTGGATCGCTGATTTGTTCAAGCACGCCGCGCAGATGGGCGCGGCTCTTGCCCTCGCTGGTATGCAAGTCGTCCAGGGTTTCGATCGCCCGCAAGGTATGCTCGTCAACCGTAAAGTGGTGATAGAGATCGTGTTGCACCAGCAAACTGATCCGGCGGAATTCCGGGATCAAGCGCGCGAGCAATCCAAGGTCGTGCATCGAACGCAGCACGAACCCGGCGCGCCCGCGGCGACGCAATAAGGCAAAGAATGCATTCGAGACTTCAACTGAAGATCGCGAGGTCGGGCCAATGGCGCGCGAACCCCGAGTGATGAGCTCGCGCAGATGATAGTCGAAGGGCACGCGCGCAGCTTGTCCCAGCGCGAATGCGTTGAATATGGCCAGCGGCTTCTTATCAAAAAAATCAGATTCGCCGTCGAAGTGCAGCCGGCCCCTGCGAATTGCGAAGGGTTCATTCGCCGCGTTCGTGGGACGCCTGAGCCATCTTCGCGAAGGGTGCGGTCCGGTATCAGCGACGCGGGCGGTTATGGCTTCGCTGAATAGGTGCAACTCGCGCGCATGTCTATAGTAGTCGCGCATGAGTTTTTCCGAACCCAGGAGATAAGTTCCGGGATTATAGCCAAACTGCCCGGCCAAATTCGGTTGCATATCGAGAGAGAGATGCTCGGTCTTTCGCCCCGTCCGGTAATGGACGGAATGACGAATGCGCCACAGAAAATCATATGCGCTAAGGATCTTCCGCGCTTCGTGCTCCGAGATCAGATCGTGCGCGCGCATCTCAGCCAGGTTCTTGTATCCGTGTTGCGCGTGCGCCAACCAAACTGCGGTGTGAAAGTCGCGGAGTCCGCCCGCCGTCTCCTTGATATTGGGCTCCTGGAGACAAACTGATCCTCCAAACTTAAGATAGCGAGCGTCGCGTTCATGCAGGATGGCGGTGAGAAATGGCCCCACCCTTCGGCGCCGATCCTTTTCCAAGGCCTCCCGCAGAGAGTGATGGAGTCCCTTGTTTCCGGCCAGGAGGCGAGTGTTTACCACCGCAGTTCGCAGGTGCACATCGTCAAGGGCAGTGGTGATGCAATCGCCCACCGTACGAAAACTATGGCCGACGGTCAGTCCGGCATCCCACAAGAGCTGGAGAAGATTCGTTAGAACCGGTTTCATCTGGCCAAGCCGCTGGCCGCTGTAGAGGAAAAGCAGATCAATGTCCGAGTGGGGCGCCAGCTCAGCCCGTCCATAGCCGCCGATCGCCAACAGAGCGCCGGCGTTGTGCATGCCGTCAGCCATCCGGTTTGACTGGAAAGCCAAAGAGGCATGTGCGAACGCATGCTTCACTACCAGGTCGAGGACGAAGCTTCTTGCCGCAGCCGTTTCGCACCCGGAGGCGCCAAAGTTGTGATTCATTCTCAGGCGATAGTCTTCAATCGTAAGAAACCGTCGCAACAGCCGAGAGAGGGAAGCCGGATCTGTGTCCGAGGTCACCGGCGTAAGCCGAGTCGCGGCGTGTGCTAACACTTTCTCCAGGTAAGTTCTTCCGGCAGATAGAGTCGTTTCGATCTCTGATGTCATGCTTCTCCTCAAATCAACGCCGAACAATCCTTCCTACGATTTCGGCGTTGGGAGAGCAAGCCGTGTTCCGCGGTCCGATGCCGAGATGACTTCATTTCTTTTCATGAGTTCCGTCCGCCAAACGACCTGAGGTGAAGACATTTTTGTCGTGGCTGGCCCGGCGCGATACATAAATGTCTGATCGGGGCTGCCACCTGGGCACAGTGCGTTACATTTATGAGAAGCGAAAAATTTCAAATTATGCAAAGACTTGTTTTTATGAGATAGATTGAGCTCGGGCAATTTCAATCTGTTCGGTGAGAGTGGCTGGATCATGTGTGGCATGCGGCAACTGTCTTCTTTGATGACTGGTCCTGAGTTAATACCTTCAGCGGTTTGGGCCTTTCGCTTGCAGGCTTCTTTTATCGTGGGCCGCTTTCGCCTCGCCATTGGGGGAGTGGGGAAGACGAAAGACAGCTCTTGATGGCCTAGCTAACGCTGTTCGCTTTGCCGGGCCATCAACGGACTCAGTTGGTGGCTTTATTAATGTTCCGAGAGCTTGGGCAGCAACACAACGCACATGAAACAAACGGCAAGCCCTTCGAAGCAGGGACTCTACGACCCGCTGTTCGAGCATGACTCGTGCGGCCTGGGCTTCGTCGTCGACGTCAAAGGCCGCCGTTCTCGCCGGATTGTCGAACAAGCGATTCAGGTGCTCTTGAATCTGGAGCATCGGGGCGCATGCGGCTGCGAAGCCAACACGGGCGACGGGGCGGGCATGCTGCTTCAAATCCCGCACGATTTTTTCGCGCGCGAGTGTGCGCAGCGAAAATTCAGTTTGCCGGCCGCGGGCGACTACGGTGTGGGGATGGTATTCCTGCCCAAAAATGACGCCAGCCGGCGTGAATGCGAGCGACTGTTCGAAAGGATAGTTAGAGACGAAGGCCAGCGCGTATTAGGTTGGCGCACGGTGCGAACGGACGATTCAGGGCTGGGGCCGACAGCGCGAGCTTCAAAGCCCATAGTCAGGCAGATTTTCATAGCGCGGGAGAGAGTTAGGGGCACGGGCGCCCCGCCCATGAATCACGCGCAGGATGCTCGTGCCGCAACGGAGCATGCGAACACCGCAGCGTTCGAACGAAAACTTTGTGTAATTCGCAAGCGAGTCAGCAAAGGCGCACGGCGTGGAATTCACGAACGCGGCATGTTCTATATTCCCAGCCTCTCGTCCCGCACCATCGTTTACAAAGGAATGCTCACGACTGATCAGTTGACGACTTTCTATCCGGATCTTTGCGATGCATCGGTCGAATCGGCGCTGGCTCTGGTCCATTCGCGCTTCAGCACCAATACTTTTCCCAGCTGGGCCCGCGCGCATCCCTATCGCTATATCGCCCACAATGGAGAGATAAATACGCTACGCGGAAACATTAACTGGATGTATGCGCGCGAGAGCAAATTCAAGTCAGATGTTTTCGGTCCGGACCTGGCTAAGGTCTTGCCCGTAATCGATACCGACGGCAGCGACTCGGCGATGTTCGACAACGTGCTGGAGATGTTGACTCTCGCCGGGCGTTCATTACCCCACGCAATGATGATGATGATGCCTGAGCCGTTTAGCCGCGACGGGTCGATGAGCGCAGAGAAGAAGGCGTTCTACGAATACCATTCCTGTTTGATGGAACCATGGGATGGGCCGGCGGCGATAGCGTTTACCGATGGCCTACGGATCGCCGCGGTGCTGGATCGCAATGGGCTGCGCCCGGCGCGCTACTACGTCACGAAAGACGGGCTGGTGGTAATGGCATCCGAAGTCGGCGTCCTGGACATTCCGCCTGAACGCATTTTGCGGAAGGGAAGACTGCAACCAGGCCGCATGCTTCTCATTGATACCGAACAAGGGAGAATAGTCGAGGATGAGGAACTAAAACATGAACTCGCAAACGAGCATCCGTACGGTCAATGGCTCAAAGATAACCTGATTACCCTCGAGAGTATCCCGGCGCCAGAGATCATCGCGGATTCAGATCGTTCCTCGCTGCTCACTCGCCAGCAGGCATTCGGTTACACCGGCGAGGATCTCGGGTTGTTGCTGACGCCGATGGCCCTCGATGGCAACGAGGCCCTTGGATCGATGGGCACCGACACGCCGCTGGCGGTGCTGTCTGAGCGGCCGCAACTCCTCTACAACTATTTCAAGCAGCTCTTCGCCCAGGTGACCAATCCGCCGGTCGACGCGATTCGCGAAGAGTTGATCATGTCGACCGACACCACCGTCGGGCCGGAAGCTAATATGCTCGAGCCCACGCCCGAGTGTGCAAGACAGATCAAACTGAGTTCGCCCATTCTGACCAATGAAGAGCTGGAAAAGCTGAAACAACTCGGGGCGGTGGGCTTCTCAGGGTTCAAGTCGATCACCCTCTCAATGTTATTCCCGGCAGCGGAAGGCAGGCGAGGTCTGCAGGACTCACTGGACCAACTTTGCCGGCGGGCAAGTCAAGCCATCTCGTCGGGATACGGCATCCTGGTTCTTTCCGACCGTGGAGTGACGCGCGACCAGGCTCCCATTCCGGCGCTGCTCGCTGTGTCCGCCATTCATCATCATCTGATTCGTGAGGGGACGCGTACTCAAGTTGGCTTTGTGATCGAGAGCGGCGAGCCTCGCGAGGTGCACCACTTCGCTTTGCTGCTCGGATACGGGGCGGCGGCGATCAATCCTTATCTGGCCTTCGAAAGTATTAACGATCTGATCCATCAGGGAGCGCTCGATGGCGTGGAACGCGACCAAGCCGTGGCGAATTTCATCAAGGCCATTAACAAAGGCGTCGTGAAAGTTATTTCCAAAATGGGCATCTCGACGATTCAGAGCTATTGCGGCGCGCAAGTGTTCGAGGCGATCGGTCTCGATCAGGATTTTGTCGATCGCTACTTCACCTGGACGCCATCTCGTATTGGTGGCATCGGCCTTGACGCCATTGCCGAAGAAGTGAGGATGAGACAGAAGCTGGCCTTTCCGGATCGCCATGCCGAAGCACAAACGCTCGATGGCGGAGGTCAATACAGCTATCGCCGCGAAGGCGAACTGCACTTGTTCAATCCCGAGACGATTCACAAACTCCAACATGCCTGTCGATTGGGCAGCTACGAAGTCTTCAAAGAATTCAGCAAGCTGATCGACGATCAGTCGCGGCGTCTGTGCACGCTGCGCGGTTTGATGGAACTCAAGTCTGAGCGCAAACCAATCCCTATCGATGAAGTCGAACCGGTCGATGAAATCGTCAAACGCTTCAAGACTGGTGCGATGTCCTACGGTTCGATTAGTAAAGAAGCACACGAGACGCTGGCGGTGGCCATGAACCGTCTCGGCGGGAAGAGCAACACCGGCGAAGGTGGTGAAGATCCCGAGCGCTACTTCATCGAAGCAAACGGCGATTCCCGAAACAGCGCGATCAAGCAAGTGGCGTCGGGCCGCTTTGGTGTTACCAGCAACTATCTGGTCAACGCGCAGGAACTGCAAATAAAGATCTCGCAAGGGGCCAAGCCCGGTGAAGGCGGCCAACTTCCGGGTCACAAAGTCTATCCGGAGATTGCGCGCGTGCGGCATTCGACCCCGGGCGTTGGTCTCATCTCGCCGCCGCCGCATCACGATATCTATTCGATCGAAGACCTCAACGAACTGGTCTATGACTTGAAGTGCGCGAACCGGCGGGCACGGATCAGCGTCAAGCTGGTTGCCGAAGTCGGGGTCGGCACCGTCGCCGCCGGCGTCGCCAAAGCGCGCGCCGATGTGATCCTGATTAGTGGCCATGACGGTGGCACCGGGGCCGCGCCGCTCACTGGGATCAAACACGCGGGAGTGCCGTGGGAATTGGGTCTTGCTGAAACTCACCAGACTCTGGTTCTCAACGATCTTCGCAGCCGCGTCATTTTGGAAACAGACGGCCAGCTCAAGACCGGACGCGACGTTGTGATTGCAGCGCTGTTGGGCGCAGAAGAATTTGGTTTTGCAACCGCACCATTGGTGAGTCTGGGTTGCGTCATGATGCGCGTTTGTCACTTGAACACGTGCCCGGTCGGCGTCGCTACTCAGGATCCAAAACTGCGCGCGAAGTTCGCTGGTGATCCGGCGCACGTGGTGAACTTCATGCGCTTCGTCGCGCAGGAGGTGCGCGAGTTGATGGCGGAGCTTGGGTTTCGCACCATCAATGAAATGGTGGGCCGCACCGAGCTGATCGAAAAGCGGCGCACAATCGATCAGTGGAAGACGCACGGGCTCGACTTCTCCCAAATTCTTTATCAACCAAACGTGCCCGAATCCGTGGGCCGATACGGTCGAGTCGAACAGGACCACGAACTGGAACAGTCCCTCGACTTTACTACTTTGATCGAACTCTGCCGGCCTGCTCTGGAGAATAAAGAACAGGTTCAGGTTGGGCTGACGATTCGAAACGTCAATCGCGCGGTCGGCACGATGGTGGGCAGCGAAGTCACGCGACTTTACGGCCCCGAAGGATTGCCCGAGGACACGATAAGTCTGCGCTTCACGGGTTCGGCCGGTCAGAGTTTCGGAGCATTTGTGCCCCGTGGAATGACGCTCAGGCTGGAAGGCGACGCGAACGATTATGTCGGTAAAGGTTTGTCGGGTGGAAAAATCATTGTCTACCCGCCGCGCTCGGCGACTTTCAACGCTTCAGAAAATGTGATCATTGGTAACGTTGCGTTCTATGGCGCCACCAGTGGCGAGGGCTACATCTGTGGAATTGCCGGCGAACGGTTTTGCGTGCGGAACAGCGGCGCCTTTGTCGTGGTTGAAGGAATTGGCGATCACGGCTGCGAATACATGACCGGCGGACGCGTCGTCGTGCTCGGGGGAACTGGAAGAAATTTTGGCGCGGGTATGTCGGGCGGACTGGCATATGTGCTCGACCGAGATGGTGACTTTTCGCGGCGGTGCAATATCGAAATGGTAGAACTCACTGCCCTGGACGACGAAGAAGAGATTGAAACAGTCAAGGACATGGTCTTTCGCCACGTCGAAGTCACGCGCAGCGTGCGTGCTACTGAGGTTTTGGTTTCGTGGAATGAGTGGCTGCCCAAATTCGTGCGGGTCATCCCTAATGACTATCGCCGGGTGCTGGAGGCGGAGAGCAGACGGCGGCGTGATGGGATGAGTTACGCACAAGCGGCAATGGCCGCATTCGAATCGAACTCGCACGACCTGGCGCGAGTTGGGGGCAGATAGGGTGTGCTCCCTTCTCCCCCTGGGAGAAGGGCTGGGGATGAGGGCTTAGGAAAGCGCTGCTAATGCCTAAACCCTCACCCCAACCCTCTCCCAAAGGGAGAGGGAGAAGAAAACGATTTTGTCGGCACCGATTGGCAATGTCTAAAACCGGCTTCATGGATTTCTCCCGCACTCTTCCAGTCGCTCGACTGCCGGCTGAACGTGTGTTTGATTGGCAAGAGTTCCATGAGCAGATGCCGGAGAATCACCTGCGCGAACAGGGTGCTCGCTGCATGGATTGCGGAGTGCCGTTCTGCCATACCGGGCAGATCATTAATGGCTCTGCGTCAGGTTGTCCAATCAACAACTTGATTCCTGAGTGGAACGATCTTGTTTATCGTGGTCGTTGGCGTGCAGCTCTTGACCGGCTGCTCCAGACGAACAATTTCCCGGAATTCACTGGTCGGGTTTGTCCGGCGCCTTGTGAGGGATCGTGCGTACTCGGCATCAATGATGCTCCCGTAACAATTAAGAGCATCGAGCAGGCGATTATCGACAGAGGCTTTGAAGCCGGATGGGTCGTGCCAAAACCGCCGGTTGCGCGTACGGGCAAGACAGTGGCGATTATTGGTTCCGGCCCGGCTGGCCTGGCTTGCGCAAGTCAGCTCAATCAGGCGGGACACCTGGTGACCATCTTTGAACGGGCCGATCGACCCGGGGGTCTCTTAATGTACGGAATTCCTAACATGAAGTTGGACAAGAGTGTGGTCCAAAGACGGCTCGATCTAATGGCGGCGGAGGGCATTGAGTTTGTCAATGAAGTAAATGTCGGAGTTGATTATGGCGCGGACAAGATTACTGACGAGTTCGACGCGATTGTGCTTTGCGTCGGCGCCACCAAACCGCGCGATCTGCCATTGGAAGGAAGAAATCTTCGCGGCGTGCATTTCGCCATGGAGTTTCTTCACGCCAACACAAAAAGTCTCCTGGACAGCAAACACGAAGACGGCCGTTACCTGTCCGCGAAAGACAAGGACGTAATCGTTATTGGAGGCGGCGATACCGGCACCGACTGTGTAGGCACGGCCCTGCGTCAGGGCTGCCGCAGTCTGGTCCAGTTTGAGATTTTGCCGCAGCCGCCCGAGCGCCGCGCCCCGGATAATCCCTGGCCGCAATGGCCGAGAGTCTTCCGACAGGACTACGGCCACGAGGAAGCTGCGGCTCGATTCGGCCGCGACCCGCGCGCTTACGCGATCATGACTAAGCGCCTTGTCGGTGTCGAAGACGAAGGTGTGCGGGCAGTGGAAACAGTCGAGGTTGACTTGACGGCAAAGCCCAACGGGCGGGAAGTCCCGTATGAAATTCCCGGAAGCCGCAAAGAATGGCCGGCACAGATGGTTCTACTCGCGCTTGGTTTTCTCGGTCCGGAAACAGAAGGGTTATTAAGCCAACTCGGAGTGCGAATCAGCGAGCGAGGCAACGTTGCGGTTGACGAAGATGAAATGACGAGCGTGCCGAAAGTCTTCGCCGCGGGCGACATGACTCGCGGTCAGTCGCTGGTCGTATGGGCCATCGCGGACGGACGCCGCGCCGCCAGAGGAGTCGACAAATATTTGATGGGAGAGACAGTGCTTAGATAAACGGTGTTCAGAGTACCAACTTCAGTTGGGCTTTTGTTTACGGAAAACCCGGGAGTCGCCATTCCAACGAGCGCAGAACGTCTTGAGAAGACTGAGAGCATGAGTGCACAACCAACAAACCTGAAACCCGCTCCGCTAACCAACATTGCGGAAGGCGAACGCTTTCCCCGCGGCGCGGAGATCCTGGTCGAAGGTCTCCTTCATGAGGGCATCGATTCGATCTTCGGCTATCCGGGCGGCGCGGTGCTGCACATTTATGACGAACTGTGGCGCGCGCGCGATCGGATCACACACTACCTCGTACGCCATGAGCAGGGCGCAGTGCACATGGCCGAGGGTTATGCACGCGCATCAGGCCGGGTGGGCGTTGCCCTGGTGACCTCTGGACCAGGCGCTACCAACGCGATCACCGGGATCGCGAACGCTTATATGGATTCAACGCCAATCGTAGTCATCACCGGGCAAGTGCCGCTGGCACTGATAGGCACAGACGCTTTCCAGGAAGTTGATACGGTGGGTATCACGAGGCCTTGCGTTAAGCACAATTATCTCGTGCGCGACGTGCGCGACCTGGGTGCAATCGTTCATGAAGCGTTTCATCTGGCCCGGACGGGACGGCCCGGACCAGTCGTAATCGACATCCCAAAGGACGTCTCCGCCAATCAAACACGTTACTCGCGACTGGAAAAGATCAGTCTACCTTGCAATCGAGCAACATCGACGCCTAATCCTGTAGATGTTGAGCGAGCGGCTTCAACAATTCTCAAGGCACAGCGGCCGGTGCTCTATGTCGGCGGGGGCATTGTCAGCTCTGGCGCATGTGCGGAGCTCAGAGATTTAGCGGAGCAGCTACAACTTCCCGTTACGCCCACATTGATGGGTCTCGGCGGTTTTCCTTCTTCGCACGCGCTCAGTTTGGGAATGCTCGGCATGCACGGGACTTATGCCGCGAACATGGCAGTCGCCGATAGTGATCTGTTAGTCGCGGTTGGCGTGCGCTTTGATGACCGCGTTACCGGAAAACTGGCGACGTTCGCTCCGCAAGCGAAGGTGATTCATATCGACATCGATCCGGCGAATGTCGGAAAGAATCGGGTGCCCGATCTGTCAATGATCGCGGATGCGCGGGAGGCGCTCGCCGCTTTGCACGCGCAAGTGGAGTCAACCGGCCCGGAAAGTATTAGGCAGAGCATTCAGCGGCGCGAACGCTGGTGGGAACAATTGCGCTCGTGGCAGCGCGAGCAACCGATGCGTTTCTCGGGATCAGGTGACCATATCAAGCCTCAGCACGTCATTCGCGAATTGCACCGCCTGACTAACGGGGAAGCGATCATTGTGACCGACGTGGGTCAACACCAAATGTGGGCGGCGCAGTTCTATCCGTTCAAACGCGCGCGCCAATGGATCACCAGCGGCGGGCTGGGGGCGATGGGCTTTGGCGTACCCGCGGCGATCGGGGCGCAATTGGCGTTTCGCGATCAGCTCGTCGTCGCAGTGGTCGGCGATGGTGGTTTTCAAATGACTAATCAGGAACTGGCCACCGCCGTTCAATACGATCTCCCGGTGAAGATCGTCATTATGAATAACGGATACCTGGGAATGGTGCGGCAGTGGCAGGAGATGTTCTATGACCGCGCCTATTCGGAAGTGGATATGTCGGTGGCGCCCGACTTCGTCAAGCTTGCGGAAGCGTACGGCGCGTTTGGAGTGCGCGCAACACAGCCCGACGAATTGCCCGCAGTGCTTGCAGCCGGCCTCTCGCATAAGGGAGTCGCGGTGATCGAGATCGTGGTTGCAAGAGAGGAGAATGTATTCCCCATCGTGCCCGCCGGCGCCAGCTCGCGTGACATGATTTTTCAGAGTGAAGGAGTTTAAGAATTGCGAATTTCGGATTGCGAATCGCGAAGTTAAGAGACGAGTCAGCAGAAGCACAAATTCGCAATCCGCAATTCGAATTCCGAAATCCGAAAATGAACCATACTCTTTCCATAGTGGTGGCAGATCAGCCGGGCGAGCTTTCTCGCATTGTCGGTCTATTCAGCGCGCGGGGTTTCAATATTGAAACGATTTCGGTTGGCGCGACGCTCGACCCCGAATGGGCGCGGGTCACGATTGTCACAAACGGCGACGATCGCACGATCGAGCAGATCGTCAAACAGTGCGAACGACTTGCGCGCGTTCGCCAGGTGCTGGACGTAACCACCAGCCCGCACATCGAACGTGATCTGGCTTTGATCACGGTAAATGCCGAGCCGGGCTCGCAACGACAGGAAGTTCTGAGTCTGGTAGAGGTATTCCGCGCCAAAGTCGTCGACATTTCGCACACTCAGATGATTGTTGAGACTTCGGGCAGCAAGGAGAAAGTAGAGGCTTTTATCGAACTCTTGCGACCAGTCGGTATTCACGAGATCACCCGCGGAGGTCGCATCGCGATTGGACGTTTATTGGTCTAACGGCGTTCGAGTTCAGAGTTCAACCTTCAGGTTGCTTCGCACGACACGGGCAAGCTAAAGCTTGAACTCTAAACCTGTTTTGGAATCCACTTGAGAGGAATTAAATCGATGAATATCTATTACGATAAAGATGCCGACTCGACCGCTTTGCGCGGAAAGAAAATTGCCGTCGTTGGATACGGCAGCCAGGGTTTCGCGCAATCAAATAACCTGCGCGAGTCGGGCTGCGAGGTAACGGTCGGCCTTCGCCCGGAGAGCCTTTCGGTGGCCAAAGCGGAAGAGGCGGGCCTGCGGGTGTTGCCGGTGGCGCAGGCTGCCGCCGAAGCCGACATCGTCATGATGTTGGTGCCCGACGAACTGGCGCCCGATGTGTACGCGCGGGATGTCGCTGAGTCGATGACCCCCGGAAAGTATCTCGCGTTCTCACACGGCTTCTCGGTCCACTATGGTTTTATCAAACCGCCCGGCGACGTGAACGTATTTATGGTGGCGCCGAAGGGGCCGGGCCATCTGGTGCGTCACGAATACAAACGCGGCGCCGGCGTGCCCTGCCTGCTCGCCGTCCAACAGGATCCCACGGGTGACACGCGCCAAATTGGTTTGGCTTATGCTTCAGCGATTGGCGGCGGCCGCGCCGGGGTGATCGAAACCAACTTTCGTGAAGAGACTGAGACCGATCTTTTTGGCGAGCAAGCAGTGCTGTGTGGCGGTTTGACCGCATTAATCAAGGCCGGCTTTGAAACTCTGGTCGAAGCCGGCTATGCGCCCGAGATGGCTTACTTTGAGTGCCTGCACGAGATGAAACTGATCGTCGATTTGATCTATGAAGGCGGGATCTCAGAAATGCGTTATTCCGTTTCCAACACGGCGCAATACGGCGACATGACCCGCGGACCGGCGGTGGTCAACGACGAGACGAAACGCCGGATGAAAGGGCTGCTGGCAGAAGTTCAATCAGGCGCATTCGCCAATGAGTGGATGAGAGAAAATAAGCGTGGGCGTCCACGGTTCAAGGAGTTGGAAGCCCAAACCAAAGATCATCAGATCGAGCGGGTGGGCGCACGTCTGCGCGAAATGATGCCCTGGCTGGCCGCAGGACGCCTGGTAGACAAAGCCAGAAATTAGAAGAGGCAAGCTGTGTCCTTCGCTCAAAGTAAATGGGTGTGGATGAATGGCGGCATGATTCTTTGGGAGAATGCCACCACGCATGTTTCGGCCCACGCGCTGCACTACGGAACCGGTGTCTTCGAAGGCCTGCGCTGCTATGAAACGCCGAGTGGGCCGGCGGTCTTTCGGCTCGACGCGCATCTTGATCGCCTCTATGCCTCTGCCGAGAGTTGTGGGATGCCGATTCCGTTCAACGCCGGTGAACTGGCCGAAGCCATCTGCGAGGTCGTGCGACGCAATGACTTTCGCGATTGTTACATCCGTCCCCTCTGCTACTACGGCAGTAACAGCCTGGGTCTGAATCCGCGCGCCTGCCCGGTCGAGGTGGCAATTCTTGCCTGGCCCTGGGAGACATATCTCGGCACTGAGGGACTCGAGAAAGGCGTTTCTATTACCGTCTCTCCCTGGCGCAAGTTCCACTCCAGCATGATGCCGACAAAGGCCAAGGCCTGCGGTCAGTACATCAACTCAGTGCTGGCCCTGCGCGATGCACTCGATCGTGGTTACGCCGAAGCCTTGCTGCTGGACGCCGAAGGCCATCTCGCCGAAGGCTCAGGCGAAAATCTGTTCCTGGTCCGCGACGATCGAGTTATCACAAATGACCAGCGGCATTCAATCCTGCCCGGGATCACGCGCGATTCAATCTTGCGGATCGCGGGCGAACTCGGGTTCGGTGTCCAGGTCCGTGCACTCTCATTGCCGGAATTGCTCGCCGCCGATGAAGCATTCTTTACGGGAACGGCCGCCGAAGTAACGCCAATCAGGGAAGTGGACGGGACGAAAATCGGTGGCGGTGCTCGTGGCCCTGTGACGCACCGAATTCAACAAGCATTCTTTGCCGCCGTTTCTGGTCGCGATCCTTCCTATAGAGAGTGGTTACACCCGGTCTTGCCGCAACTTGACGAAACCAACGGCTCGGCCCTGGTCTTCAATGAAGCTGGTTTGATTCCAATCCAATGACCCGAGAGAGTTGGAACAAGAATGGCTGACAACAGAAGGAGCAGGGCCGTGACTCAGGGAATCGAGCGCACGCCGAACCGTTCGATGCTGCGAGCGACGGGTTTTGGCGATGCGGATTTCGACAAGCCCATCGTCGGAGTGGCTAACGGTTACAGCACGATCACGCCCTGCAACCTGAACCTGAATCGCCTGGCTGACCGCGCCATCGATGCTTTGCGAGCCGCTGGCACGATGCCGCAAAGCTTTGGCACGATTACCGTGAGCGACGGCATCTCGATGGGCACCGAAGGGATGAAGTACAGTCTGGTGTCGCGTGAAGTGATTGCCGATTCAATTGAGACGGTTTGCCAGGCGGCGAGTGTCGACGGGCTGGTCGCGATCGGAGGTTGCGACAAGAATATGCCGGGCGCGATGATCGGGATTGCCCGGCTAAACATTCCAGCGATCTTTGTTTATGGCGGCACGATTAAGCCCGGCCATTACGAGGGCCATGACCTGACCATCGTGAGCGCGTTTGAAGCCGTGGGCCAATACTGCGCGAAGCGGATCAGCGCGGACGATCTGTTGGAAGTCGAACGCCGCGCCTGTCCCGGCGCCGGGTCATGCGGCGGAATGTTCACGGCTAATACGATGTCCGCGGCGATTGAGGCTATGGGTCTGAGCTTGCCCTACTCGTCAACGGTGGCCGCGGAAGAAACAGAGGCGACTGAGAACGCGGCGCGGAGTGCTGGTGTTTTAGCCCAGGCGATTCACAAACAAGTCCTGCCGCGCGATATTCTCACCCGCCAGGCTTTTGAGAATGCAATCGCGGTGGTGATGGCGGTTGGCGGTTCGACGAACGCGGTGCTGCATCTACTCGCTATCGCGCACGCCGCCGAGGTGCCTTTGTCCATCGATGATTTTGAAGAGATTCGCGCTCGCACTCCGGTGCTCTGCGACCTGAAACCATCCGGCCGCTACGTCGCGACCGACCTGCACCGCGCAGGCGGCATTCCGCAGGTCATGAAGATGCTATTGGTCCATGGACGACTGCATGGCGATGCCCTCACGATTACCGGAGAACCGATCGCAGAGGTGCTGAAAGATGTGTCGAACGAACCGCGTTCCGATCAGGACGTGATCCGAAGATGGGGTGATCCACTTTACGCGCAAGGTCACCTCGCGATCCTGAAGGGCAATCTCGCGACCGAAGGCGCGGTCGCCAAGATCACCGGCGTGAAGAATCCCAAAATCACCGGCCCGGCCCGCGTGTTCGAGTCGGAAGAGGGTTGCCAGCAAGCAATACTCAGTGGCCAAATAAAGAGCGGCGATGTGCTCGTGATTCGTTATGAAGGTCCCAAAGGCGGCCCCGGCATGCGCGAAATGCTCGCGCCTACTTCTGCAATCATCGGCGCTGGTCTGGGGGACTCAGTGGCGCTGATTACCGATGGTCGATTTTCTGGCGGGACGTACGGTATGGTTGTGGGGCATGTCGCGCCCGAAGCCGCGGTGGGCGGAGCGATTGCGCTGGTTGAGGAAGGAGACTCGATCACGATCGACGCCGAGTCGCGGCTGCTGCAATTGAACGTCGCGGAGGCTGATCTGGTAGACCGGCGCGCCGCCTGGCGACCGCCGGCTCCGCGCTACCGTCGGGGCGTGCTGGCAAAGTATGCTGGACAGGTATCGAGCAGCAGCCTCGGCGCGGTAACCGACTAGCGTGCCACTTTGATTACATGTTCAGACTACCGACTTCAGTCAGGCTTTTATTTGAGCGAGAAGAGCCCAACTAAAGTTGGTACTCTATACGCCCGTTAACTACCCCGTTATTGATGACGACAGAAATTACCTAAGGACTGAGATGAGGATAGACGATTGGCGGGCGCGGATTGATGAGCTGGATGGCGAGCTGCTCCGCCTGCTCAACGAGCGGGCGCGCATTGCTCTGAAGGTTGGCGAGTCAAAGAAACAAGCGGGCGCGTCGCTTTGTGATCACACGCGCGAGCGCGAAGTGATCGAACGCTTGTGCGAGGCGAACGAAGGGCCGCTGGACGATCGGGCTGTCGTAGAACTCTACCGCGCAATCATTCATGAGTCCCGGCGCATTCAGAATCTCGCCAACCAGCCCAGTCGTGAATCGATCGCACCACGATTCCCGGGAGAAGGGAACGGGTTGCGGCGCGTCGCTTTTCAGGGCGCGCGGGGAGCGTTCAGTGAAGAAGCGGCGATCAAGCTTCTCGGTGAGGAAATCACGCTCGTACCGCGACCGAGCTTCGAATCTCTGTTCGAGGCAATCAACGATCAGTCCGCCGACTGTATCCTGGCGCCGATCGAAAACAGTCTGGCCGGGTTCGTGCACGCGTGCTACGACCTGCTCCTGGATAGCAAGCTGTTCATTTCCGGCGAAGTAATCATTCCGATCACACATTATTTGATCGGTTGTCCCGGCGCCTCGTTCGCCGAAATCAAGACGGTCGAGTCCCATCCGGTTGCGCTGGATCAATGCCGGCGATTTCTCGCGGCTAACCCGCAGATTCGTCGCATCGCTGCCGAAGACACCGCCGGCAGCGTGGCCCAAATCATGGCGGACGGCGATCAGACCCGCGCGGCCATAGCGGGCAAAGGCGCGGCTAAACAATACGGCGGAGTGATCCTGCGCGAACATCTGGAAGACAGCCGCGAAAATTACACGCGCTTTCTGTTGCTAACCACCGAAGAGAGATTGTCGGACGAGGCTGACAAGATCTCTCTGGTGATCGAGCTGCCGCATCAGCCGGGCGCGCTGCACGATGCGCTCGAACCTTTCGCGCGGCGTGGCATCGACTTGTTAAAGATTCAGGGTCGGCCCGTGAAAGGGCGGCCATGGGAATACTGCTTTTATCTTGACTTGCCCGGCTCTCTCGAAGACGTCGAAATTACCTCGGCGTTGAGCGAGCTCCGTGAGCGTCGAGTCGAGACCCGCGTCCTGGGCGCTTATCGAACTGCGGTTGTGCCGGTCAGTTAGACAGGGGCCAACTCCATGCTGGGAACGCGGGCGCCCCCGCCCGCATCGATGCTAAGATCGCGAACCAGTGATGTCTGAAAGTCGAGTAATAGAGGAAAACTGTGAGGGTACCGCCACGGTTGCGGGCGAGGGCGCCCGCGTTCCCAGTAACGAGTTGTGTGCTGAACCGCGATGATCCTAATCCTGACGCCAGACATCAAGCCGGAAAGCGATGCTTATCAACTGCTGTTGGCTAGGCTTTCTCGACTGCCGGATATCCAGGTTCGCGTTCATAGTGAGCAGGGCGCAGAGCACTCGGTCACCGAGATTTATCTGATTGGTAACACGTCCTCGATCCCTGTCGATGAGATGAAGGCGCTGCCAGGCGTCGAACGGGTGGTGCGGGTTTCTGAAGAGTATCGGGTGCTGGGCCGACACCATGACGATGGCCGTTCCGCGCATTTCGATTATCAGGGATTGCGTTTCGGCCAGGACACCTTGCACGTCTTCGCCGGTTTGTGCGCGGTCGACACGCCTGAGAATGTCGAGACAATGATGCGAGCTTTGCGCGCCCACGGTCAGGTTTGCACGCGGATGGGAGCGTATAAACCGCGCACCAGCCCTTACTCTTTTCAGGGTCACGGCAAGAAGTGTCTGCCTTACGTGTTCGAGTCGGCCGGAGAGTATGGAATCAAAGTAATCGCGATGGAGGTCACCCACGAATCGCAGATTGATGAGATCAACGACGCTCTTCGGGAAACGGGTGAACCTACCGGAGTGATGCTGCAGATCGGCACACGCAATACACAGAACTTCGAGCTGCTTAAGATCGTTGGGCGACAGAAGGATTATCCGGTCTTGCTCAAACGCGGATTCGGCATCACTTTAAGCGAGTCGTTGAACGCGGCCGAGTATCTAGCCACCGAAGGGAATCGAAAAGTAATCTTCGGACTCAGGGGTGTTAAGTCGAACCTCGCCGATCCACATCGGAACCTCAGCGATTTTGGTCATGTCCCGGTAGTGAAAGCTCTGACGCGCATGCCGGTGTGCGTCGATCCTTCGCATGCAGTTGGATCGCGCCGGGCGGGCCCGGAAGGGATTCTTGACGTCATGCATGTGACGGCTCAAGGCGTCATCGCCGGGGCGAACATGATTCTGGTGGATTTCCACCCCGCCCCGCGTGAGGCGCTGGTCGATGGGCCACAGGCACTCCTGCTGGAAGAACTGCCTCGGTTTCTTGAAGATATACAAATCGTCCGCGAAGCTTACGAGAAGCGTCTTGCGCTCACGCAGCGTTATATCAACGGCGATCACATCGAACCTTGACCCATTTTTACACTCCGTCAAAGCCGCAAGCCTACAAAATCGTCTCTATGTCTTTCCACATCTACGGAAACGTTGTGCGGGCACCAAATCAAATGATCTCAAGCAGCAAGAATTCATCCGGTCGTAACACGGTGCGTGTATCATCATTTCGTACCTTGAGTTCCAGGTTCTAGTTGGCGCATAAGAATAACTCCCTCTTCCAAAGGGAGAGGGGGATTCGGACGCATAGGTCGTTGATGAGTGCTGGCCTATCGGTTGCATGTTTCAAACAGAGGATTTGAAGAAAGTAGTTCCAGGAGGATTAGATTTCATGCCGACTTTACGTGACGTTGCGCGACTGGCGGGTGTTTCGACAATGACTGTCTCTCGGGTAGTTAACGAATCGAGAGACGTTAAAGCCGAGACGCGGGCGCGCGTCGAGAGGGCGATTGCTGATCTCGGTTTCGTCCCCAGCGAAGCAGGCCGTCTACTCGCTCAACAAAAGAGCCGGACAAAGATGTCGCTAACTCGATGTAATTCCGGCGAGGCGGTCGATGACTCGAGCGACCAACCGATCGTTAAGGGCAAGCTTGCCTTGCGTCCCGCAACGGGCCGCAGAGACTTGTCTCAGGCTTCATCCCGTCTCTCAGGTAATACCGTGCGTACCGTGTTACGGATTGTGCGGGCCACGCAACCAATCTCGAGAGTTGATCTGGCCAGGCGACTGGAAGTTAACCGTAGCACGGTATCTGGGATTGTTTCGCCCTTGATTGCTTCGGGCGTCTTGCGCGAATCAGCCCCGGAAGAGGCGGCGGTACACCGGCGCGGTAGACCTCCGATTGGGCTCACCCTTAGCAGCGACCGCTCGTTTTTTATCGGAGTCAACATAGGTGTGCGCCGAACGCAGGTAGGCGCCGCGATTACCGATGGGCGAATGCTGGCTGAAGAATCGTTCGACACGCCCTCTGATTCAAACAATGCGCTGGAGCAAATAAGATCGGTTGTGGAGCGGCTGCGGGCTTCATTGCCGGAACGTTCGTTAGTCTCGATAGGCGTAAGCGTCCCCGGTCCCACCGATGCCGGACGAAGAAAGCTGCTGCTTGCTCCGCATCTTGGTTGGCGTGACGTTCCGGTAGCCGATGCGTTGATCGAGAATGACCCAGGTTCGCATAACTCCGGAAAAGGCGTGCCGGTCATTGTCGAAAACGACGCGATTGCCGCGGCGATCTACGAAGCGCGGCGTCTCTTGCGCGCCCCCACGACTGGAGCCGAAGACAATTTCATTTTGGTCCGCGCGGGTACCGGTATCGGCGTCGGGTTGGTATTGGGCGGTGAGGTCTATCGAGGAAGCGGAACCGATCGCGGCTTGCTCGGTGAGTTTGGTCACATGACAATTGTCGCCGGCGGCGATCTGTGCGCCTGTGGAAATCGCGGTTGCTGGGAAGTCTATGCCTCAGCCGCTGGCGCCGCCTCGATCTATTTGGCCGCAGGCGGCAATGCCAAAGGTGAGACGCCGCCGCGATTTATCCAGATAGTTGCGCGGGCCCGTGAGGGAGAATTGCGAGCACAAACCGCACTGGCGCGAATCGGTGAAAATCTCGGGATCGGCATCAGCAATCTGATCACCGGCTTGGGCGTGTCCCGGGTAGTGGTAAGTGGACGAATCGTCCATGGCTGGTCGCTTATCCGGAAGTCACTCGAGGCAGTCGTGGCACAGACGATGGCCGGACGGTTGTCTAACTGGTCCATAGAACCAGGACAACCCACAGGGGCAGGACTGGGCGGAGCGGTCGAAGTTGCCACTGAGCACTACTTGACAGAGTTGGCCCGATCAACGCGCGCGGCGGCGTAACTTGCTTCGACCTTGGCTTCCTGTGCAGCGGGCTTCTCAGGCCTGCCATACGGTCACACCATTACGATTACGAGGGAGAAGATTCGCAAATTACGCTGACGGAGCCGGTTGTACGAAACTTCCTGATGCGCAGTAGCTTAGGAGAAAGGCTGAGCTCGAGTCCCCCTTCGGCGCGATCAGCTCGATCACTCGTGGCGGCTTTTCCAGTTCGATCCTGGGCTTAAATCTGGTAATCTACCAACTCGATTTGCCTCGTGTGATCATCGTGAAGTTCCAACGCTATTTCGTCACCGCGCTGTTTCTGGTTTTGCTCGCGATTACGTGGACCGCGGCCGCACAGTCCACTGATCAAAGCCTGCCGACTCCGGTTCTCTCAAACGAAATCAACGGCCGGATTGCGGCGCTGGACTTGGGTGACCCACGACTGACGCGGCACTTCTATGCCTTCGAGGGCGTGCCGGGCGATTTGCTGGTTACTTTGAGCAGCCGGAATCTGAACGGCGATATAGACATTTTCACGGCCATCACTTTCCGGCCGATCATGAAGATCACGATGTATGCGGGCGGCAACGCGCTGTCGCCCGAAGTCACGAAAGGCTTTTACCTGCGCTCGCGCCAGGTTTTGATCCTGCGCGTAGAAGCGCGTACCCCAAACGACGACGCTGGCACTTACCAGGTTCGGTTCGGCGGGGCCTACGAACCGTTCAGCGGCGGCATTCCGGTGGCGGAAGAAAGCACTGAGCAATCAACCGAAGGGGCGCGGACCAGCGGAAGCAAGACCCGCCTTTCTTCAGTCGGCGCGCGCATAGAGGAACCGCCGAGCGCCGCAACCGCAAAGCCGGCAGAGAAATCAGCAGAAGAAACCGCGAGCAACCCGCCATCGTCGGCGAAAGTTACCAAACCAAAGTCGCCACGAACTGCGCCGCCAAGAACCGCGCGTGGTCGTCCATCAAGGACGACGCGCGCCAAACCCGCAAACACGGGAAACGCAGCAAAGACTGAGCCCGCGAAAACCGAAACTGCCAAGCCTGAAACTGCGGAAGAGAAGAAAGAGCCCGCACCCGGAGAAGAGAAGCCGGCGGCTACCGAGAAATCATCGACGCCCGAGAAGCCCGCTGCACAGGAAGCCACGGTTCCTAAGCCGGGCGCGCGTCTGATCATTGAAGAGACGGACGGCGCCAGGATCGATCGGCCGATGTCAACCGTGCGCCGCGTAGTGATCGAAGGCGGAACGATCGTAATCGTGCTCAAGACCGGCCGCATCGAACGCGTTCCCATGTCGCTCGTCACCAGGATGTCTATTGAACCTTAGGAGAGCTCAGGCAGTCCGACTTACCGTTCCCGCGAACCCCAACGAACCGCCAGCGCGATCGGCAACCCAATGCCGAGCATATGAATCAGCAAGTTCGGTATCAGCACACCCCAGGGATAGGACCACGGCAAGGTTGTCGAATGAATTGCCGAAACTCGCATGACGACTCCATACATGAAGAGATACACACAGACTCGCGCAATCAGAAAGTGAAAGAACAGACCGAGGGCAGCTACTTTTAGTCCGCCTTTGAAAGCGTCCTGTCCAAGCGCGCCGCGCGCGACTGATTGGAAAATGCGGATAGGGCTGACATGGTTGCCCAATCCGAAAAAGATGCAGGCGTAAGTGATATCCAGCGTGCCGGCGATCAGACCGCCCAATAGAATCGTTTGATATGCCGATTTTTTCATGGGTGATCGATTTGCGAGACGGGAACGAAAACTACTTTGGTTTCTTCAGCGAAGCCAGCTTGTCGCGAAACTGCGGGAGATCCTGGTTGGTAGAATCGACCTTTGCCAGCTTGTTAATCGCTTCTTCCGCAGCCTTTGCATCACCCTTGCTCAGCAGCGCTGCGCAAAGGCCGTCGAGCAACGGCA
>WNFF01002913.1_pt1 | contig 24226 bp, 22 predicted proteins | sample 5400441 | NCBI WGS metagenome assembly WNFF01 (sample SAMN13153345, study PRJNA577476) | soil metagenome | isolation source: 120 cm saprolite under Douglas fir tree site 2 hole 3 replicate 1 | place: USA:California | collected 2015-04-18
GTGTGCCGGGCGAAGTGGCCCTGGTTGGTTTGCGGTTCCACCCAGATGGAAAAGAACTCAGCGCCGAGGTTGCCGGTCTTAGCTTTGTCGAGGCTGATGTGGCCATGGTCTTTCGGATCGGTCGATCCGATGTCGTAGTTTTCGTCAAGGAAACGCTGCGGCGTGTCGGCATGAGTGTCAATGACCAATGCTGACTCATGAATCTGTCGGGCCTTGGCACTGATTGTCGGCCCCGCATCCTGCGAAGAAGCAGGGACGGTCAAAACAAGGAACAGCAGAGGAAGCCACATCGTTCGGCTATTCATAGGCAGGGAGGATTCTATACGAGGCGACGGTCCTGGATCAGGACAAAGCCGCCATAGCCTGCCGGACACACTCCTCCAACGGCTGGTCAGTATCGATCACCGTCTTTTGATACCCAATGGGCTCGAAGCGGGCCTTCACGTCGAGGTAGAGATAGAAAGTTCGGTTGCGTGCCGGATGTGACGGATCGCTCTCGAGCCGGCCGCGCACCGACTCTTCCGAACAAGTGCATTCCAGGATCGTCCATGGCTGAGAAAGGTCGGCTGCGAATGTTAGCACTCTGTCGATCTGATATCGGCGCGAGAATGTTCGGCCATCCAGTAAGATCTTTCGCGCCGGATTCTTTCGCAACAAGAAGCAGGCTGCCTGGAGCATGATTTCCATACAGAAGTCGTCCTGCGCCGCGGAATATTCGATGTCATCAGGCGAGAAGAGCGCCGCTCGAATCTCGTCCTTGCTCAGGACGCAGCCACCAGTTCTCTCCGCCAAAGCGCGCGCAAGCGTAGTCTTGCCGGTTCCAGGAAGGCCGGCCATAAGGATGATCATGGCGTCAGGTGGGACGGGCGAACCGTTCAGTTCGAGCCGGTGACAGCGACTTCAGTGTCCTGCGCGGGCAAGTGCGGGACGACAGTCTGGCTCTGGCGCCAATCTGCATACCGGTCGGAAACCATCACGTGAAAGCACCAATGGCGGCGCTCTTCTTCGGGCTCCACCAATCCCAGCTCGCGAAGGTAGAACAGATAGCGTTCGACGAAACGAACTTGCTGCTTCGACATGCCGCGCCGCTGCAGGTCAACCGTAAGGCCAGCCAGATGCGAAGACGCTGTGTCGCCTTCGGCCGGGGCTGCATTGCGGTTGTGGCGGCGGAGTTTCTTCTGGACCATGACCGTGCGGACCGCTGAATTCACCTGAATCTGTGCGTGGAACTGCTTGTAATAAGCCTGGCTCAGGTCCTCGACAAAATCGCGCGTCCACGGACGGCAATAGCGGCGCGCAGGGTCGAGCCGGCGCTCAATTTTCAGCGACTCGCTTTCGACGATCGGAACGAGCGCGTGAGAAGCTATCAGAGCTTCCAGTTGGTCATCGTCCTGAATCCGCGGCAAATCGAGGCGGTCGATTTCTTGATTCTGTCGCAGTAGCGAGTCATGCGATGGCCGGAACATCGGGTTCCAGCGCAGGCGCCGATGATGGCCGGCTTTGCGATGAGACTTACCGACGCTGGCGCGATTCGGTTCCGTGCCATGCAGCCCAAAAGCCGCGCCGTGCGCCAGAATCAGCGCACCGAAAAGCGCGAAAAGCAAGTTAGGCCGTTGCGTCATTTCCGAAGCTCCTGCTATTTGGGACAACCCCGAATTCCAGCAGGAGTGGTTATTCTAACGTACTGGTCAAGTCAGCCGTAAAGGAATCGACGGAAAAGCAGTTACGGAGGGGAGTTACCAGTAACAGGTTACGGACCAGATCGCGCTCTGGGCAATGGGTTTGGGCCTTATGGGTTAGGAAACGGATGCTTGGGTTGAAATTCCCTGGCGAAGAGAAATCCAAAGAAAAACACGGGCAGTCGAAACCCGGAACCTACTTTCTGAACAGGTCCCCGATAGCCTGTTTCATGACTTGGCCGCCGACCTCGGAGATGGACTTCGTAAGCGGAATGTCCTTCGGGCAGATTTCGACGCAGTTCTGGGCGTATCCACATTCGTGGATACCGCCATCGCCCATCAGGGCTGACAGCCGTTCCCGCGCCAGCGCCTTGCCGGTAGGATGCGTGTTGAAGAGGCGCACCTGTGAAATGGCCGCCGCGCCCACAAATCCTGTTGACTCGTTGAACTGCGGGCAAGCCTCCATGCAGCAACAACACGAGATGCATCGCGAGAGCGGATAGGTCTCTTCTTGCTCGTCCACCGTCAGGCGTGGGCCGGGGCCGAGATCATAGGTTCCATCCACCGGCACCCAGGCCTTGACCTTCTTCAAATTCTCGAAGAGCACACTGCGATCGACGGATAGATCACGCACCAGCGGAAATTTCGATAGCGGCTCCAGCGTGATGGGATGGTCATACTTGTCGAGCAGGGCAGAACAGGCCATACGCGCTTTGCCGTTGATCAGCATGGCGCAGGAGCCGCAAACTTCTTCCAGGCAATTCGAGTCGTAGGTAACGGGCGTGGTCTTCTTACCGTCGCGGGTGACGGGATGGGCCGCAATCTCCATCAGCGCCGAGGTGACGTTCATGCCCGGATGGTTGGGAACGTCGAACTCCTCCCAGACCGGCTTCGCGTCGGGGGTGAGTTGGCGCTTGATTTTGATGGTGACGGATTTGGTGTTAGGCATGGTTCAATCTTGCTTTGGAGTTTCAATATCCAATTTCGTTAGCTTAGGGTCACCGAAATGGCGAAACTTATAGGCCCACAATACTGCCGCCACCAGCCAGACAGCAGCCCACAAACCGTGGTCGACTTGATGCGTGTACAAGAACTTGGAAGTAGAGAATGCTAAGGAGTACGATTCTTCGCCTTAACCTTGAGGCGCTAGGCTCGGAGACTTCTTCGAACATGCATCCTCCTAGGAAACCGTGCTTCAATTCGTGCAGCCCAGGACCCGCTACTTCATTTTGCCACGTCATACTTCCGCGGCCTCGGCGGAATCAGCGACGCATCTACCGGCTCGAACTCAAACTTCGGTTCATCCGCATCGGGAGCGAAAGTTGCCTTGGTTGTCTTCATCCAATTCTTGTCGTCGCGATCGGGGAAGTCGGGCTTGTAATGCGAGCCGCGCGATTCGTCCCGCATACGCGCCCCCTGGGCGATCACGCGCGACAGTTGCAGCATATTGTAGAGCTGGCGGACAAACGCCACGGTCGTATTCGCCCACTGCGTGCGATCGCTCAAGTTGATGTGCTGGAATCGTTCGAGCAATTCGACCAGTTTGGCGTCGGTCTGAAGCAGGTTTTTGTTGTAGCGAAGGACCGTGCAGTCTTTGGTCATCAACTCGCCCAACTCGCGCCAGAGCAGAAATGGATTCTCCTTGCCGTGCGCACTCATCAGGCCGGCATTGATTTCCTGCTGCCGCTTGCGCTCGGAATCGAAGTGGCCGTTGCCGTCGGATTTCTTCATCCCGCGCGCATACTGCATGGCCGCGGGGCCACCGACGAAACCTCCGAAGATACAAGACACCAGCGAGTTCGCACCCAGACGGTTGGCGCCGTGGTACTGGTATTCGCATTCACCCGCCGCGAAAACGCCGGGGACGTTCGTCGCTTGTTTGTAATCCACCCACAGGCCGCCCATGGTGTAGTGCATGCCGGGGAAGATTTTCATGGGCACGTCGCGCGGATCGTCGCCCACAAACTTTTCGTAAATTTCGAGGATGCCTTCCAGCTTGCGATCAAGCACCTTGCGATCGATGTGAGTCAAGTCGAGATATACCATTGGCTTGCCGTCGATCCCAAGATTGTGCTCGTAGACAACCTTGAAGATGGCGCGAGTGGCCACGTCGCGCGGCACCAGGTTGCCATACTTCGGATACCACTCCTCCAGAAAATACCAGCGCTCACCCTGCGGAATACTCTTCGGCTCGCGTTTGTCGCCGGGAGTCTTGGGAACCCAGACGCGTCCCCCTTCGCCGCGCGCCGACTCCGACATGAGACGGAGCTTGTCTTCTCCAGGAATGGAGGTTGGATGCACCTGGATGAACTCGCCGTTCGCGTAGTAGCAGCCTTGCTGATAGAGCGCCGACTGTGCCGACCCAGTGCAGACCACGGAGTTCGTCGACTTCCCAAAGATGGCGCCAATTCCACCAGTCGCGATGATGATCGCATCCGCCGGGAAGGTGCGTACCTCCATCGAACGCAAGTCCATCGCGCAGATGCCACAACAGACGCGGTTGCCGTCGAGCACGGCGGACAGAAACTCCCAGTGCTCGTACTTCCTGACCTTGCCTTCGGACTCGTAGCGCCGCACTTGCTCATCGAGCGCGTAAAGAAGTTGCTGGCCCGTGGTAGCGCCGGCAAAAGCCGTGCGGTTGTACAGAGTCCCGCCGAACCGGCGAAAGTCGAGCAGGCCCTCAGGAGTGCGGTTGAATGTGACGCCCATACGGTCGAGCAGGTCGATGATCGCGGGCGCAGCCTCGCACATGGCTTTTACGGGAGGCTGGTTGGCGAGGAAATCTCCGCCGTAGATAGTGTCGTCGAAGTGCTGCCAGGTGGAATCGCCTTCGCCCTTCAGGTTCTTGGCCGCGTTGATACCGCCTTGCGCACACACCGAGTGCGAACGCTTCACGGGCACGATGGAGAACAGGTCAACCTCGCCGCCCATCTCGGCGATTTTGATGACGGCTGCCAGGCCTGCCAGGCCGCCGCCTACCACGATAATCTTAGGAGTCGCTGCCATCTATATAAGTTCCATTGGACGGAATGAGATCACCCGTCAGCGCATCACGATATTGTCGTTGGTCGTATTCGGCTCCCACGGATGGTAAGGAGCCTTCAAGAAGCCGTACATGCTGGCCGCCCCAATTGCGACCAATCCGAGCGCCAGCGCCAGACAAACATAGCCGAAGCGGCGGCGAGCGTTTTCACCGGTGGTGATGCCCCACTTCGCCGCGAACAGCCACAACCCATATGCGAAATGCCACGAGGCTGCAATTATTCCGACCGCGTAAAACGCGATCATCCACGGATTCTGAAACTCGCCCTGCACTTTCGCGAATGCTGCGGCCGGGTGCGTCGGCAGGTGCACACCCGTGAAGCGCAGATAGTAGGTGTGCTGTGCAATGTAGATGAGTGCCACTATGCCGGTCCAGCGCTGTGCCGTGTAGAGCCAGTTGCCCGTCCACGGATAATCGATCGCGTTCGAATCTCCGCGATACCAGATGTACACGCCGTAAAGCCCGTGGTAGAGAATCGGCAGCCAGATCCCGAACAATTCGAGCAGTAACACGAAAGGCAGGCTGTTCAGGAACTCGACCTGTCTGGCATAGGCCGCCGGACCCTTAAACGCATCTGCGTTCGAAATGAAGTGTTCAAGTAGAAAAAGTCCGATCGGGACGATGCCGGTGAGCGAATGCAGCCTCCGCAACAGAAATGACGTCCCAACGCCGGCGCGGAGCGGGGCGACTCCCGGCTTGATCTTCGAAGGCACAGATTGGGCTGACGACGCCAAGGGGGTTGTTCCTTATTTGATCCGGAGTGAAGAAGCCAACCTTTTATTATGTTGGTTGACGGAGTGGGGAGTCAAGAAAGCGTTGGCGGTCCAATCGGCATCGAGCGTCCCTGGTAAGCGAAGAGTGGATTAAAATATCTGCCGCCGGAGGGAACATGTTCATGCCGAAAGGTCCGTATTGTCAGAGTTGCGGGATGCCGTTGTCGAAAGATGAAAAGGGTGGCGGAACCGAGGCCGACGGAAGAAACTCGAGCCAGTATTGCAGTCATTATTACGCCGGCGGACGGTTCACCGATCCCGATTTGACGGCGGAGCAGATGGTGGAGAAGGTTCGGGGCAAGATGAAAGAGATGCATGTCCCGGGTTTTCTCGCGAGGTCATTCACCAAAGATATTCCGACGCTCGGACGCTGGGCTAAACAGTAGGCGGCTATTTGAGTCGAGCCTTGCCGGCATCGAGCCAGTCCAGGAATTGACGGAAGGCTGCGCCGCGGTGGCTGTAGCGCGATTTCTCGACAGCCGTCAATTCCGCCAACGTTTTCCCGATCTGCGGAAAATAAAACAACGGATCATATCCAAAGCCGTTGTGCCCGCGGGGAGCATCCAGAATTGTTCCTTCAACCACACCGTAGAACGTATCGATCGTTCCGCCATCCCGGGCGGCAGCCAGCACGCAGACAAATCGCGCTGTGCGCTTCTCAGCGGGAATGCCTTTGAGTTCGCGGAGCAGGCGTACGTTGTTGGCTTCATCCTTGATGTTGCTGTCCAGCATGTGAGGCTCCGCGGTTGCATAGCGTGCCGAGTGGATTCCTGGGGCTCCGCCGAGAGCGTCTATCTCCAGACCAGAATCATCCGCCAGAACCAATTCGCCGGGAACGGCGAGGCTAAAGGCCTCAGCCTTCTTGCGGGCATTGGCCTCGAAGGTCGCGCCGTCTTCGACCACTGGCGGCAATGAAGAGAAGTTGGGAATCGAGGCGATGGAGATCCCGTGGGCGTCGGCCGCACCGGCAAAGTCGCGCAGCTTACCCGTGTTCGAGGTGGCAACAAGAACGCGCTGCGCCGTCATGCGGCTTTCCCGACGGCAGACTTCGCGCGTGTCTTGATCCACGCAGCGAGCAGTAGTCCCAGGCTGAGGAGAGAAGCCAGGCCTCCGATAGTGCGATCGCGGGTGCGGCCGAAGTGGATGCAAATGTCATTTTGGCCTGCGGCAACTGGAATCTCCATCTGGCCAGTCACGTCGGCCGTTTGTGGTTCGACGGGCTTCCCATTAACCACGACTTCCCACGCCGGATAGTTGAAGAGCCGCAAAGTTAAGAGCTCCGGCGTCTTCGAGTGAACGACAAAGTGTTTCTCAGCCGGCCCCGATTGCAGGGTCTCCATTCGCCGTGGATGCCCCGAAGAGTCGGCAACCTGCGGCTGATTTTTGTTCAATTCGTACGGATCGGCCCCCGCGGGGACGTATTCGTCCGTGCCTTCATAGCCTGTGCCCTCGGAGATCGCATCGGTCATTTCTTCGATGTCAGCGGCTGTGTCCCACCAGGGCGGCTGGATGCGATATCCGGCGATTACGACGACGGCCAACAGCACCACGGGTGCAGATACTCGCAAACTCCAGCGTCGCGTCGCCATTGTCAACAAAATCGCCAGGACAGCATTCAGGCACAACAGGAAGCGCCACGGCAACTGCACGAAGCGAACTTTGGGCAAATGCTGCCAGAGAAAGTTTGTGGTCGAAAGCATGGCGACCGCTGCGAGGCCGCCCCAGCAGGAGAGCAGTATCCACGGCCTTCTTTGCCGCGAGCACCATGCGCGCGAAAACCAGATCGCCACCGCCAGAGCCGCGATTTCCGTGGCGGCAATGGTAGAGACGAGCAAATTAAAACGGTTATGCTCGGGATCGGCGATGGTGGTGAAGAGAAAGTTATCCTGCGGACGGACTCCCGGAGCGAGCACCTCACCGATGTTGACCCAGCTCCCCTCATACGCAGCAGGAATCAGATAAAAGGCGGCCAGCCCCGCACCCAGTGCGACTGCCAGCGCGGTCCGGGCCAATGGCCGCCACGATCGCTCCAGCACCGCCAGCACGGCCGCCAGACCGGCCGCTGAATAGTGAATCATGACGGCGGCGGGAGCATTGGTCAGCCAAGCCGCTGCCAGGATCAGGCTGAGCCACAGAACCGGCCGAAAGCCGGGCTGGTTGAGGCGCAAGATTCGAAGCACTAGAAGCGGCAGCAGAGACGCTGCCAGCAACTCCGCAAAGGCACTTCGCCAATAGACGATGAGCAGGTGGTACGGATTCACGGCATACAGTGCGGCCGCAAAGAGTGCATCTCCCGCGGGGAGCCACTCTCGAACCAGTCGATACATGGAGACGCCGGCCAGCGTGAGCACAAGCCAGGAATAGGCCCCGGGTACCAGCTTCCAGGGCAGCAACGCTCCCAGAGTCGCGCCCACGGTCCAGGAGGCGGGTGGGTAAAACAGGAACCGCGCTTCTCCATAGCCCCAGTGCGCCAGGGCTGCCCAGCGGGGATAGATGATGCCCTGCTTCCACTGGCCGAGGACTTCCATCCACGAGAACATGTGGAACTCGAAATCGTGTCCCGAGGGAGATCCGCGCCAGAAGAAAGGGGTAATGGCCAGAAAGCAGACAACGACGAGTACCAGCACACGCAGGATCGGCGCCTTGGACGAGGGAGGCGGCATTCAGGAGCGGCGTTCCGTGTCGGGAAGGACGGCGTTCACGCATTCGCCAGATGACAATTCTAGTGCATCTGAAAATTTCTCGAAGAATTAACCATGGCGAAATATTGTGGGAGAAATCTTGCGTTAAGCTGGCGCAATCGAGGTGGAAGAGACCGCCGGGGATTGGGTCGCACCAGAGACCGCGTGTGAGCCCGGTTCCCGGTTTTCTTGTGGGATTCGATTGGAAAGCGACTTGGCCGGTTGCTACTGGCTAACGTCGGCCGAATTCCGTTGGCGGTGCAGATCTTCCAGGAACTGCACCTGTTCGAGCGCGTCGCCGGTGCGAAGCAATTCCAGCAATGCATCTTCGTTTTCGGATCCGGGTTCCGTCTTCGCATTCAGTTCTTCTGTGCTGGCGAGTAAGGCGCGTGGAGAAATTTCCAACTCCGGTGTGGCGCCGGGCTGTTGGGTCAGAAACTCGATGAATTCTCCAACGCTCTTTCGCTGTTCATCCGTGCGTGCCGGAAATTCAATTCCCATGCCATGTGCGGGGTGCATCACGCGAACCAGTCCTTCGGTGTGGATCTCCATTCCGGCTGCCTTCAGGCAGAGGTCTACCGCGGACGATTGCGGAAAGGGTGACTCGGTTTCCACGTAGCAACCGCCCAGGCTCAAGTCGGTCAGCTTGCAATGAGAAACTGGGTCGGCTTCTTCCGGCAACGCTTCTTGCGAATGAGCCTCCAACCACTCACCGAGTTGCTCGCGCATGCGGGGGTCCATATCCAGGAAGCGCAGTCCGGTCTGACCGTTGGTACTGCTCCATGCTACTTCCGCATCGCCTTCCACTTGAACGTTGCAGTCGGGAAGGTCAAAGGAGAAGTGCGCCAATGCGGCAGAAGGCATCGGCTTTGCCGACAGTACGTCCATGCCCCCACTGCTCACGTCGAGCAGAATCCCTTCAATGTGTTGGGACTCCTCGGTGCGGAGCGATACGGGTGCCTGCACCGGAACCCGGAACGATTGCCGCCGTTCCCGTTTCAGCAGGGAAGTTGCGGCGCGCAGGGTAGCTTGCGCTTGATCGTGCGTGATGGGCTTGACGAGGATGAAGTGAGCCCCGGCACCGAGAATCGCCCGGATCTGAGATGCCTCAGGTAAGAGCGCACCCGTGACCGCCGGATTCACCTGCTGCTTAGTGGCTTGGCGGCGATTGCTTTCCAACACCAGCGAGGCGGTGCCGGGGTCGTCGAAGTCGATGATGATCTGGTCGAAGTGTTCTTCTTCCAGACGGGCCACCGCGACATCGGCCGCGCTGGAACGGTCCACAGCGACGCCAAAGTTAGCCAACACCTGCGTCAGCGTTTCCGTCGCTAGATCGTCCTTCGATACCAGCAGTGCCTTCAATATCATCGAAGCGGACCCTCCTGCCCGCTCCTGCGCTCTATGGCCAGCGCGGAGTTGTGCTGCGGGCCGGCTTGGCTGCGGCGGGCGAAGACTGCGCGCCGGCCTTGGCGGCCATCGCGTTGTTGTCGTCGTCTACCTCCGCCAGCACGGCGCTGTCGTCCTCTGCATCATTCTCGGCTAGCAGGGGCGCGACTTCGCGCAGTTTCTCGGCGGCTTGCTGCAGTTGTTCGATCTGCTTGCCCAACTGTGCGTACTGCGCCTGCTTGCGGCGCAAGACCTCATGGATGTCCTTCATACAACCCCCTGGCATGAATGTAGGGTTGGTCAAAAGTAACGTCAACGCCAATCCCAGCGCGTGCGGTTACGCCGGTAACAGATTGAGGATCAACGGGGAAACCCTCTGAACAGCGAAACAAGCTCCGTCGGGCCGTGTTGTGAAGCACTCGTCCGAGGGGATTCAAAGGAGGGGTATTGACGGCACTGCGTGAACAAGCGGAGGCGAAGAATTTCTACGGAAAATCAAAAGCCCCGCCATTCGGCGGGGCCATGAGTTGAGAGTGTTGGACGAAACCGAAAACAGCGTTCCCTTAGGCGCCGGCGGCGTACTTGCGGCGAAGCATACCAGCGATCGCCACTAGCCCAGTACCCAGCAAGCCCAGCGTGCCGGGCTCAGGAGTCAAAATGTTGGTGTTGCCCACCCGAATGTGTCCAATGCCCAGCGAGATCTGACCATTGGTCGAATAGATGGTCTGAGTAGTCGTTCCAGTCACGAAACGCCCGTTCCAGAGCGTACCCTGGATCGTGCCGCTCAGAGTGTAGGTCAGGCTCTGACCGTTTTGGCTCACTAAGGTCCACAAGATCGGCCCTACGAAGGCGCCGCTGAAGATCGTGCCCTTATGCGGTACCTGAGGACCTTTTCCGATGACCAAAAAGCTGGAGCCGACGTCAGAGAAGGTGCCGCCAGTTAGGATACTGCCGCTGATCAGGGCGCCGGTCGAAAACGAAACCGAACCCAGCGAGTGTCCCGGTGCAGCAACCACCCCGTTGAACTGTTTGAGTTGAGAACCTGTAGATGTAATACCCGCCGCGGATATCGAGATCGAGCCAAACTTGTTGACCAGATCAATTCCGTCCGCCCATGCTGCCATCGGCAAAGCCAATGCCAACAGTGCCAGAACCAACACTCGCCTCATTTGTCATTCCTCCAAGTACTTCGTCGCTGAAGCTAGTCCTCACCCTACGGAAGGTGCAGCTAGAGCGTAGGTCGCCTAGTCACCACAGTGCATCTACTCTTCCAAAGTCTTCGAGCTGACTGTACCCATCTTTTTCAATAACTTACAGCCACTTTTCAGTTGCAGTTGCAAGCGCCGACTGAAATTCTCTGCACACTTACAACACTCGACTTCGATTTTCCTGGAATCGTCGGAAACTCACCTTGAGAAATTTCTTCGCGGGAGCCCCGCTTCCAGAACCTGGGACGACTGGGAAAACCCAATCGTTGAGTGCCACATCCTAGCAAAATTACTGTTCTTGGCAAGTGGCTCTTTCGTGCTATTTCGCACCCCTCGAAAGTGGCGTTCCCCTTCCTATCGGTTTTTCGTATCTTTGCGGTGAGCAGTTCTGGGGGAGGGCTGTTCGGGCGTCCCGTGATTCTTTGAATCCGGGGCGCTTCTTATTTGAGGAGAGAATTTCCGGGCCCCGGCTACGCAGTTGCGCCTTGCAGGATGGTTACCTCTTCGCTCTTCCCGGACAAGATGCTGCGATACGCGGCGTCGAGAATAATCTGGTTCTGCCAACCTTCTTCTCCGGGAACGGAGATCCGCTGCGATCCTGCGACGGCGTCGGCAAAACTATCTACCTGGCGCGCGTAGGCGAGGTGGTTCGAAATAGTTTCAGTAGCGACCACTTGTCGATCGCGCCACAACTCCAGTTTGATCGGCCGATCCACAGTGAGGCCGTCGTCCGCTCGAAGCACGCCATCCGCGCCAACGAATTCCAGGGGTGTGCGATATTGCGCGCGCATTGAAACGAGCACGGTGGCCAACGTTCCTCGCCGGAACTCGAGCGTAAGAATTGCCGCTGCTTCCACACTGCCCGATCGTTCGTCCGCTCGGCCCACTGCCGTTACGCGTCGCACCTCATCCTGAAGGATGTAGCGCAGGGCATCAATGCAATGCACGCCGACGTCGGCGATCGGCCCTCCACCGGCGATGGAGCGATCGTTGATCCAGGTACGCCCATGGCTGGTCGCCAAGAATGAGAACTCCGCCCGGGCAAAGAGCGGCTTTCCGATCTCGCCAGCGGCAATGCGTTCTCGCAGTCGACGGGTACTCTCTTCGAAGCGAAAGACCTGTGCCACGCCGAGGAGTACTCCAGCCTTTCTCGCCGACTCCACCATCTGTCGGCACTCCTCGGCATCCACCCCCATCGGCTTCTCGCAGAGCACCGCCTTGCCCAAGCCAACTGCTGTGAGGACATCTGCGAGGTGGCAAGCGTTCGGGGTAGTGACCAGTACTGCGTCCACTTCAGGACAGCGGCATAGCTCTTCGGTGGAGCCAAACACGTTGAGAATGCCATACTGCGCCGCGGCCTCACGAGCTTTCTGCGGATCGCGGCGCGAGAGCGCAATCACTTTACAATTCTGCGCCAGCGCAAAGCCGGGCATCAGCCTGCGAACAGCATGTAATCCAAAACCTGCAATGCCAAATCTAATCATGTAGTTTCGTAAACTTCCTCAACCGTTACGTGTAGGGATAAAACACGAAAAATAGCAGAGATAGCAGAGTTAACACCCATAGTCCCGGGCGGATTTCGCGCACTCGCCCGGAACTCAGCTTGCAGAAAGGATATAAGACGAAGCCGGCCGTCATGCCGATTCCCACGTTGTAAGTGAACGCCATCAGCGCAATCACGCCGAACGCGGGGACCAGTTCAGTGAGGTCGTCGAAGGGAATGCGAGTGATCGGTGTCAGCATCAGCAACCCCACGAAAACCAGAGCCGGCCCGTAGGCTTGCGGAGGTATGGCTGAGATAAAAGGCGCGAAGAACAGGGTTCCGACGAAACAGAGCGCGGTAGTGACCGCAGTCAAGCCGCTTCGACCGCCTGCTTCGACCCCGGTTGCGGATTCGATGAACGCGCCCGAAGTGGTGGTTCCAACCAGGGCTGCAAAGGTTGTGGCGAGGGCGTCCGCCATCATGGGCCGTTCGATATTCGGCAGGTTGCCGTCTTTGTCCAAGAAACCAGCTCGCGCCGAGACTCCAATGAGCGTGCCCATAGTGTCCACAAACGCGATTACGAAGATAGTGAGCACGACCGGAAAGAATCCCCACGTGAAGATGCTGTGCAGGTCAAACTTGAGAAAGACCGGTGCGAGACTGGGAGGGCGGCTGATCCAATCGGTCGGCGCCGGTGTGGTGCCAGTTACAAAAGAAAGCAGGGCGGTAGCCAGCACTCCCGTGAGTATCGCAGCAGGGAAGCGGCGGATGGATAGAACGGTCATCAGCAGGAAACCGAAAATCGCCAGCAGCACGGAAGCGGACGTCAGATGCCCCGGTCGAACCGGTGCTCCCGGAAATCCCAAAGTGACGATGCCCGTTTGGTTGAGCCCGATGAAGGTGAGAAACAGGCCGATCCCGACTGCATAGCTGTATCGAAGCGTAGCGGGGATTGCCTCTACCATCCACTTGCGCAGACGGAAGACTGTGAGCAGGATGAAGATGATCCCCGCCAACAATACGGCGCCCAGCGCGCTTTGCCAGCTGTATCCGAGTATATGAACAACGGTGAACGCGATGAAGGCATTCTCGCCCATGTAGGGCGCAATCGCGAACGGACGTTTCGCATAGAGCCCCATCAGCAGAGTGCCGAAAATGGCGGTCAGAATGGTGGCGGTGACGGAGGCGTCCAATGGCATGCCGGCAGTCTTGAGGATGGCAGGATTGACGGCTACGATGTAGGCCATCGTGAAGAACGTCGTCAGCCCCGCGACGACCTCGCGGCGGACGGTAGTCTTATGCTGCGAGAGTTGAAAGAACTGATCGAGCCAGCGAGTCAAAGCACCTCCAGAACCGATTACAGAGGTCAGAGGTCATTGCAGAGGTAGCGCCCGCCGACGGAGTCGGTTTTCACCTCTGCAATCTGACCTATGCAATTTCATTTGCTGCGTATCTCCGCCAGCAATTTCGGATCAATATTTCCACCACTGATCACGGCCACATTCATTCTGGTTTGCGGCAACTCGTCGACATGAAAAAGAAATCCCGCCACCGCGGTTGCGCCGCTCGGCTCCGCAACCGTTTCGGCTTGGCCGCTTAGAGCACGCATAGCCTGCTGAATCTCGCTCTCCGTTACGGTCACGATGTCATCCACGTAGACGCGAATATGTTCGAAGTTGATGGCGCCGATACTCTCCGTCCGTAGCCCGTCGGCCAGGGTTTGCGTGACCTGCTCAGCCGTGAAGGAGACGATATGACCGGCGCGTAGGCTGGCTTGCGCATCGGCCGCAAGCTCCGGCTCGACACCGATGATCTTCACCGACGGCTTGCTGAGCTTCAGCGCGGCGGAAATCCCGCTGATCAGTCCGCCTCCGCCGACCGGAACCAGCACGGTTTCAACTTCGGGCAGCTGCTCCAGGATCTCCAGTCCCGTCGTTCCCTGACCAGCGATGATCTGTTCGTCATTGTAGGGAGGCACGATCGCGTAACCATGTGCCGCCGCCAGTTCCTCGGCTCGGATCCGGCGCTCCTCGCTTCCCGGACCCACCCTGACGATCTCGGCGCCGAGAGCAGTGGTCGCTTCCAGTTTGTTCGGCGGAGCATTGCCGGGCATGACGATGATCGCCTTGACTCCCAGCGCCCTTGCGGCGTACGCCACGCCCTGTCCATGATTGCCACTCGAATAGGAGATCACTCCCCGGCGTCGCTCATCGTCACTGAGGGAAACGATCTTGTTGTAAGCCCCGCGCAGCTTGAAGGCGCCAATCGGTTGCAGGTTCTCAAGTTTAAGAAAGAGTTTGCGCGAGGCGGTTAGGCCGGTCCATTCGAGCAGGGGTGTGCGCACGGCAACCCCCTCGAGCCGTGTTCGTGCCAGGAGAATGTCACTCAGGCTAACGATAGGAAATTCCTCGGATGGGAGAATTCTATTGTGCCCCGCGCCTGATTCTTGTAGCTCGCGAGTACCTCGGTGGCGGCGCGTTCACCGGAGCGGATTGCGCCTTCGATGTAGCCCGTCCAGATGGGAGAGGTCTCAGTCCCCGCCCAGTGAACTCGGCCAAAGTTGGTGCGGAGCGCCGGACCGAGAGTAGTCAACACACCCGGTCCCATGGACGGCCCATAACATCCGCGGCTCCACGGATCGGCCGGCCAGTCCTGGTCGATGTAGTCAATCGGTTTAGCGCCTTCCGGGCCAAAGTAGTTGACGATTATATCGATGAACAGCTTCTTTCGCTCCTCCATGGGACGTCCGCTCCAGTGCAAAGACCGGCGGCCATCCATAAATCCGACAAGAAATCCCGGGCTGCCCGATGGCGGCGTCGCTTCCGAGATGGCGGAGCAGGGAGGAGTATCGGTATACAACAGGCCGTTCATGCCGTGCTCGCGCCAAAACGGCTTCTCGTAGGCGATCCACAATTTGATGATCGATCCCATGGGCATCTGCTGCGAGAGGGAGTCACGATCGGCTGGCAGTGCCGGCTGATATCGAATGCGCGACGAAAGCGGAAGGGGCAAAGCCACGACGGCATAGTCAGCCTGCCACGGTCCTTGATCGGACACCACGGCGACGCCTCTGGCATCCTGTGAAATGGCGCTAACGGGTGCTCCGAGCACGAGACTACCATCCAGCTCTTTGCCGATCGCGGCCGCTACCTGGTGCATGCCCTCGGGGACGATATACATCTGCGCGCCCTTGTCGTAGCTGGCGAGTTCCATGAAGCTGTTACCGGAACGCAGATAGAAAAGAAAGTAGAGAAGCGAAATCTGCCAGGGTTCCGCGGTGAACGTGACTCTCACTTCCGTATTGATAAAGCGAAGCATGTCGTCATTGTGCACATTTTCGTGCAGCCACTCTTCCAGAGTGATGTCGTCCCATTGCTCGGCAAGGGGCGAGGTCCAGGGTGTTTCCGGCGGCACGGTCGCGACCATCTTGTCGATCAGTGCCAGCACACGGTCAAATTCCGCTTGCGCCTTGTCGTCGAATCCAAACCCCTCGCCTTCGGGGGTCACCCGCTTGCCGGCAATCTCCACGATCCCTTTGCCGACGAGATATTGCGGCATGGTGGCAATGTGGTATTCGCGCAGCAGGTCGAGCAGGCGCGTCTGAGTGGGACCTACCCACATGCCGCCCAGATCGATGGTGTGTCCGGCAAGTTTGCCGGCTTTGACGCGTCCGCCAACTCGATCGCGCGCTTCGAGGACGGCAACTCTCTTGCCCTCACGTCGCAGCATGCGCGCGGCGGCCAGTCCCGACATGCCGGCGCCGACCACGACCACGTCGACGCGGTGTGTCTCGGCAGGGGAAGCAACGGCCTGCGAGACGCCGGGCAGGAATGTGCCGGCCGCTCCGATGCCTAGAATGCGCAGAGCTTCTCGACGAGAGAAACGAATTGAAGTCGCGAACTTCTTTCGATACATCAGCACCTCCGCTGTGTGGGATAGAGGTTCGACGCGAACGTAAACCGAGTGGCGGGAATTGTAGCCGGAACAGGGGCGCGGAGTCTTCTAGATTTCCAAAATCACTGGCATGATCAGTGGCCGCCGCTGCGTCTGTTTCGAGATGTACCGCTTCAGGTCGGCACGAATCTTCTCTTTGATGACGCCGTAGTCCGCCTTTTCTTCGTCGCTCGACTGTTCAAGCGTCTCCATGACGATCTCCCGCGCGCGCTCAAGCAGACCGTTGTCGCCCGGATTAAAGCCACGGGTCACAATCTCAGGCGTGGTTTCCACGCGTCCGGTGTGCTTGTTGATGGCAATGATAGGCAGCACGAAACCGTCTTCGCTGAGATGCCGTCGATCCTTGATCACCAGGTCTTCGACTACATCCGTCCGGGAACCAGAGTCGATACAGACGCGGCCAATGTTGACGCGTCCTGCCTTACGCGCTCCCAGTTCGTCGAATTCCAGGACGTCTCCGCTTTCAATCAGTATCACGTTGCTAACGGCGCCATGCATGGTGCGCGCCAGCTCGGCATGCAGTTTGAGTTGGCGGTACTCGCCGTGAATGGGGACGAAGTACTTCGGCCGCACCAACGGGGGGATAAGACCCGTCGTCGTAAATGACGTGTGCTTCGCGGCGAAACAAGTGGTCCACCATGCGGTAGATGGCCTTCTCGTTGCCAGGAATGATGCGCGAGGAGAGAACGACGGTGTCGCCCTTTTCGATCTTGGCGTGCTTGTGGTTGTCTACCGCCGCCCGCGACAACGCGGACATGGGTTCGCCTTGCGTGCCGCTGATCAGAACGCAGACGTTCTCCGGAGCGTAGTTCTTCATCTCGCCGGGTTGAATCAGCAGGCCTTCGGGAATCTGGATGTAACCCAGATCCTCGGCAATCTCGGAGGAGTTCACCATCGAGCGTCCGATGAAGCACACTTTGCGGCCGTGCTCCCGCGCCACATCGACCGCCAGCTTGATGCGGTGAATGGAAGAAGAGAAGCACGAGATGAAGAGGCGCCGCTGGGTATGTGAGAACACTTCGTCGAACTTCCGGCGGACACTGCGTTCGCTGGGGGTGTAGCCTTTGCGCTCGACGTTGGTCGAGTCCTGGAGCAGTAACAGCACGCCTTCCTTGCCGTACTCGGCAAAGGCGTGAAGGTCGAAGAGCCGGTTGTCAGTTGGTGTGGGATCGACTTTGAAGTCGCCGGTATGCAGCACCACGCCGAGGGGAGTGTGGATGGCCAACGCGACACAGTCGACCAGGCTGTGTGTAACCTGAATCGCGTGAATCGTGAACGGGCCGATCTTGAAGCGCTCTCCGGGACGGATCTCGCGCAAGTCGGCGTCGTCAAGTAGTTGGTGTTCGTCGAGCCGATCCTCGACGTAAGCGAGCGTGAACTCTGTCCCCCAGACCGGAACATTGAGCTCACTCAGAATCCAGGGCAGCGCTCCGATGTGGTCTTCGTGTCCGTGCGTGAGAATGATGGCGCGGACATGCTTCCGGTTTTCAAGCAGGTAGGAAATGTCGGGAACAACGATGTCCACGCCGAGTAGTTCTGCTTCAGGAAACATCAGGCCGGCATCAACGACAATGATGTCGTCTCCCCAGCGCAGGGCCATGCAGTTCATGCCAAACTCGCCGAGCCCGCCCAGGGGAACTATGTGCAGTTTTCCAGATGGCATTGGAAAGATGATGCTAGCACAGTGGGAAGAACCTGCCACTTAGTCCCGGTCGACTGCCGCATCCGAGAAGCGAAAATCCAAAGACCAACGGCTATCGACCAACGACGCTTGGAGCCTGATAGACTGCGATCAAGATGTCCGAAGCCGAGAAGAAATCCTGGCTGCGACGGCGCGCGGAAGGCGCAATCCGTGGCGGACTGACTCGAGCCTACGAAACGGTCAGGGTCGATCCCGCACGCTTTCTGATGCAGGTACGGGTGGCCTACGGCCTGCCGATCGCCAGTTTTCGGGGCGTACACACGCTCGAAGTGGAGCAACTGGACGGAGTGGCAGAGTCCATCATCCGCAGCGGGATGAAACTGGCCGCAGTGGAAGGCGCAGGCTTTGGGCTGGGCGGAATCATCACCATCGTGCCGGATCTCGGCATCTTATCGGCCATCACTATGCGGACTATCCAGAAGCTCAGCCTGGTTTATGGATTCGAGATGGACACCGACGACGAGATCGCCGAACTCTGGATCGCCGCTGCCAGCGCCGCCGGTGTGGACATCAGCCGTGAGCTGCTGGAAAAAGGAGTGGTCAATCGCTTCGTGCCGAAAGTGATCCAGCGGATTGCGGCGAAGGCAAGTGCAGAAGTTGTTGAGAAGTGGGCAGGACGGCTGATTCCGATTGCGAGCTCCGCCATCGGGTGCGCCCTCAACTACTATTTCGTGCGCGCCTGGGGGAAGCGGGCTCTGGCGCATTTCCGGGCAAAACATCTTGCAGCGCGGCATGAGCTCGGGAAACAGCAGGCCAGTTTGCCAACTCCGTAGTGTAATTCACTGCAGAGTCAGTAAGAATCCTTGCTGCAATCCGTGGTGCATTCCCATACCTACTATTTGTCCGGCGTTGTTGATGCCCTCGGCGCTGATCAATAGCTATCCCGATCCGGCACCATCAGCCCGCCCCCTCGACCCTAAGAATGGGAACGACGCGTTGAACCGTGGCACAACTTTTCCCGCGACGCTGTGTTTGGATAAAAATGACTCGCTCCTGAGCGGGCAATCGGAGGGACGATGACAACACATCGGCGGACCAAGTTGTTGGAACGGACCATCGTGCTGATGCTGCTGGGAATTCTTATCGGAGGCCTGGGCGGCGCGGCGGGTGGCTTTATCACTGGACGCGCACCGAGTTCCTCGACCAGCCAGTAGCAGCTGTTGCTGCGAAGGAAGGAAACGCGGTCAAAATGCCTCTACCTTAGCCTGTCTTCCAGTTCGATGCCGCGCTCGGTCTTCTCGTCGCGGTACTTGACGATGACGGGGGTGTAGAGCGAAAGGTTCCATTCCGCGCCCTTACCTTCTTTCACGGCACGCGAACCGGGCACGACCACTGCATTCTCTGGAATTTCCAGCGGTCGCTCCGCGGTTGCGCGATATATCTCTCCACGGACAAGGTCATAGAGTGGCGTGGAGCGGGTCAGAATTGTGCCGGCTCCCAGCACGGCCCGCGCCCGTACCAGCGTGCCTTCAAACACTCCGCAGTTGCCGCCGACTAGGACATCGTCTTCGATAATTACGGGAGCGGCATTGATCGGCTCCAGCACGCCCCCAATTTGAGTAGCGGCGCTCAAGTGCACACGCTTGCCGATCTGCGCGCAGGAGCCAACCAGGGCGTGAGAGTCCACCATGGTGCCCTCGTCCACGTAGGCGCCGACGTTGATGAACATTGGAGGCATGCAGATGACCGAAGGCGCAACGTAGGCTCCTTCGCGAATCGTCGAGCCGCCGGGAACGACCCGCACACGGTCGCCGAGCAAGACGCGGCGGGCAGGGAAGGTGTCTTTATCGACGAAGGAAAAGACATTGCCGTCGGACATTTCCTTTAGCTCGCCGATGCGGAAGCCAAGCAGGATGCCTTGCTTCACCCATGCGTTGACAGTCCAGCGGCCGTCGATCTTTTCGGCGGCACGGATTTCGCCGCGTGTAAGGCGCGCGCGGAAGTCGAAGAAGATGCGGTGGGCTTCGGTGCGGTCGCCGATCGTTTCGGCAGCCGACAGGTGTTCAATTGCCGATATCAAATCGATGAGAGATGTGGCGTTGCTTTCGGGAGTCGTAAGGATGGAGCCTCAGGGGCTAAAGCCCGTTTTTGTTGCGTCTTTACGGCACAGCTGAAGCCGTGCCCTTCCCAAATCAATTCTTACGGACAAGTTTCCGGTGGAAAACGCAAAGCCAAGTACCAAAGGCTAAGTGCAAAATGCTGAGTGCTAAATGCTAAATGCTAAGTGCTAAATACTAAATGCTGACGGCTGACTTACGCCACGCACTTGCACTCGCTGCGAATCAAGACTCCTGCCATCTGATGAGTCGCCGCGCGCGCCTCCGTTAGATTGCCATACGGACCATGCCAGCGGGAATGATTCGCGTCATGGCCGGAAGGCCGTCCTTTTCCGGCATTGCATTGTCCGCACGAGCCTCGGTGCAGCACTGCCTTGTGCGGGCCGGCGGACCAATTCTCGTAGACATAATATTCGCCGGCAGCCACAGCAATCGGAGCCGCAGTGCGGGCGATGAGTCCGGCATCGGCGGCGACTTTTTGAAGCTTGGAGCGTGTATCGCGCCGCATTGGCAGCAACGGCAGGCGATAGACTTCTTCGATTTTTCCCATCATCGCGAGGACCGCCTTGACCGGCAGGGGATTCGACTCGATGAAGTTCGCCTGCATCAGGGGCAAATACTTGCGATGAATCTTCCGTGCGGCGTCCCAGTCGTTCGACAGAGCGGCCCGCGTCATGTCGGCCATCTCGCGCGGGATTTCGTTGGAGGCCACGGAAATGATTCCCACTCCGCCCAGCGCGATGACCGGCAAGGTGATGGCGTCGTCGCCTGAGAACACCAGGAAACTCTCGGGGACGGCATTCAGCACGTCCGCAATCTGCGACATGTTTCCGCTGGCTTCTTTCACTCCTGCAATGTTGGGGACTTCCGCCAGGCGCGCCAGAGTTGCAGGCTCGAGATTGGCGCCCGTCCTGCCCGGAACGTTGTAGAGGACGAGTGGCTTGTCTACTGCCTCGGCGATGGCCCGGAAGTGCCGATACTGTCCTTCCTGCGTGGGCTTGTTGTAGTAGGGAGAAGCCGTCAGGATGGCGTTGACGCGCGGGCGCGCCGCTACTTCCTTAGCTTTTGCTACTGCTTCCTGCGTCGAGTTAGAGGTGGCGCCAGCAACGACCGGGACGCGCCCGGCGACGACTTCGACGGTCACGTCAATGACGCGCAGCCACTCGTCGTGCGTGAGGGTCGGCGTTTCCCCGGTCGTGCCGCAGGGAATCAGGAAATCGATCCCGGATTCCACCTGCCAGGAGACCAAATTTCGCAAAGCGGTTTCATCTACAGCGCCGTCCTGGGTGAACGGTGTGACGAGAGCGGTACCGCAGCCTCGTAATTGCATAAGAATAAGATAACGCTAAAGTCTCACAAAATGTGAACGGGGTTGACGCTGCGTGTCTTGAAATTGGACTCGCGCCTGCCGCCTAGAGTTGCTTCCAGATCTCGCGGAACTCGAAAAATCCCTGTTTCCCAGCCAGCCACTCTGCTGCGCGCACCGCACCCTCCGCGAAACCACGGCGGGACTTGCTGTCGTGACAGAGATAGATACGATCGTTTTGGGAATTGAAGACCACTTCATGCATTCCCACGACGTCGCCTTCGCGGAATGAAGTGATTTCGAGCTCCTGTCCTCCCGCTTCGCGCAGGATTCTCTGCAGCGTGATCGCCGTTCCTGAGGGCGCGTCTTTTTTCTGGACGTGGTGACGCTCGAAGATCTGACCGGAATACTCAAAGGTCAAAGCGGGCGCGGAAGCCTGAACGATCTCAAGAAACAGGTTCATGCCGATCGAGAAATTCGATCCGTACAGGAACCCAGTCTTCGCCGCCAACACTTTTTCGCGAAGGCGAGGTGCTTGCTCGTGCCAGCCGGTGGTCCCCACGACCATGCTCTTACCCGCGCGGATGCAAGCCTCGGCGTTGGCCGCGACAGCGGAAGGAGTCGTGAAGTCAATCACTGCATTGATATCGGAGAGATAGTCCGCCGTTAGCGCACTGGCGTTCTCATTGTCCGATGAGCACAGGACGCGAACGTGATGGCGTCTCGCATGGGCGACTTCGGCGACCAGCGAGCCTGTCTTGCCACGGCCTAGGATCAGGAGATTCACACGAAGAGCCTTTAACCGCAAAGGTCGCAAAGAAAACCCGCAAAGTGCGCAAAGGAACCAGCAATCAACGCGCGTTTCATTAGGCGCCCTCTGCCTCAGGTGCCTCTACTCCCATTGCGCTCTGCGGTTAAATGATTTTAAGCGAATACTTCCGGGTCCGCCTGTGCGAAGAACTCTTTATGTAGCCGCCGCACCACTTCAGTTGCATCGTCTTCTTCGATCACAAACGTCAGATTGATTTCCGAAGCGCCTTGGGAAATCATGCGAATCTTTACGTCTTCCAGTATCCCAAAGACCTTGGCCGCGATTCCCGGAGTGTCGCGCAAACTTTCACCGACCAGACAAACAATCGCCTTCCTGCCTTCGTACTTCACATCGGCCAGCTTGGCAAGATCGGCGGCCAGCGCGGGGATCACCTCGTTGGTCTCCGCCGTGACCGAAACGCTGACTTCGGAGGTTGAAACCACGTCCACCGCAACCTGGTGCTGATCGAATATTTCGAAGATGGACTTCAAATACCCGTGCACCAGCAGCCGGCGGGGCGCGGCGACGTCCACGATCGTAATCTTTTTCTTGAGAGCGATGGCCTTGAAAATGTTCGCGCAGCGAGGGGCGCGCGCCGTGATCTTCGTCCCTTCACAAGTCGGATTCTGTGAGTTGAGGACATAGACGGCAATATTTTTCTGAATGGCGGGAAGCACCGTAGCTGGATGGAGAACCTTCGCGCCAAAGTACGCGAGTTCGGCCGCCTCGTCGAAACTAATGACCTTGATCCGGCGGGCATCGGGACAGAGGCGGGGATCGGTAGTCATCATGCCGTCTACGTCAGTCCAGATTTCGATACGTGTGGCGTCCAGTCCAGCTCCGAAAATCGCCGCGGAAAAATCAGAGCCGCCACGACCGATCGTGGTGGTGACACCCGCGCGATTGGATCCGATGAAGCCTCCCATGACCGGCACTTTCCCGGATTCCAGAAGCGGCTTGACACGTTTCTGCAGGCGCTCGTTCGTCTCATCGAACTGTGGCACCGCCTTGGTGTAGCTCGAGTCGGTGAGCAAGCACTGGCGAGAATCGATGTGTACACCGGGCAGGCCGCGGGCTACGAACGCGGCTGCCACAATTTTGCTGGAAAGCATTTCGCCGAATGAGGCGACAGAATCGTAGGTGCGGGGTGTGATTTCGCCAACCGCGCCGATGCCGCGCAGCAACTCATCCAGGTCTTCGAAGTCGGCACCCAGCCCGCTGTGGAACTCGGTGAACAAGGCCGTGCCGAGCAACTCTCCCGCCGTCTCATAGTGGCGCTCGCGAAGACCGCGCGCCATTTTGAGGGCGGTCTTGCGATCGCCATTGCCGGCGGCCTTGCCCATGGCGAGTAGAGAATCGGTGACTTTCGCCATGGCGCTGACCACCACGACCGGGCGGTCCGCCAGCCGGCCCTGGACGATCTGGCCGACGCGATCAATGGCCTTCGCGTCTTGAACGGAGGTCCCGCCGAATTTCATGATGATCATGGGCGGGGGTGCTCCTTGCGGTACGCAGAAAATCCACCACGGAGACACGGAGGCACGGAGGAAGGCTGGGGAAAAAGCTGGCCTTCCGCCAGGATGTGGGCCATCGAAACTTTCCGGAAGCCCGGGCGGCGTGCGGGTGGGTCAGCGAGGCGGCGAACCAAACAGATCTGACCCAGTTCTCCTCCGTGCCTCCGTGTCTCCGTGGTGAAGGGTTTTCTCACCCCAGATATCCCTTCGCCTTCAGCAGTTCCGCATTGAGCAATGCGGCTCCGGCGGCGCCACGAATCGTGTTGTGCGAGAGTACCGTGAATTTCCAATCGAGCACATTGCACTTGCGCAAGCGCCCGACCGAAGTTGTCATTCCTCCACCGGAGTCCACGTCCAAGCGGGGCTGCGGGCGGTCGACTGCGTTCAAATAAATCACGGGCTGCTCGGGCGCGCTGGGCAGGTGCAGCTGCTGCGGCTCGGCTCGAAAGTTATTCCAGGCCGCGATGATCTCTTCCGGCTGCGCTTTCTTTTTCAGGCGAATCGAAACTGATTCCGTATGGCCATCCTCCACCGCTACGCGGTTGCACTGCGCGCTCATCGCAAAAGGCGCCGGGATGATGCCTGCACCGTTCAAGGTCCCGAGCAGCTTCTGCGTCTCCTCTTCCATT